>Ga0210402_10000166_pt1 | contig 74905 bp, 74 predicted proteins | sample IncBWC7MmetaG_FD_161055 | JGI IMG/M metagenome (GOLD analysis project Ga0210402, IMG submission 161055) | Forest soil microbial communities from Barre Woods Harvard Forest LTER site, Petersham, Massachusetts, United States - Inc-BW-C-7-M | ecosystem: Environmental > Terrestrial > Soil >...
GCATCAGCGAAGGGCAGCGCCTCCGCGTCGGCTTCCTGGAAAGTGACCGGCAGGCGGTCGGCCTCGGCGCGCCGGCGTCCGCCTTCGAGCAGGGCTGCGACATAGTCCGTCGACACGACGTCGGCGAAGCGGCGGGCGGCGGCCAGCGTCGCATTGCCGTTGCCGGCGGCGACGTCGAGGACGCGCTGGTTGCTGCGCAGGTCGACGGCCTCGCAGAGGGTTTCGCCCACGATCTGCAGCGTCGTGCCGACGACGGCGTAGTCGCCCGAGCCCCAGGCAAGCTGCTGGCGGCCCTTGATCGTCGACAGGTCGACGGTCGGGATGGCTGTTTGGACGTTCATTCTTCTTCTCCTCTATCCAGTTTCCGCCACGTTGTTGCCGCGCGGTGGAGCGTTACCTAGGCATTGCCGCGACCAGCGCGTATGACCGGGCGTCCGCATTGTTTGACACGGCGTCGGCAATTCCTTCTTCGAGAGTGCGACCTGGCGGAGCTTTTATGGCGACTGATGCTCTATCCGACGTATTGCGCGCGCTGCGGCTCGCGGGCGCGGTGTACTTCGACGTCGCGGCCAGGGCGCCCTGGGTCGCCGAGCAGCCGACGCGCGAGATGGTGCTGCCGAAGATTCTGCCGGGCGCCCAGCACCTGATCTCCTATCATGTGGTCACCGAAGGGCGCTGCTTTGCCGGCCTCATCGGCGCGGAACCGATCGCGGTCGAAGCCGGCGAAGTCGTGGTCTTCACCAAGGGCGATCCGCACGTCATGTCGAGCCGCCCCGGTATGCGCGCCGCCCCGGTCACGGCGGCCGCTTTCGACGAAGCGGCCGCGAGCCCGCTGCCGTTCTCGGTGAGCTACGGCGCCGGCGGCGGGCCGCCGTCGGTCCGACTCGTCTGCGGGTTCCTTGCCGGCCATGCCCAGCCGTTCAACCTGCTTCTCGACAACCTGCCGCCCGTCATCAAGGCCGGAAACCCGCAGGACGGCGATGCGAACTGGCTGGGCGAGTTCATCCGCGTGGCGATCAGCGAATCGACGAACAAGCGCGCCGGCGGTGAAGGCGTGCTGGCCAAGCTCAGCGAGCTGATGTTCATCGAGGTGGTGCGCCGGCACCTCGAAGCCGTGCCGCCGGCGCCGACCGGGTGGCTGGCCGGCTTGCGCGATCCGGCCGTCGGCAAGGCCTTGTCGCTGATCCATCGAAGCCCGGCGCGAAACTGGACAATCGAAGAACTGGCTCGAGATGCCGGACTGTCGCGCTCGGTGCTGGCCGAGCGTTTTGCCGATCTCGTGGGCCTGCCGCCGATGCACTATCTCGCAAAATGGCGCATGCAGATCGCCTCCGAGCTCTTGAGCGGTGGCACCACCAACATCGCAACCGTTGCCGCCGAAGCCGGCTATGGATCGGAGGCGGCCTTCAGTCGCGCGTTCAAGAAGATGGTGGGCGTCCCGCCCTCGGCCTGGCGTCGCGGACTGGCGCACGACGAGCCGCGCCCGCTGGTGCGGGCGGCGGCGCTAGAATGAGCCGGTGAACTCGAATTCCATCGCGTTCTTCACGTTGTCGATCTTCCACCAGCTCAGTCGACGCAGGAAGCTCTGCCCCAGCAGCGCGCGACTGTGCTGGGTGCCGACGGCGGCCAGCACGTTCTCCATCGTCCGGTCGCCGATCTGCAGGCTCTTCAGCCGGAACACCCGCTGCTGCAGCCCGCTGCCGTCGGCCAAGGTGAATCGCCGCTGCCCCAGGAAGTCGGACTCCGCCAGCGTGCCCGCACGCTTCATCTCCGCGGCGACTTCTTCCGGGATCTGCACGTTCGCAGCGCCGGAATCGACGATGAAATAGGCTTTGGTGCCGCCGTTGATCACGGCCGGCAGCACGAAGACCCCGCCCATCCGCTGGAACGGCGCCGTCGTGCGCGCCTGGGCCTGCTCCTGGGAGGCCGTCACGCCGCCACAAGCAACCCATGTCGCCGGGCCGTTCTTGTCCGTCGGCGCGTAGCAATAGTTCATCTGCGCCAAAAGCTTGGAGAGCGTGTCGCGCTGTTCGCACGCGCCGACGCCTGCCATCGCCGTTGAAGCCTGGCTTCGACAGGTCGTGTTGGCGGCCTGCCATCGCGCGACGAGCTGCCCGGGATCCGTCGTCGCGCCGTCGGTTGCCTGGGCACTGGCGCGCCCGATGAGCGCGAGCAGCAACACCACGGCGCAAAGAGCCGTCGATCTCATGCAAATTGACCCGTCAATGCAATCAGCCTCCTTCGCGTGCAATGGCCACATCATTGCCACAGAAAAATCGTCACGTCTTGTCCATGGTGCGATCGTCACAACCAGTCGGCGGTAGTCGATAGCGTCTACAAGTTTTCCGAGAAGGAGAAAGCGATGAGCGCGGTCGACGGTTTGCCAACAGATCTTTACAGCGTCGCAGCAAAGACTGCGTCGGACACGGACTCACAGAGCCTCTCTCATCGAAAGTGTGGAATCGCACAGCGGTTTGCGGGCACATGCACAACTTTGTGATGGGATGATGCAAAGCTTGTTCTTGAGCCTCAATGCCAATCGGATAATCAACATGCCCCGCAGCGCCGGCCACGTCGCCGCGGGCAATCCATCGTCGTCGCGTATGACCGAGCAGGAGTAGGGATCGCCCTCGCTTCCGAACAATCATCTTCATCGTCAAAGCCTTTGCACTCTTGACGCAGCATGTCGGGGAGACGTGAATGCAGTTGCTTGAGCGTGAATCGTATATCGAAGAGCTGAGCGCCGTGCTCGGCCGCATCCCGTGCGTCGGCGGCCGCGTGGCGCTGATTTCCGGCGAGGCCGGGATCGGCAAGACGTCGCTGCTTCGCGAGTTTGCCGCCGCGCAGAACAGGACGGCGCGCGTGTTGTGGGGCGGCTGCGAGGCGCTGTTCACGCCTCATCCCCTGGCGCCGCTACAGGATATTTCCCGCCAGATCGGTGGAGATTTTCCCAAGGCGATCTGCGCAGCGGCCGGCCGGCACGAGATCTTCAACGCGACCCTTGACCAGTTTGCGCGCCTGTCGGCGCCGACCGTCGTGGTCATCGAGGACGCCCACTGGGCGGACGCGGCGACGCTCGACCTGATCAAGTTCCTCGGCCGCCGTCTGACCGGGCTCGGCGTGATGCTGGTGGTGAGCTATCGCGACGACGAGGTGAACGACAAGCACCCCCTGCGCTCGGTCATCGGCGACCTGCCGCCGGCATCGCTCTGCCGCATCCGGCTGCAACCGCTGAGCGAGGGCGCGGTCGGGCAGCTGGCCGCGGCGGCCGGTCGGTCGTCGGCCGGGCTGCACGAGGTGACCGGCGGCAATCCGTTCTTCGTCACCGAGGTCCTGGCCGCCTCGGAGGAAAAGGTGCCGTCGACGGTGCGCGACGCGGTGATTGCGCGCCTGGCGCGGCTGTCCGAGGAGGCGCGCAGGGTCGCGCACCTGGTTTCCATCGTGCCGCGGCACGCCGAGCGCTGGCTGATCGACGGCATGATCGGCCCCAGCGGCGAGGTGATGCAGGAATGCCTGAATGCCGGGATGGTGGCCCATCGCGATTGTTCGCTGGGCTTCCGCCACGAGATCGCCCGCCGCGCCGTCGAGGACAGCATGTCCCTGCCCGAGCGGCAGGACCTCCATGCCGGCGCGCTGGCGATGCTGCTGAAGCAACGTGAGGGCAGGGTCGCGATCGCCCGCCTGGTCCACCACGCCGACAATGCGGCCGACAGTGCCGCGGTGCTGCGATTTGCACCGGTGGCGGCGGAGCGCGCAGCGGCGCTCGGCGCCCATCGCGAAGCCGCCGGTCATCTGCGCACAGCGCTTCGTCATACCGCCGCCCTGGGCGCATCGTTTCCCGACGAAGAGCGCGCGCGTCTGTTGGAGCAACTGTCCTACGAATGCTACCTGACCGACGAGATGGCCGATGCGAGCGTCGCGCGCGAGCAGGCCCTGGTCGTGTGGCGATCGCTCGGCTTGCGCCGCAAAGAGGGCGATGCGCTGCGCTGGCTTTCCCGGTTGTCTTTGTTCAATGGTCGCAAGGTGGCGGCCGAGGGTTATGCCAGCGAGGCGGTGACGGTGCTTGAGCAGCTTCCGGCCGGACGCGAGCTCGCCATGGCCTACAGCAACTGCTCACAACTCCAAATGCTGGCGGAAAACGTCGTCGCATCGCTCGAGTGGGGACGCAAGGCGCTCGAGCTCGCCATCCGTCTGGGCGAGACCGAAATCGAGGTGCATGCCCTCACCAACATCGGTACAGCCAAGTTGGTGGGCGAAGATCCTGCCGGACGAGAAGATCTCGAACGGGCGCTGGACACAGCGCTGAACAGCGGATTCGAGGAACATGCCGCGCGAGCCTTCAACAACCTTAGCACCATGTCGTTTCGGCATCGCGAGTTTTCGGCGGCGGTCGAGTACTTGAAGGCCGGCATCGCCTACTGCGACGAGCATAATCTCGATTCGTGGATCCGCTACATGACGGCGTACCGCGCGCAGATCGCGATGGCGTTGGGCCAGTGGGACGATGCCTTGAAGGACGCGCAAACCGTCATCCGCCATCCGCGGGTGGCGCCGATCAGCAAGATCCCGGCGCTGGCCGCCCTGGGCCGTATCCGCGCAAGGCGCGGCGATCCGGACTGCGAGACGCCTGCCGGTGAGAGCCCTCTCGCCGAAGGCTATCGGCTGGCCGTGCCGACCGACGAGATGCAAAGGCTGGTGCAGGTCGTCGCGGCGCGCGCCGAAGCGGTCTGGTTGCAGGGCACCGATGCGTCGGATGTCGTGGCGGAGGTGGCCAAGGCCTACGAGCTCGGCTCGAAGCACGCCGATCCCTGGATCCAGGGCGAGCTGGCGTTCTGGCTGTGGCGGCACGGCCGTCTCGACGCGGTGCCGGCAAACGTGGCACGGCCCTTCGCGCTGCAGATGGCGGGCGACTGGCAGGGCGCGGCAGCGGCCTGGGAAGCGTTCGGCTGTCCCTACGAGCAGGCGATGGCGCTGGCCGACTGCGATTCCGAAGGCCCGTTGCGGACGGCGCTGGAGATCGTCGAGCGGCTGGGCGCTTTGCCCATGGCCGCCATCATCCGCCGCAAGCTCCGTGCCAACGGCGTCCGCGACATCCCGCGCGGCGCGCAGGAGCGGACGCGGCAAAACCCGTGCGGCATGACCAACCGCCAGCTGAAGGTCCTCGGCCTCCTGGTCGAGGGGCGGCGCAACGCCGACATCGCCCGCCGGCTGTTCGTGGCCGAGAAGACGGTGGACCATCACGTATCCGCCGTGCTGGCCAAGCTCGGCGTGCGCTCGCGCGGCGAGGCGGTGGCGGCCGCGACCAGGCTTGGCCTGCGCGAGCTGCAAATTGCGGAGCCGGTCGGCAAAAAATAGGGAGAACTCCCGATGGCACGACGGTCCGTCGTGGCCATCTTCGGGCGCGTCGGATTCCCCCGGCATCGATTTTCGAAAGGAGAGGCCAAATGCCCCGTTACGTAGTGGAGCGCGACTTCCGCTCTGGACTGAACATCCCGGCGACTGCGGAAGGCGCCAATGTCTGCCGCACCGTGGTGGACATCAACACCGCCGATGGCGTGACCTGGATCCACTCCTATTTCAGCACCGACAACAGGAAGAGCTACTGCATCTATGACGGGCCGACCCCCGAGGCGATCCGCAAGGTCGCGGTCAAGAATCGTCTGCCGGTGAACCGTATCACCGAGGTGCGGGTGCTCGATCCGTATTTCTACCGCGCCGCTTGAGTCAAGGCTGTGCCGCGTTGACGAAGGCTTGTTGCCTTCGCCATCGACGTCGGCCGGACCGCGGGCCTTCGAGGACCAGGGTTCACCCCAACCCGTGGTACCCCAAGCCACCGGTGGCCCTCCCAGCCACCAGCTGGTCTCGAGGCCCGCGGTCCTACGACGCCGTATCCGCCTGCAAGGAGCGCGCGCCGTTGCACGCTCAGGCGTGAGCGCTCACCAACGAGAACATCGCGCCCTGCGGGTCGAGGCCTTGCACGATCCAGTTGCCGCCAGGCACTTCCATCGGGCCGTTGATCACGCTGCCGCCGCCCGCCTTGAGGCGCTCCATGGCGGCGCCGATGCCGTCGACCTGGAAGTAATAGTTCCAGAAGGACAGCGGCACGCCCGGCGGCTTGGTCATCATGCCGCCGATCGGCGCGCCGCCCGCGGCGAAGAGCTGGTAGACGCCCATCGCGCCCATATCCATCGCCTCGGCCTTGGTCCAGCCGAACAGGTCGGCGTAGAAGGCGAAGGCCTTCTCGCCGTCGACCGCGTAAAGCTCGTGCCAGCCGACGATCCCCGGTTTGTTCGGATCGGCGGCCGGGCGCGGCATGTCGATGGTGGGCTTGAAGAGGCAGAACGCCGTGCCCTGCGGGTCGGCCACCATGGCGAAGCGGCCGACATTGGCAATGTCGGTCGGCGGCGCGTGGATCTTGCCGCCGGCCTTGCTCACGCGCGCGGCGGTGGCGTCGACATCGTCGACGCCGATATAGCCGGTCCAGCCCGGCTTGGCGCCGGCGTCGCAGGCATCCTTGGGCAAGGTCATCAGGCCGGCGACCGGCGTGTCCTGCGCGAGCAGGCCGGTGTATTTCATGTCGCCCTGGCTCATGTCCTGGGCCTTCCAGCCGACGACGTCCTTGTAGAATTTTTCCGCCGCGGCGGAGTCGCTGGTCATCAATTCATACCAGACGAATGGTGCGGGTGACGGGGACATGCCGGTATCCTTTCTTGCGACGTGGTGTGGATCAGATTCTAGCGACGAGCGCCGCGAGCTGGTCGGCGCAGATGCCCCAGCCTTGGTGAAAGCCCATCTTCTCGTGGGCCTCGCGGTCGGCCACCGTCCAATGGCGCACGCGCGCGGTGTAGCGCGTCTTGCCGCCTTCATCCTCGAAGGTGAGGATCAGGGTCATGAACGGCTTCTCGGACGGCTCCCAGGCCTTCGTGTAGGCGTCGGTGGAGACCAGCCGCTGGTTGGGCACGACTTCGAGATAGACGCCGTGATTGGGCAGGTCCTTGCCGTCGGGGCCGCGCATGACGATGAAGGCCGAGCCGCCCGGCCGCACGTCGAGCTCGGCGACCGGCGTAGTGTAGGGCAGGGGCGCGAACCATTGCTTCAAGAGCGAGGCGTCGGTCCACGCGCGATAGACCTTCTCGCGCGGCGCGTCGATGAGGCGGGTGAGCATGAGCTCGCGATCGGCAGACATTGATTTTCTCCTCGGAAGGTCGTTTCTGACCCAAGGACGAACGGGATGCGGGCGCGCCGACATCCCTCGCCAGAATTCTCAGGTCCGGGAGCTTCTCGCGTGGCGAAGACGATAACGATCTACGGCATCAAGAATTGTGACACGATGAAAAAGGCGCGGGCCTGGCTGGAAGGGCAGGGCATCGCCTACGACTTCCATGACTACAAGACGGCCGGCATCGAGCGCGGCCGCCTCGAAGGCTGGGCGTCCAAGGTCGGTTGGGAAACACTGCTCAACCGCGCCGGCACGACCTTTCGCAAGCTGCCGGACAAGGAGAAGGAAGGCCTCACCGGGAAGAAGGCGGTTGCGCTGATGATCGGCCAGCCTTCGATGATCAAACGGCCGGTGCTCGATGTCGGCGGCAAGCTCGTGGTCGGCTTCAAGCCTGAGCAGTATGTGCATATATTCTCATAAATATTATGTATTTCAATTGATTAGAACGATTTCTTGACTTTTTACCTCAAATCAACGACGCTCCCGCCATTAAAGCCTTCAGTGGCTGCGAATAATAATCCGAGCGGCAAAGACCGGCCGCATCCCCCCTTCGAGGTCTGTCATGAAAGCCAAGATTGGTGCTGTGATCGTACTCCCGCTCGCTTTGGCGCTTTCCGCCTGCGGCGATACCATGGGCGAACGGGCTCTGACCGGCGGTGGCATCGGCGCCGGCGCGGGCCTTGCCGTGGGCGCGCTGGCCGGCTGGCCGCTCGTGGCGCCGGCGCTGGTGGGCGCCGCCGTGGGCGCCGGTATCGGCGCCATCACGACGAACAACAAGTAGCTCAGCCCAGCAGAAGTCGGAGCTTGCGGTCGAAGACGCTGAGCACGTCTTCGAGCGAGTCGCCGTGCGCGAGCTTGCGCGGGCCGTTGTAGACCATATAGCCGCCTTGGGCGGCGCCCGGCACCTTGGCGATGGCATAGAGCGGCTGTTCGGCGGTGTGGCGGAAGATCGAGAAGATCGCCATGCCCGGCCGGAAGTCGATGGCGTAGTCGCGCCATTCGCCCGAGGCGACGCGCGGGCTGTAAAGACTGAGAAGCCGGGACAGTTCCCGGCGATCGAATGAGACAATCCGGCGCCGCGCCCTTTGGTCGGCGAAACGGTACAAGTTGGTCATGCAGCCGCGACTTGAATCATGTCGTTTGGATGAATTGTTGCAGAACCGCCGGCCACGGTAAAGCGCCCCCAAAATGCCCCCGTTCCGTGGTTTGCCAAAGTTCGGGTGGGGGGCTATGAACCGCGCCTGAAGCTGTTGATATTCCGCGATAATCCGGGAGCCGTCCTTGTCCGATTCCGCCGCATTTCATGAGGTCGACGAAGCCGTCCGCAAGGACGAGCTCAGGGAATGGTGGGGCCGGTATGGCACATGGGTCGTGGCCGCCGCCGTGATCGTGGTGGTGGTCGTGGCAGGGCTGGTCGGCTGGCGCCAGTACGATGCCTCGCAGCGCGCCGCGGCGAGTGCCGCCTATTCGGCGGCGCTGGCCAAGATCCCGCAGGACCCGGCGGCCGCGCGGGCCGAGTTCGAGAAGCAGGCCTCGAGCGCGCCCGAACCCTATCGCTCGCTGGCGGCCATGATCGCCGCGCAGTTGCGCGAGCCCGTCGATGCCCAGGTGACGGCCCTGGCGGCGCTGACGCCCACCTTGTCGCCCGCCGAGCTGGCCGACCTCGCCAACGTCATCGCGGCCTTCAAGAGCGTCGATACGCCCAAGGCCGAGGAGATGATCGCCAAGCTCGAGCCGCTCGCCGCCCCCGGCCGCCCGTTCCGCCTGAGCGTGCGCGAGCTGCAAGCGCTGGCGGCGGCGCGCAAGGGCGACCTCAAGCAGGCCCGCGAGCTGTGGACCGAGATCTCGAAGGATCCGCAGCTGCCGCAGGGCACCCAGCAGCGCGTCACGGCGATGCTCAACCTCTATGGCGCCGCGGAGGCGAAGTAGGATCATGGCGAAGGCGTTGCGTACGATCGATTGCCGGATCCTTGTCGTTGCCCTTCTGCTCAGTGTGTCGCTTTCCGGATGCGGTATCACCGACACGGTCAGTGACTGGTTCGGCAAGAGCAAGACGCCGCTGCCGGGCGAGCGCACCGCGGTCTTCGCCGAGCGCGGCGAAATCGAGGCCGACAAGGACATGGCCAATGTCGAGATCGTGCTGCCGGCACCAACGGTCAACGATTCCTGGCCGCAATCCGGCGGCTTCGCCAACTACGCGATGCACAATCTGGCGGTCGGCCCTTCGCCCCAGGTCATCTGGACGGCCGATGTCGGCGCGGGCTCGACCTCGTCGCGCATCCTGACCACGCCGCCGGTCGTCGCCGAAGGCAAGGTCTTTGCCAAGGACGCGCAAAGCACCGTGTCGGCCTTCAATGCCGATACCGGCCAGCTGATCTGGCGGGTGACGCTCAAGCCCGAGAAGGCGCGCGACGATGACGAGTTCGGCGGCGGTCTCGCCTATTACGGCGGCCGGCTGTTCGTGACCACGGGCTTCGCCTCGGTGTTCTCGCTCGACCCCAACGACGGCAAGGAGATCTGGAACTCGTCGGTGAGCGCGCCGGTGCGCGGCGCGCCGCTGGTGTTCGGCGATCGCGTGTTTGTCATCAGCATCGACAACAAGCTGGCCGCGCTTGCCGCCGTCGACGGCTCGGACCTCTGGTCATTCACCGGCCTGACGGAAAGCGCGGGCTATGTCGGCGGCAACAGCCCGGCGGGCTCCGGCGACTTCGTCGTGGCGCCGTTCTCGTCGGGCGAGCTGGTCGGCCTTCGCCTGGATAACGGCCGCCAGGTGTGGAACGAATCGATGATCGGCTCGCGCGGCGAGGTGCGGGCCTTCGGCAACCTGAGCGACATTCGCGGCCGCCCGGTGATCGATCGCGGCGTCGTGCTGGCGATGGGCACGGCCGGCCAGCTCGCCGCCGTCGAGCTCAACAGCGGCCAGCGCCTGTGGGAACGCGGCATCGGCGGCAGCACAACGCCGTGGGTCGCCGGGCGCTTCGCCTTCGTCACCACCAGCAGCGCCGACATCGCGGCCGTCAGCCGCGACAACGGCAAGATCAAGTGGGTGACGCCGCTCACGCAATATCAGGACGAGAAGCGCCGCAAGCCGGTGCTGTGGTCGGGCCCGGTGCTGGCCGGCGACCGCCTCCTGGTCGCCAGCACGCTCGGCGACCTCCTGGCCGTCTCGCCCTATACCGGCGAAATCCTCGGCAAGCTCGACGTGCGTGATCCGGTCCGGCTGGGACCGGTCATCGCCAACCGCACCATCTACGTCTTGACCGATTCGGGCCGACTCATTGCCCTCCGCTGAGGGCAGCCGGCCGCCACGGCGCGTTGCCCCCGCCAGGGTGGCCATCGTCGGGCGGCCCAATGTCGGCAAATCGACCCTGTTCAACCGCCTGGTCGGCCGCCGCCGCGCCATCGTCGACGACACGCCGGGCGTGACGCGCGACGTGCGCGAGGCGCCGGCGCAGCTGGGCGATCTTGCCTTCACCCTGCTCGACACGGCGGGCTGGGAAACCACAGGCGGCGCCGGGCTGGAGGCGCGCATGCGCCGCTTCACCGAGCGCGCCGTCGAAGGCTCCGACGTCGTGCTGTTCCTGATCGATGCCCGCTCGGGCATCCTGCCGATGGACGAGAGCTTCGCCGGCTGGCTGCGCAAGCGCAAAGACAAGGTGATCCTGGTCGCCAACAAGTGCGAGGGTCGCGCCGGCCAGCAGGGCCTGGCCGAAGCGCATGGGCTCGGCCTCGGCGAGCCCATCCCGGTCTCGGCCGAGCATGGCGAGGGCCTGAGCGACCTGCACGAGGCGCTGGCCCGGCACGTCGAGCCGATGCCGGAAGAGGACGACGAAAAAGACGACGCCCTCGACGAGGAGAGCGACGAGGAGGCAGCCTCGCGACCGCTGCTGCTGGCCATCGTCGGACGCCCCAATGTCGGCAAGTCGACCCTGCTCAACCGGCTGGTCGGCGAGGAACGCATGCTGACCGGTCCCGAGGCCGGCATCACGCGCGATTCGATTCGCGTCGAATGGCAATGGCGTGGCCGGCTGGTCCGCCTGATCGACACCGCTGGCATGCGGCGGCGCAGCCGCATCGACGCCAGGCTCGAGGCGGCGTCGGTGGCCGACACGCTGGACGCGATCCGGCTGGCCGATGTCGTGGTCGTGGTGCTCGATGCCGCCGACATGGCCGAGAAGCAGGATCTCACCATCGCCGGCCGGGTGATCGACGAAGGCCGCGCCCTGGTGATCGCGGTCAACAAGACCGACCTTCTGGCCGACGATCAGCGGGCCTCGAGCCGGGCCTGGCGCAAGCTCGCCGACCGGCTGGAGGCGTCGTTCGCCCAGGTCAAGGACGTGCCCATCGTGGGCTTCTCGGCGCTGAGCGGCCGCGGCGTCGAGCGCCTGATGCCCAAGGTGTTCGAGACCTACGACATCTGGAACAAGCGCGTGCCGACGCCCAGGCTCAATCGCTGGCTGCGCGAAATGGAGACGCTGCATCCGCCGCCGCTCGCCAAGGGGCGGCGCATCCGGCTGCGCTTCATGACCCAGATCAAGAAGCGACCGCCGACCTTCGTGCTGTCGGTCAGCCAGCCCCAGGAACTGGGCGACGACTACCTGCGCTATCTGACCAATCGCCTGCGCGACGACTTCGACCTGCCGGGCGTGCCGATTCGGCTGGCCATGCGCAAGCCGAACAATCCGTTCGCCAGCCGGGCGAAGAAACAGCGATAGACATTCGGCGTGTTGCCAAGGTCATCTATGCAACCATAGGATCGAGCCCTGCGTGAAGGGCGGGAGCCAGCATGCCGGACGACACGCAAACCAGGAACCAGCCGCTATTGGGGCTTCGGCCGTCCTTCGATCGGATCGCGAGCTGGCTCGACGGCTTGCGCAAGGTGGTGGTCGCGATCGCGGTCACGGCGGCCGCCATCGTCGTGGTGGCGGCGATCGTCCGCGAGTTTGCCATCGGCGGAATCGTCATCGAGCCGGTCGTCGTGAAAGCCGCGGATGCATCCGACGCGCCGCTGCCCGAGGTTGCGGCACAGCAGATCGCGCGACATCTCGACAGAATTCAGCGCGCCGGCGCGCAGGAATGGCGCAAGGCCCATGTCGACGACGGCATCCATCCGATCGACCTGCAGATCCCGGGCTCGCCGCTCAGCCTGCGCGGCGCCGCACGGGAGGTCGTGGCCTTGTTCGGCGGCGCGCCGGTGACGGTGCGCTCCGCCCTGGCCCGGCGCCCGCCGCCGGCCGGTTATTCGGCGGTGATGGTCATCGCGGGCGACCCGGGGTCGATGACGAACTGCGAGCCCGCGGGCGAGCACACGTTGGACGCCGTCTTCGAGTGCATCGCCCTCAGTGCGATGTCGTTCCAGGATCCCAAAGTCGCGGCCTCGTACGTCTTTCAACGCGAGCAGGCCGACTGCAAGGCGCTCGACACCGACGTCGTGCCCGAGATGGGCGACCTGCAGCGCGAGGAACACCGCATCCAGAACCGTCGACTGCGCTGCAGCTTCGACGACACCGAGAAGCTCCTCGCCAAGGTGCTCGACAGCGGGCGCACGGCCGACCGGCCGTGGGTGACTTACCTCTACGGCCAGATCCACATGGCGCGCTCGGCGGCGCTGGCCGGGCTGGGCCTGCAGCAGCAGCTTTCCGAGCTCGACCAGGCGATCGCGCGCTTTCGCGATTTCCAGAAGCTGATGGCCACGTCGCCGACCGCCATTGCCATCCTGATGGAGGCGTATCTCGACAAGGGCATCGCCATCCATCAGAGCACGCCGCGCCTGGGCTGGAGCGACGACCCGGCGTCACTGCTGCAGTGGCGGCTCAAGCTGGCGGAGCAGACCTTCGCCGAAGCCGAGGCGCAGCTCAATACGATCCCCGCCCGGCGCAGCGCCAGTCTCGACGCCCTGGTCGGCCGCCTCGAAGGAACGCTGCTTTATCGGAAATGGATGATCGCGGCGCACCGGCGGACGAAGTCGGGCGTGCTGACCGTGGCCACCGGGCAGCCCGCCGAACTCGAGCAATTGGGCAAGGCGATCGCGAAATTCGAGGCGGCCGACGCCAAGGCTCCGACGTCGGCCGGGAGCCTCGTCGACTGGGGCAATGTGGTGCGGGCGGCGGGCAGGTACGAGGACGCCGTGGCGCTCTACCGGCGCGCCGCCGATCTCGACGCGAACAGCGAGATGGCCGTCAACATCGTCGTCGCCTATCTCGATCAAGTCATCGCCGAACCGCAGCCGGCCGACCAGGGACAGCTTCTGAAGGCGCTCGGCGCCCTGTCGGACTATCTTGCCTGGACCTCGGGCGGCGGCCCGTACGATCAGATCATCCCCAAGACGGAGCGGGCATTGGCGCAGACGCGCGTTGCGGACGAAGTGCCGACCTTCGAGGCCTGCCTGAACAAGGCGCTGGCGGCGGACAATGCCAGCGATCCGACGATCGGCCGATGGTTAGCCGCCGCTTCCTTGAAGCTCTGCGTCGACGCGGCGGTCGAGCGCATCAATGCGCGGTCCATCGGCGCCGCTGCGAAGCCTTGACGATCAGGCGCCCAGCGCCTCGTCGCCGGCCACCCACTGGCCGGTCATGGTGCAGGACGGCAGGGCCAGCTGAATCAACGCCTCGGCATGCGCTTCGGGCGGCGTCTGCTTGGCGCGATCCTCGCCGGGAAAGGCCTGGGCGCGGAGCGCCGTGCGGATCGGACCCGGATTGAACAGGTTCACGCGCACGGCGGTGTGCGCAACCTCCGCGGCATAGATGCCGACCAGCATGTCGAGCGCCGCCTTGCTGGCGGCATAGGCGCCCCAATAGGGCACGACCTTCTTCGAGATGCCGGAGGTCACGAAGATGGCGCGGCCGGCGTCGGACTGGCGCAGCAGCGGATCGAGCGAACGGATCAGGCGCCAGTTGGCGGTGACGTTCACCGCCATGACGCGTTCGAAGATCGCGGGCTCGATGTGGCCGACCGGCGACAGCGTGCCCAGGATGCCGGCATTGCCCACAAGCACGTCGAGCCGGCCGTAACGCTCGTAGAGCGCCGCGCCCAGGCGATCGATGCCCGGCCCGTCGGTGACGTCGAGCGGCACCAGGGTGGCCGAGCCGCCCAGCGCCTTGATGCGGTCGTCGAGGGCTTCGAGCCCGCCTACGGTGCGGGCGACCAAGACGCAATGCGCACCCTCGCGGGCGTAGGCCAGCGCGGTGGCGGCGCCCAAGCCGCGCGAGGCGCCGGTGATCAGCGCAAGGCGACCGGCGAGACGACCGGCGGGAGCGTCGGCCACGCGGGAAGCCTCAGGCCGACTCGACGAGGAGGGAGAGCTGGCGATCCTCGACGCCCAGCTGGTCGTCGAGCGAGATCGGGTAGTCGCCGGTGAAGCAGGCGTCGCAGAAGGCCGGCTGGTCGGGATCGCGACCCGGCTTGCCCATGGCGCGGTAGAGTCCGTCGATCGACACGAAGGCCAGCGAATCGACCTTGATGAACTTCGCCATGCCGGCGACGTCGTAGTGCGAGGCGAGCAGCTTGTCGCGCTCGGGCGTGTCGATGCCGTAGAAGCAGGGATTGGTGGTGGGCGGAGCGGCGATGCGCATATGCACCTCGCGGGCGCCGGCTTGGCGCACCATCTCGACGATCTTCATCGAGGTGGTGCCGCGCACGATCGAATCGTCGACCAGGATCACCCGTTTGCCGTCGATCAGGCCGCGGTTGGCGTTGTGCTTCAGGCGCACGCCGAGGTGGCGGATATTGTCGACCGGCTCGATGAAGGTGCGGCCGACATAGTGGTTGCGGATGATGCCGAGCTCGAACGGCAGGCCCGACTGGTGGGCATAGCCGATCGCCGCCGGCACGCCGGAGTCGGGCACCGGCACGACGACGTCGGCGTCGACCGGGCTTTCCTTGGCGAGCTCCATGCCGATGCGCTTGCGCGCGTCGTAGACGCTGGAGCCCTCGACCCGGGAATCGGGCCGCGCGAAATAGATGTGCTCGAACACGCAGAAGCGGCGCGGCTGCTTGGCGAAGGGCTTGATCGAGCGCAGGCCGTTGCCGTCGACGATGACGATCTCGCCCGGCTCGACGTCGCGCACGAAGCGCGCGCCGATGATGTCGAGGGCGCAGCTCTCGGAGGTCAGGATCCAGGCATCCTCGAACCGGCCGATCACCAGCGGCCGCACACCCATCGGGTCGCGCACGCCCAACAACGCCTCGTTGGTCAGCAGCAGCAGCGAGTAGGCGCCTTTGACCCTGCCCAGCCCGTCGATCAGGCGGTCGACGACCGTCGAATAGTTCGAGCGCGCGATCAGGTGGTTGATGACCTCGGTGTCGGTGGTCGACTGGAACAGGCAGCCCATCCGCACCAGCTCCTTGCGCAGCAGGTAGGCGTTGGTGAGGTTGCCGTTGTGGGCAAGCGCCAGGCCGCCGAAGTCGAAATCGGCGAAGATCGGCTGGATGTTGCGGTCGGACGAGCCGCCCGTCGTGGCGTAGCGGTTATGGCCGATCGCCGAATAGCCCCTGAGCTTGGCCATGACCGACGGCGCGCCAAAAATGTCGCCGACCAGGCCCGCGGCTCGGTGATTGTGGAAATGTCGGCCGTCGAAGGTGACGATGCCGGAGGCCTCCTGGCCGCGATGCTGCAGGGCGTGCAGGCCGAGCGCGGTATGGGCGGCAGCGTCGGCGGTCCCGTAGATGCCGAACAACGCACACTCCTCGTGAAACTTGTCGAGGTCGTCGTCGTCGCGTTTGGGGGTGCTTGGCACGGCGGGGTTATATCTGGGGACCGCCGGCCGCGCATCAAGGATATCTCACTGCGGCGGTTTGGGTGCGTCTGGCGGCGGCTTGGGCGCGTCGTCCGGCGGCGGCACGGTGTCCGGCGACGGCTGGGGGCCCGAGCCGGTATCGTTGCTGCCGCGTCCCGACAGGCGGGTGCGGAAGCCCGGCGGCAGGAACGGTTCGACGAAAGTGGCCATTTCCTTGATCATCGGGAAGGTGGCGCCGCCCTCGACCGCCGGCGGCAATTGGCGGGGCCCGAGATACCCGTAGAACAGGAAGGCCGTGCCGATCGCCACCCAGGCGCAGAGCACGCCGAACGCCCCGCCCAGGATGCGGTCGGGCTTGCCGAGCGGTCCCGACCGGACCGAGCGCGACAGCGCGTTGGTCAGCATCACCAGCACGATCAGGGCCGCGACGAAGACCGCCAGCATGGACAGGAAATAGGCGAGCTCGGTGCTGCCGACGAGCTGCTCGATTTCGGGCTGGATCACCTTGGCGTAACGCCACGCCAGCCAGCCGGCGGCGATCCAGGAGGCGATGAACAGGACGGCATGGGCAAAGCCGGCCGACATGCCGATCAGCGCGCCGAAGATGGCGACGGCGATGGCGGCGACGTCGAATACGGTGATTCCGAGCTTCTCCATCCCCCCAGTACTCTCCGTCTACGCTTCCGTGACCTATTCGCGCCCGCGATCCGAAGAACCCTCGCGGCGCGCCCGCTTGAGAGGCCGCTCGGCCGGCTGAAATCGCGCCACAAGGTCGGCCAGATGCTCGATTTCGTCAATGGCGATGCCTTCCGGCGCGCGCGGCGCGGGGCCCGAACCGGTGCGGCCGCGCGGCACCAAAGCGCTGCGGAAGCCAAGCTTGGCCGCTTCGCGCAGGCGCGCCTCGCGCTGGCCCACGGGCCTGACCTCGCCGCCCAGTCCGATCTCGCCGAACACCACCATGTCGGGCGGCACCGGCTCGTCGGCCAGCGACGACACGACGGCCGCCGCCACGGCGAGATCGGCGGCCGGCTCGCCGATGCGAAGGCCGCCCGCCACGTTGAGGTAGACGTCGTTGGCGCCGATTGCGACGCCGCAGCGTGCCTCGAGCACGGCCAGCACCATGGCGAGCCGGTTGGCGTCCCAGCCGACCACGGCATGGCGCGGCGTGGCGAACGAGGAGGGCGCAACCAGGGCCTGGATCTCGACCAGCAACGGCCGGGTGCCCTCGATGCCGGCGAACACGCAGGCGCCCGAGACCCGGCCGCGCCGCTCGCCCAGGAACAGCGCCGAGGGGTTGGCGACGTCCGACAGGCCGCGGTCGGACATCTCGAACACGCCAATCTCGTCGGTCGGGCCGAAGCGGTTCTTGACGGTGCGCAGGATTCTGAACTGATGGCCGCGCTCGCCCTCGAAATAGAGCACCGTGTCGACCATGTGCTCGAGCACGCGGGGACCGGCGATGGCGCCATCCTTGGTGACGTGGCCGACCAGCAACACGGCGATGCCGCGGCGCTTGGCGAGCTCGACCAGGGCCTGCGCCGAGGCGCGCACCTGGGTGACCGTGCCCGGCGTGCTGTCGACCGTGTCGAGCCACATGGTCTGGATGGAATCGATCACCGCCACCTTGGGCGCGTCGGGCCGCTCCAGGGTCGCCACGATGTCGCGCACCGAGGTGGCGGCGCTCAACTGCACCGGCGCGTCACCGATGCCCAGCCGCTCCGCCCGCAACCGCACCTGATCGAGCGCCTCTTCGCCCGAGATGTAGGCGCACGCGGTATGCTGGCGCGCCAGCGCCGCCGCGACCTGGAGGAGCAAGGTCGATTTGCCGATGCCGGGATCGCCGCCGATCAGCAGGGCCGAGCCGACCACCAGCCCGCCGCCGCTCACGCGGTCGAACTCGGCGATGCCGCTCCTGTAGCGCGGCGGCTGCGGCGTCGAGCCGGTGAGGCCGGCGAATTCGAGCGTGCGCCCTTTGCCGCCGCGCGCGAGCCCGCCGCCGGCCGGACCGGGTGCGGGGGCCGCTTCCTCGATGATGGTGTTCCACTCGCCACAGGACTCGCAGCGCCCGCTCCATTTGCTCGTCACCGCGCCGCACGACTGGCAGACGAAGCGCTTGATCGGGCGGGCCATCAGTGCAGCTCGCGCTTGGAGAGGCACCAGCCGTTGCCGTGCAGCCAGCACGTCTCGTCCTGATCGTGCGGGTCGCGCCGCAGGCTGCGCACCGCCTGCTGGCCCGCGCCGTCATTCAATGCCTGGGCGAGGGCCGCCTCGTCCTCCTTGCTGCGGGCGCCGGCGCAGGGGTAGAAGCCGGCCCATCCCGTCGAGCGCGCCGCAAGCTGCGCGCCATGGCGATCGAGCCGCAGCATGAAGCCGCCGCGCTGTTCGGCCGTCAGCGGCAGCAACAGGCGTCCGCCGTCGGCCAGCGCATCGAGCCACCAGGCAAGGGGCGTCGCGGCGCCGGCGAAAGCCAGGATCACATCCCATTGCCCTTCGATCAATATGCTGGCGTCGGCGCAGCGAACCCGCGCGGTGCGCCACGCTTCGAGATTGCGCCGGGCGAGCTCGGCCAGGCCTTGATCGATCTCGAGTGCATCGACGCGACCGCGCGGCCCGGCGAGTTCCGCCAGGATCGCGGTGTAGTAGCCGGAACCGGCACCGAGCTGCAGCACGCGATCGCCCTGGCGCACGCCGATCCGGTCGAAATGGAAGGCCCACAAGGACGGTCCGCCGATATTGAGCCGCCGCTTCTCGTCGAGCGCCACCAGCACATTGTGATAGAGCCAGTGCGGATGGGCATCCGGCGTGCTCCAGTAACCGTCGCCATCGTGCAGCAGGCGCCACGGTCCCGGCCCCGCGAAGCGCTCGCGCGGCACGGCCGCAAAGGCCTCGACGACGCGCTCGCAGCCGATATGGCTCACCACGCGAAGCTCCTCGGCGAAGTGACGCCGGGCCGCGTCGAGGCTTGGCGCGCGCTGCATGGTCAGAGTTTCCGGACCTGCATCTGGATCGGCCCTTCGGCGCGGCCGCGGATGAACTGGTCGACGTACGCATTGCCCGAGCGGTCGATGTCGGCGACCGGGCCCTGCCAGACCAGGCGGCCCTCGTGGAGCATGCCGATGCGGTGGCCGATCTTGCGGGCGCTCGCCATGTCGTGGGTGATCGATACCGCGGTGGCGCCGAGGTCGCTGACGCATTTCACGATCAGGTCGTTGATGACGTCGGCCATGATCGGGTCGAGACCGGTGGTCGGCTCGTCGAAGAAGATGATCTCGGGCTCGCGGGCGATGGCGCGCGCCAGCGCCACGCGCTTCTGCATGCCGCCGCTCAGCTCCGCGGGGAACAGCTCGCCGATCTCGGGCCCCAGCCCGACATTGCCGAGCTTGGCGATCGCCACGTCGCGCGCCTTGGCGGGCGGCATGCCGTCGCTCTGGATCGGGCCGAAGGCCACGTTCTCCCAGACGCGCAGCGAATCGAACAGCGCGCCGCCCTGGAACAGCATGCCGAACTTGCGCATGACCTGGCTGCGGCCGTGATCGCCGAGATCGACGGTCTCAACGCCATCGACCTTGATCGAACCGTCGTCGGGCTGCATCAGGCCCAGGATGCATTTCAGCAGCACCGACTTGCCGGTGCCCGAGCCGCCGATCACCACCATCGATTCGCCCATCGCGACCTCGAGGTCGATACCGCGCAGCACCTGCTTGGACCCGAAGGACTTGGTGACGCCGCACAGCGAGATCTTCGAGGGAGCCATCAGAGTGCGAAGAAGGCTTCGGTGATGAAGTAGTTGAAGGTCAGGATCAGCATGGACGCCGAGACCACGGCGCTGGTCGTCGCCATGCCGACGCCCTGGGCGCCGCCCTTCGACGTGTAGCCGTGATAGCAGCCCATCAGCGCGATCAGGAAGCCGAACACCGCGGCCTTCACCAGGCCCGAGAAGACGTCCTGGAATTGCAGGAAGTCGAGGGTGTTGCGGAGATACGCGGCGTCGTTGAAATCGAGCTTGTAGACGCCGACCAGGAAGCCGCCCAGCACGCCGATGATGTCGGCGAGCAGCACCAGGATCGGCAGCGTGATGACGGCGGCGATCAGGCGCGGCACCACCAGGTACTTGTAGGGGTTGGTCGAGAGCGTGGTGAGCGCGTCGATCTGCTCGGTGACCCGCATGGTGCCGATCTCGGCGGCCATCGCAGCACCCACCCGGCCGGCCACCATGAGGGCCGCCAGCACCGGGCCGAGCTCGCGGGTCAGCGACACCACGACCACGTTGGGGATGGCCGATTCGGCCGAGAAGCGGGCGAAGCCGGTGTAGCTCTGCAGCGCCAGCACCATGCCGGTGAAGATCGCCGTCAGCCCGACCACCGGCAGCGAGTAGTAGCCGATCTCCATTATCTGATGGACGATCTGCTTGCGGTACCACGGCGGCTGCAGCGCGCAGCGGATGGCCTGCAGGGCGAAGGCCGAGACCGAGCCGATGGCCTCGAGGAAGGCGAGCGTCACGCGCCCGAGCAGGGTGACGAGCGGTACGCTCACTGGTGGGCCTCCGGGCGGTCGACATAGAAGCGCGCGTAGCGCCGGCCGAGCGCAGTCATGACTTCATAGGCGTTGGTGCGCGCGTGATCGGCGAGGTCGTCGGGCGTCAGGTCGGGGCCCAGCACCTCGACCGTCGCGCCCGGCTCGGACTGCGCCTCGGGCACTTCGGTCACGTCGATCGTCGCGAGATCCATCGAGATACGGCCAATCACGGGCACACGATGCCCGGCGAGATGCACATGGGTGCGGTTGATGAGGGTACGGAAGTAGCCGTCGGCATATCCCAGCGCGATCGTGGCCACGCGACTAGGCCGAGCGGACCGCCATGCGGCACCGTATCCAACGGTCTGGAAAGCGTCAATTCGGCGGGTCTGCAGGATGCGTGCGTGCAACGTCACCACCGGCAGCATCGGATTGGGCCGGCCGGGCAGGGGATTGATTCCGTACAGCGCCGCGCCGGGCCGCAGCAGGTCGAAATGATAATCGGGTCCGAGGAAGATGCCCGACGAATTGGCCAGCGACGTCGGCGCCCCCGGCATCGCCTTCACGAAGGCGCGAAAGCGCGAAAGCTGCTCGCCGTTGATGGGGTTGTTGGGCTCTTCGGAGACCACGAGATGGCTCATCAGCAGGGCCAGTCGCAGCCCGCGCAGGCGGCCACGCTCATTGATCAGGACCTGGGTGTCCTCCGGCCCGAAGCCCAGCCGGTGCATGCCGGTGTCGATGTGGATCACCGCGTCGAGCGGCCGGTTGAAGCGTTGCGCGGCGGCGCGCCAGGCATTGAGCTGGCCGAGATGGTTGAGCGCCGGCGTCAGCCCGTGCTCGACGAAGTCGCCCTCGGTGCCGGCCAACAGGCCGTTCAGCACGCAGATCGGATGATCGGGCATCACGGCGCGGAGCGCGATGCCCTCGTCGATATGGGCGACGAAGAACTGCCGGCAGCCTTCGGCCGCAAGGCGGGGCCCCACGATCGCGGCGCCGGTGCCGTAGGCGTCGGCCTTCAGCACGGCGGCGCAGTCGATCTGCCGGCCGGCGGCGCGGCCCGCGTCGCGCAGCCCGCGCCAGTTGGCGGCGATCGCCGCGAGATCGATCGTCAGGATGGCGCCGGCGCGGCGCGTTGCGTCGTCGGCCGCGGGAGAAGACATCGCCCGGACCTAGAAAGCGGGTCCGGCTGGCCGCTCGTCGTCGGCCGCCAAGTTGCCGAACTTGGTGAACTGGCCTTCGAACGACAGGCGGACGATGCCAGTCGGGCCGTGACGCTGCTTGGCCACGATCACCTCGGCCTTGCCATAGGTCTGCTCGCAGCGCTGGCGCCAGGCGTCGTGGCGCTCGTTGAAGCGCTGGTCGCTCTCGTCGGTGCGGCGCTTCGGCTCCTCGCGCTGGAGATAGTACTCGTCGCGATAGATGAACATGACGACGTCGGCATCCTGCTCGATCGAGCCCGATTCGCGGAGGTCGGCGAGCTGTGGCCGCTTGTCCTCGCGCTGCTCGACGGCACGCGAAAGCTGCGACAGGGCCAGCACCGGCACGTCGAGCTCCTTGGCCAGCGTCTTGAGGCCACGGGTGATCTCGGAGACCTCCTGTACGCGGTTCTCCTGCCGGGTCTTGCCCGAGGGGGAGAGGAGCTGCAGGTAGTCGATGATCAGCAGCCCGAGCCCGTGCGTGCGCTTGAGCCGGCGCGCGCGGGTGCGCAACGCGGCAATCGAAAGCGCGGGCGTGTCGTCGATGAAGAAGTTCAAATGCTCGAGCTCGTGGCTCACCGAGAGCACGCGGTCGAAATCCGAGCTTATGAGTTCGCCCTTGCGGATTTTTTCCGACGGGATCTCGGCCTGCTCGGAGATCATGCGGGTGGCGAGCTGCTCGGCCGACATCTCGAGCGAGAAGAAGCCGACCACGGCGCCGTCAGCCACCTTGGGCTTGCCGTCCTCGCCGTGCTCCTCGCGATAGGCCCTGGCGGCGTTGAAGCCGATGTTGGTGGCGAGCGAGCTTTTGCCCATCGAGGGCCGGCCGGCCAGGATGATCAGGTCCGACCTGTGCAGGCCGCCCAGCAGCTGGTCGAGCTGGAACAGGCCCGAGGCGACGCCGGTGAGCTGGCCGGCGCGGTGATAGGCCGCTTCGGCGGCGACGGTGGCTTCGGTGAGGGCGGCGCGGAAGGGCTTGAAGCCGCCCTCGGTCTGGCCGGCGCTGGCGAGATCGTAGAGCTTCTTTTCCGCACCCTCGATCTGCGACAGCGCGGTGTCCTCGACGTCGCTGCCGAAAGCGCCGTTCACCACGCCTTCGCCGAGATCGATGAGCTGCCGCCGGAGATAAAGGTCATGGACCGTCTGGCCGAACGCGCCGGCATCGATCACATGCACCGAGGCCGCCGCCAGGCGTGCGAGATAGGCGCCGCCGCCGGCCGCCTTCATGTCCTCGTCCTGCTCGACGTAGGTCTTGAGGGTGACGGCGCTCACCACCTGGCCGCGCTCGATCAGGCGCGACAGCGAGCCGAACAGCTTGCCGTGCAGGGGGTCGGCGAAATGCTCCGGGCGCAGGAATTCGGCCACCCGCTGGTAGGCGGCGTTGTTGACCAGGATCGCGCCCAGCAGCGCCTGCTCCGCTTCGAAATTGTGCGGTGGCTCGCGCAGGCGGATATCTTCGGCGCCGGGCAGGCGCGTAACGTTCGACGAGTCTTTCAGGGGCTCCATGGCAGAGCCTTTGTTAAGGACGCGAGGGGTCGTTCACCACCGCAAAAACGGCAGCGCCCTCACAATAGCCTGAAAGCCGGGGATAGTCCTCGTCACTCTGCCGCTATGGAACTCGGCGTAGTGATGGCGTTTTCGGCATCGATCAAATAGTCGCGCGTCAAGGGGACGGCCTCCTGGCGGCGCGCGATCTGGATCTGGAAGACCATTTGATTCATGTAGCGGAAGGCCACTTCGCAGCCGGCAAGATAGAAGTCCCACATCCGGCAGAAACGATCGTCGTAGCCCGCCATCTGCTTGATCTTGTCGCGGTTGGCGAGGAAGCGCCGCCGCCAGTGGCGCAGGGTCTCCGCATAATGCAGCCGCAGGACCTCGATGTCGGTGACCCACAGCCCGACCTTCTCGATCGCCGTCAGGACCTCCGACATGGCCGGGGTATAGCCGCCGGGAAAGATGTATTTGCGCAGCCAGGTGTTGGTGGCGCCGGGCGGCTCCATGCGGCCGATCGCGTGCAGCAGCATCACGCCGTCGTCGGCCAACAGCTCCTTCACCTTGGTGAAGAACTCGATGTAATGGGCGACGCCGACATGCTCGAACATGCCGACCGAGACGATGCGGTCGTACTTGCCGGGCTCCTGGCGGTAGTCGAGCAGCTTGAAGCGCACAGTGTCGGCGATGCCGCCCTCCAGCGCGCGGCGGCTGGACACGGCGTGCTGCTCCTTGGAGAGCGTGACGCCCGTCACGTCGACGCCGAACTGCTGGCTGAGGAAGAGGGCCATGCCGCCCCAGCCCGAGCCGATGTCGAGCACGCGCTGCCCGGGCTTCAGCAGGAGCTTGGCCGCGATGTGACGCTTCTTGTCGAGCTGGGCCTGCTCCAGCGGTTCTTCGCCGGTCTTGAAGTAGGCGCAGGAATATTGGCGGTCGCGATCGAGGAAGAAGTCGTAAAGCTGGTCGTTGAGGTCGTAGTGGTGCGCGACGTTGCGCTGCGCCTTGCCGATCGGATTGTATTGCTCGATCACCCGAATCCAGCGCTGCAGGGTGTAGGACCAGCGCACCATCGGCGTCGCTTCGAGCGCCGAGATGTTCCTGCCCAGCAGATCGAGCAGGTCATAGATGTCGCCGCCATTCTCTACGGTCAGCGTGCCGTCCATATAGGCTTCGCCCAGCGCCAGGCGGGGACGCAGAGCTACCCGCACGCCGGTCCACCAGGTATGTACGCGCAGAGTGACGGAGGGGCCGGGTCGGGCGCCTTCGATGCGATGGGGCGTTCCGACCTCATCGATGATGGTCAATTGGCCTTCGCCCAACAGGCGGGCAAGAACCTGAGCTAACAGCATCGCCGTTCCACCAAGGCAACGAGCTGTCGGAAGGACCGAAGCACTTTCCTTAACTCCGCGGTGTTCCCTTCCTGAAATGTTAAACCTAATGGCAATTTCAAGGCAAAGGGTCTGCACGCGATTATCTCTCGTGGAACGCGCTAATTGCCTTTTAAGATGCCAATTTCGCCTAGAAAACGCGGAGTGTCCGGAATCAGGCGAACTCGGCGCGTTTACATGCGCCTTGCGGGCCTGAATTGCGCAGGCGATGACTCCAAAAGAAAACGCACGCCATCGCGGTGCGATGGCGTGCGTCGGCAGTCTGCGGAGCGCCCTGAGCCGCCCCGGCCTATTTCTTTTCGGCGGCCTCGTCCGCGGCCGGGGTCGATGCCTCGGCGGCCTCGCCTTCGGCGGGCTTGGCTTCGAACAGCGCCGCGGCCTGTTCGGCGGCGCGGCGGGCCGCTTCGGCCGCCTCGAGCTGGGCGCGCTCGGTCTCGGCGACCAGCGTGCCGCCCTTGGCGAGGAATTCGGCCTCGTCGGGCGAGCGGGCCACCACCGCGGTGATGTCGACCGTGACCTCGGGATGGAGGTGGATCTTGATCTTGTGCGCCCCCAGGGTCTTGATCGGCTTGTCGAGCTCGACCTGGCCGCGCTCGATCTTGACGCCGGCGGCGGCAGCCGCGTCGGCGATGTCGCGCGAGCTCACCGAACCGTAGAGCTGCAGGGCCTCGGAGGCCTGGCGGATGAGGGTGACCTTGAGGTCGCTCATCTTGGCGCCGACCGCTTCGGCTTCCTGGCGGCGCTCGAGGTTCTGGGCTTCCAGCGTCTTACGCTGCGATTCGAAGTAGGTGATGTTGTCCTTGGTGGCGCGCAACGCCTTCTTCTGCGGCAGCAGGAAGTTGCGGGCGTAGCCGGGCTTCACCTTCACGACGTCGCCCATCTGACCAAGCTTGGGCACGCGCTCCAGCAGGATGACGTTCATCGGCATGACAGCGTCCTCCGGCTAGGCGATGAGATAGGGCAGGAGCGCCAGGAAACGCGCGCGCTTGATCGCCTGGGCGAGTTCGCGCTGCTTCTTGGACGACACCGCCGAGATGCGGCTCGGCACGATCTTGCCGCGCTCCGAGACGAAGCGCTGCAGAAGGCGGACGTCCTTGTAGTCGATCTTCGGCGCATTGGCGCCGGAGAACGGGCAGCTCTTGCGGCGGCGGGTGAAGGGGCGGCGTTGGGCGCTCATTCTTCTTCTCCCACGGCGGCAACGGGTGCGATGGCCTCATCGCCGAAGCGCGGGCGCTCGCGGCGCGGCGGACGATCGCCCCAGCGGTCGCCGCGATCGCCACCGGGACGATCCGACTTCTCGGCGCTGCGCAGCATGATGGCCGAGGGGCCTTCCTCGAGCGCGTCGACGCGCACGGTCAGGAAGCGGATGATGTCTTCGTTGATCGACATCGTGCGTTCCATCTCCTTCACCGCCGCCGACGGGGCGTCGATGTTGAGCAGGGTGTAGTGGCCCTTGCGGTTCTTCTTGATGCGGTAGGTGAGCGAGCGCAGGCCCCAGTATTCCTTCTTGGAGACGGTGCCGCCCATTCCGGTGACCAGTTCGGCGAACTGGTTGGTGAGCGCCTCCACCTGCGTCGTCGGGACGTCCTGACGCGCAATGAAGACGTTTTCGTAAAGTGCCATGTCGTATCGGCTCCTTATGGCTGTTAGCGACCCGGAGTTCGTCGTGCCGAAATGGCCGACCGCCAACCGCCCGGATCTAGCCGGCCTTTTGCCTGCACGCTTTGGGCGCACAATGCTTTGGGCCGGCAAGGAGATCGGGGCCGATTGAGGCCCCGAAGAGCGGCGGTTATACAGGCAAATCCCCTAAAATCAAGGCGTTCCGGCCACGCCGCGAGTGGGGTATGAGGATGCCCGCTTCAGGCCAAAAACGGGGGAAATCGGCTCATGAGTCGCGCTTTCGTCTTTCCGGGACAGGGATCCCAGGCTGTTGGCATGGGCGCCGACCTCGCCCAGGCCTTCGCCACGGCCCGCGATGTCTTCCAGGAGGTCGACGAGGCGCTGAAGCAGAATCTGTCGAAATTGATGCGCGACGGGCCCGAATCGGACCTGGTCCTGACCGAGAATGCCCAACCCGCCCTGATGGCGGTGAGCATGGCCATCGCCCGCATCCTGGAAAAGGATGGCGGCAAGCCGCTCGTCGCCTTGGCGAGCCACGTCGCCGGCCATTCGTTGGGCGAATATTCGGCTCTGGCGGCGGCGGGGGCGTTGCACCTCGCCGACGCCGCGCGGCTTCTGAAACTGCGCGGCCAATCCATGCAGAAGGCGGTCCCGGTCGGCGTCGGCGCGATGGCCGCCCTGCTCGGCATCGAACTCGAGCCGGCGCAGGAGGCCTGCCAGGAAGCAGCCCTCGGTGAGATTGTCGCAGTCGCCAACGACAATGGCGGCGGCCAGGTCGTGGTGAGCGGGCACAAGGCCGCCGTCGAGCGCACCATCGAGGTGGCCAAGACCAAGGGCGCCAAGCGCGGCATGCTGCTGCCGGTCAGCGCTCCTTTCCATTGCCCGCTGATGCAGCCCGCCGCCGACGCGATGAAGACCGCGCTCGAGACCGTGTCGCTGGCAACGCCCCGCGTGCCGCTCGTCGCCAACGTGCTGGCCTCCGAGATCACCCAGCCTGCCGCCATCAAGCAGCGGTTGGTGGAACAGGTGACCGGCCTCGTGCGCTGGCGCGAGAGCGTGCAATATATAAAGTCCCAGGGCGTCGAGACGCTGGTCGAATGCGGTTCCGGCAAGGTGCTGTCGGGCCTGGCGAGACGCATCGACAAGGACATGACCGGCCTGGCGCTCAACACGCCGGCCGACATCGAAGCTTTCTTGAAGACGGCGTAGCCCCTCCGTCATCCCGACCGGAGCCGAGCGCAGCGAGGCGTAGTGGAGGGACCTAATTTTGAGGGCGCATCGACAAGACGAGGTCCCTCGGCTACGCCGCCCTTCGGGCGGCTTCGCTCGGGATGACGGTATTTGAGGAGACGCAATGTTCGATCTTTCCGGCAAAGCCGCGCTGGTCACCGGTGCGTCGGGTGGCATCGGCGGCGCCATCGCCCGCGCGCTGCATAGCCAGGGCGCCACGGTGACGCTCTCCGGGACGCGGGCCGATGCGCTCGAGCAGCTCAAGTCCTCGCTCGGCGAGCGCGCGCATGTGGTTGCCGCCCGGATGGACGATGCGGCCGACATCGATCGCCTGGCCAAGGAAGCCGAAGCGGCCATGGGCAAGCTCGACATCCTGGTGAACAACGCCGGCATCACGCGCGACAACATCTCGATGCGCATGAAGGATGAGGAGTGGGAGAAGGTCCTGCAGGTGAATCTCACCGGCACCTTCCGCCTGATTCGCGCCGCGCTGCGCGGCATGATGCGCCGCCGCTTCGGCCGAGTCGTCAACATCACCTCGATCGTGGGCGTCACCGGCAATCCCGGCCAGGCGAACTATGCCGCGGCCAAGGCCGGCCTGATCGGCATGTCGAAGTCGCTGGCCCAGGAACTCGCCTCGCGCAGCATCACCGTCAATTGCGTCGCGCCGGGTTTCATCGCCACGCCGATGACCGACGTGCTGAGTGACGAGCAGAAGAAAGGCATTCTAACGCGGGTGCCGGCCGACCGCCTGGGCACGCCCGACGAGATCGCCGCGGGCGTGGTCTATCTGGCGAGCGACGAGGCCGCCTATGTCACGGGGCAAACCCTGCACATCAACGGCGGGATGGCGATGATCTGAGGGGACAGGCTCCAAGTGCCTGATTCTGTGGGCTTTCCGGCGCTAGCCAATGGCAGGGCAGGTAGGTATAAGAGCCGGAAATCGCCATCCCCTTGGGCGAACGATCGGTATTTGGAAGACACGGGAAGGACAAGAATATGAGCGATATTGCCGAGCGCGTTAAGAAGATCGTCGTTGAGCATCTCGGCGTCGAAGCGGCGCAGGTGAAGGAAGATGCAAAATTCATCGACGACCTCGGCGCGGACAGCCTCGATACCGTCGAGCTGGTGATGGCCTTCGAGGAGGAATTCGGCATTGAGATCCCAGACGACGCCGCCGAGAAGATCCAGACCGTCGGCGACGCCATCGGCTTCATCAAGAGCAACGCCAAGTCCTGATCGTCTCCTGCGGCAAGGAAGCGGACGATGAGGCGAGTCGTCGTTACCGGCATGGGGATGGTGACGCCGTTGGGAGACGGCGTCGATACCAATTGGCGTCGCCTGATGGCGGGCGAATCGGGTATCCGGTCGATCCAGGCGTTCGACACCTCGGACCTTGCGACCAAGATCGCGGGTGAAGTGCCGCAGGGCGACAAGGCGAACGGCCACTTCAACGTCGACGCCTACATGCCGCCGAAAGACCAGCGCAAGCTCGACAAGTTCCTGATCTTCGGCATCGCCGCCGCCGAGCAGGCGGTCGAGGACTCGGGCTGGAAGCCGCAGGACGACGAGGGCCGCAACCGCACCGGCGTGATGATCGGCGCCGGCATCGGCGGCCTGCAAACTATCTACGAGACGTCGCTGATCCTGAAGGACCGCGGACCGCGGCGGGTCAGCCCGTTCTTCATCCCGTCGGCGCTGATCAACCTCGCCTCCGGCCAGGTCTCGATCAAATACGGCTTCAAGGGCCCCAACCATGCCGTGGTGACGGCCTGCGCCACCGGTGCGCACGCGCTGGGCGACGCCGCCCGCCTGATCCAGTGGGAGGACGCCGACGTCATGGTCGCCGGCGGCGCCGAGGCCGCGATCTGCCGCATCGGCATCGCCGGCTTCAACGCCTGCAAGGCGCTGTCGACCGACTTCAACGACACGCCGACCAAGGCGTCGCGGCCGTGGGATAAACGGCGCGACGGCTTCGTGATGGGCGAGGGCGCGGGCTGCGTCGTGCTCGAGGAGTACGAGCATGCCAGGAAGCGCGGCGCCAGGATCTACGGCGAGATCGTGGGCTACGGCCTGTCGGGCGACGCCTATCACATCACGGCGCCGTCCGAGGACGGCGACGGCGCGATGCGCGCCATGCAGGCGGCGCTGAAGCGCGCCAAGCTCAATGTCGACCAGATCGACTACGTGAACGCGCACGGCACGTCGACAATGGCCGACGTGATCGAGCTCGGCGCCGTCAAGCGGACCTTCGGCGACGCCGCCTACAAGCTCTCGATGTCGTCCACCAAGTCGGCGACCGGCCATCTGCTGGGCGCCGCCGGCGCGATCGAGGCGATCTATTCCCTGAAGTCGATCACCGACCAGGCGGTGCCGCCGACGCTCAACCTCGACGAGCCGGACGAGGGTTGCGACATCGACCTGGTGCCCAAGCAGGGCAAGCAGCGCAAGGTCCGCTACGCCCTCAGCAACTCGTTCGGCTTTGGCGGCACCAACGCGTCGTTGATCTTCGGCCCCGTTTGAGCGCCGGAGGCTGAGGCGTGCTCAGCTACTTTCGTTGGGTCCTGTTCTTCATCGCCCTGTTCGTGACCGTGATGGGCGGCGCGCTGTTTCTCGGCAATACGCTGCTCACGGCGCCGGGACCGCTCGACAAGACCAAGAACATCGTGATCGTCCGCGGCGCGGGCCCGGCCACCATGGCCAAGGTTTTGCGGGACGAGGGCGTCATCGAGCATGATCGCCTGTTTCGTCTCGCCCTGTTGATCGATCCCGCGCCCAAGCCGATCAAGGCCGGCGAATACGAGATCCCGCCGCACATCTCGATGCAGGCGCTGGTCGACCTGCTGCAGTCGGGCAAGGTCGTGCAGCGCCGCCTCACCGTGCCGGAAGGCACCACGACGGCGGAGGTCGTCGAGCAGGTACGCAAGACCGAGGCGCTGGCCGGCGAGATCACCCTCGACCTCAAGGAAGGCGATCTCCTGCCTGAGACGTACTTCTATTCGCGCGACGACACGCGCGATGGGCTGCTGTTGCGCATGAAGGAGGCGATGGACAAGACGCTGGACGAGGCCTGGCGCAAGCGCGCCGCCGGCCTGCCGCTCGTCACCCGCCGCGAAGCCCTGGTGCTCGCCTCGATCATCGAGAAGGAAACGGCGATTCCGGCCGAGCGGCCCAGGGTGGCGGCGGTGTACCTGAACCGGCTGCGCCGCCGGATGAAGCTCGAGAGCGACCCGACGGTGATCTACGGCCTGACCGGCGGGAAGGGCCTGCTGAATCGCGACCTCACGCGCGCTGACCTGCAGTCGACCTCGCCCTACAACACCTACATGGTGGCCGGCCTGCCGCCAGGCCCGATCTGCAATCCGGGACGCGCCTCGATCGTGGCGGCGACCAATCCCGCGCCGCGCGACCGTTCGCTTTATTTCGTGGCCGATGGCCAGGGCGGCCACGTCTTCGCCGCCAACCTCCTCGAGCACAACCGCAATGTCGAGCGCTGGCGGCAGATCCAGCGTGAGCGCCAGGAACAACAGCTCCAGACGCCGTCGGCGGCACCCGGCTCGCCATCGTTGCCCCTTCCGGCGCCCCAGACCGCGCCGGCCCCGGCGCGGCAGTGAGCCATGCCGGTCATACTCCTGGCCCTCGTTGCGCTGGCGGCCTTGGCGATCGGCATCTTCTGGTTCATGCGCGCCAACCCATCGACGCTCGCCCGTGTCGTGCGGCCCATCCTGGTCGTGCTGGGCGGCATCGGCATCGGCGGGCTGCTGATCTTCGGCATCCGTTTCCTGCCCGGCCTGCTGCCGGAACTGTTCGGCCTGGCCGGGGTCGTGATCACGGCGCTGATCGCCCGCGCAGTGCGCAATCGGTCGTCGGGCGGCTTCAGCGCGCCGGGCAGCGGCGGACGGCGCACCGAGGTCCGCACCGCCTTCCTGCAGGCGTGGATCGATCATGGCACCGGCGACGTCGGCGGCACCGTGTTGTCCGGCCGCTTCTCGGGTCGGACGCTCGAGGGCCTCAGCGACGCCGAGTTGCTCGATCTGCATCTCGACTGTTCGGCCGATGCCGATTCGCTCAGGATCCTCGAACCCTATCTCGACCGGCGGCTCGGCGCCGACTGGCGCACGGCCCGCCAGCCGCCGCCGCGCGGGCCGCGCTCCGACATGACGCGGGAAGAGGCGCTGGCCGTGTTGGGCCTGGCCGAGGGTGCCAGCGACGACGACATCAAGGCCGCGCATCGCCGCCTGATCCAGCGCATGCACCCCGACGTCGGCGGCAGCGCCGATCTGGCCGCGCGCATCAATCGGGCAAAAGACGTGTTGCTTGGTGGTTGACCTTGCCAGGGCCGGCGTCGGCGTGGCATCTAGCGCGGCCCCGAAATTGTCATCGGCAACGCCTGTCAAATCATTGATATATCCATACAATCCGAAGGTTGAACGAGGTCGATGAGCATGGCGCAGCGCGTCCGCAAAGCTGTCTTGCCGGTGGCGGGATTGGGCACTCGTTTCCTGCCCGCCACCAAGGCAATGCCGAAGGAGATGCTGACGGTCGTCGACCGGCCATTGATCCAGTACGCCGTTGAGGAATGCCTGGCGGCGGGTATCGAGGAGTTCGTATTCGTCACCGGTCGCAACAAGAGCGCGCTCGAAGATCATTTCGACTCGGCCTATGAGCTGGAAGCGACCCTCCAGCAGCGTGGCAAGGCGCGCGAGTTGAAGCAGACCCAGGAGGCCACCATCAAGGCCGGCAACGCGGTATTCACCCGCCAGCAAGAGCCGTTGGGACTGGGCCACGCGGTGTGGTGCGCGCGCGACTGGATCGGCCGCGAGCCCTTTGCCGTGCTGCTGCCCGACGAACTCACGATCGATTCGCCGACCTGCATCGCACAGCTTGCGGCGGCGCACGACAAGACCGGCGGCAACGTGGTCGCCGTGATGGACGTGCCGCGCGAGCAGACCAAGAACTACGGCATCGCCGCGGTGAATGCGGAGAAGGACGGGCTGGCCGCGATCACCGGCCTGGTCGAAAAACCCAAGCCCGCGCAGGCGCCCTCGACCCTGGCGCTGATTGGCCGCTACGTGCTGCAGCCCGAGGTGTTCGACCATCTCGGCCGGCATGAAACCGGCGCCGGCGGCGAGATCCAGCTCACCGATGCCATGGCCAAGATGATCGGCCGCATGCCGTTTCATGCGCTGCGCTACACCGGCCGGCGCTACGATTGCGGCAGCCGCATCGGCTTTCTCGAGGCAAACGTCGCCGTTGCGTTGCATCGCTCCGACACCACGGCGGAAACGCGGGCGTTGCTCGAGCGCCTGCTGAAGGGCTAGCCGATGCGTATTGCCATGATCGGTTCGGGCTATGTCGGACTGGTGTCCGGCGCCTGCTTCGCCCAGTTCGGTCACGACGTGGTCTGCGTCGACAAGGACGAGGGCAAGATCGCCCGCCTGCGCAAGGGCGAAATGCCGATCTACGAACCCGGCCTCGACAAGCTGGTCACCGACAACATGCGCGCCGGCCGCCTCGCCTTCGGCGCCGGCCTCGACGAGGCGGTGGCTGGCGCCGACGCGGTGTTCATCGCCGTCGGCACGCCGACCCGCCGCGGCGACGGCCATGCCGACCTGAGCTACGTCTACGCTGCGGCTGCCGAGATCGCCGACGCCATCCGCGGCTATACCGTCGTCGTCACCAAGTCGACGGTGCCGGTCGGCACCGGTCGCGAGGTCGCCCGCATCATCCGCGAGGCCCAGCCGGCCGCCGAGTTCGACGTCTGCTCGAATCCGGAGTTCCTGCGCGAGGGGGCGGCGATCGAGGATTTCATGAAGCCCGACCGGGTCGTGATCGGCGTCGAGAGCGAGCGGGCGCGCGACGTGATGGCGGGCATCTACCGGCCGCTCAACCTCATTCAGACACCGATGGTGTTCACCAATATCGAGACGGCCGAGGTCACCAAGTACGCCGGCAACGCCTTCCTTGCCACCAAGATCACCTTCATCAACGAGATCGCCGATCTCTGCGAGAAGGTGGGCGCCGACGTCCACGACGTGGCGCGCGGCATCGGGCTCGACGGCCGCATCGGCCGCAAGTTCCTCCATCCCGGTCCTGGTTTCGGCGGATCGTGCTTTCCCAAGGATACGCTGGCGCTTGCCTATACCGCGCGCGAGGTCGATGCGCCGCAGACGATCGTCGAGCAGGTGATCGAGATCAACAGTTCGCGCAAGAAGAAGATGGCCAGGAAGGTCATCGACTTCTGCGGCGGCTCGGTGTCGGGCCTCACGATCGGCGTGCTGGGCCTCACTTTCAAGGCCAACACCGACGACATGCGCGATGCGCCGTCGCTCGACATCGTGCCGGCGCTGCAGGCGGCGGGCGCCCGGATCGTCGCCTTCGATCCCGAGGGCATGACGGAGGCCGGGCGCATGATCCCCGGCATCGCCTTCGCCAAGACCGCCTATGAAGCGGCGACCGGCGCCGATGTGCTGGTCGTCATCACCGAGTGGCACGAATTCCGCGGCCTCGATCCGCGGCGGCTGAAGGAGGCGATGCGCAAGCCGCGGATCGTCGACCTGCGCAACATCTTCGATCCCGAGGAAATGCGCGGCCTGGGCTTCGCCTACGAGGGCGTCGGCCGTCCCAAGCCGCGCAACTGACCCCTGCCCATCCGGAGCGTTTGCATGAACCAGACGGCGCACAAGTTCGATTCCAGCGTCCTGCGCGAATATGACATCCGCGGCATCGTCGGCAGCACCGTGCATGCCGCCGATGCGCGCGCCATCGGCCGCACCTTCGGCACGATGGTCCGCCGCAAGGGTGGGCGCCGCGTCGCGCTGGGCTATGACGGGCGGCTGAGCTCGCCGGACCTGGCCGCCGCCTGCATCGAGGGCCTGACGGCCGCCGGTGTCGACGTGACCAATATCGGCGTCGCGGCGACGCCGATGCTTTATTTCGCCGTCTACCACTTCGATGCCGACGGCGGCATCCAGATCACCGGTTCGCACAATCCGCCGGACTACAACGGCTTCAAGATGATGATGGGCAAGAAGCCATTCTTCGGTGTCGACATCCAGACGCTGGGCGCCTTGGCGGCCAAGGGCGACTGGGAAAGCGGGCAGGGCAAGGCGGAGAAGAGGAACATTCTCGCCGACTACGCGGCGCGTCTTCTCCGGGACGTCAAGCCCGGCAAGAAGCTCAAGGTCGCCTGGGACACCGGGAACGGTGCGGTCGGCGTGTCGATCCGCGCCGTCGTCGACAAGCTGCCGGGCGAGCATTTCGTGCTGAACGAGAAGGTCGACGGCACCTTCCCGGCGCACCATCCCGATCCGACGGTGCCTGAGAACCTGGTGCAGCTCATGGCCGAGGTGAAGCAGCGCGGCTGCGACCTCGGCATCGCCTTCGACGGCGACGGCGACCGCATCGGGGCGATCGACGGAAAGGGCCGCATCCTGTGGGGCGACCAGCTCCTGGTGCTGTGGTCGCGCGACGTGCTGAAGACGCATCCGGGCGCCACCATCATCGCCGACGTCAAGGCAAGCCAGGTGCTGTTCGACGAGATCGCGCGCGCCGGCGGCAAGCCGATGATGTTCAAGACCGGCCATTCGCTGATCAAGAGCAAGATGGCGGAGATCGGCGCGCCGCTGGCCGGCGAGATGAGCGGCCACATCTTCTTCGCCGACACCTTTTATGGTTTCGACGACGCGCTTTATTGCGGGCTGCGGCTGCTGAACATCGTGGCCAATGCCGGGGAAAGCCTGGCCGAGATGCGCGATGGCCTGCCCCAGCCGGTCAATACGCCCGAGCTGCGCTTCGATTGTCCCGATGCGCGCAAATTCGACGTCGTCGAGGAGGTCAAGGGACGCCTGCACAAGGCCGGGGCCAAGTTCTCCGACATCGACGGCGTGCGGGTCAGCACCGCGGACGGCTGGTGGCTGCTGCGCGCGTCGAACACGCAGCCGGTCCTGGTGGCGCGCTGCGAGGCGGCCGACGAGGCGGGTCTGGCGCGTCTCAAGGGCGATCTCAGGGCGGCGCTGTCGGCAAGCGGGGTCAGCCTGCCCGACGAGGCATCGGCCGGACACCACTGATGCGCTTCTTCTTCTACGGCACGCTGCTCGATCACGACGTCACGGCCCTGGTGCTGCGACGACGGCTGCCGCCGGCGGCGTTCGTGCCGGCCAACCTGCCCGGCCACGCGCGACGGCGGGTGAAAAGCGCGACTTACCCCATTGTCGTGCGCGATCCGCGCGGCACGGTCCCCGGAGTCGTCGTGAGCGGGCTGAGCGCGCGCGACGTGGCGCTGCTCACCGACTACGAGGGGCCGGGCTATCGCGTTGTGCCTCTGCGCGTGCGGGTGGCGGGCGCGATGACCACGGTGTCGGTGTTCGAGCCGGTGCAGAGCCGCCTGCAGCCGAGCGGCGAGCTATGGGATCTCGCGCTCTGGCAGCGCCGTCACAAGCAGGCGTTCGTGGGCCGGCTGAAGCGCAGGCTCAGCGCGCGCCCGGTGTATTCCAGGCAGTGACCTGGATGGCCGAGCAGTAGATCTTGCGTTTCTCGAGCTGCTTGCAGCCATCGATCGCCTGTCCCTGCGACAGGTTGGCGAGGCGGGCGCGATGGAAGGTCTTGTTGGCCATCTGCACCTCGTCGACGGTGGCCGCGGCGGCCGCGCGCATCGAATCGGGCAGGGCGGAGGAGGCGCGCTCCAGCGCAAGCTGAGCGCCCTGTGAATCGCTGAACGACCCGACCTGGATCACCCAGCTGCCGATCGCCGGGCCGCCCGGCACGGCGGCTGCCGGCGCCGGAACCGCGGGACCGGCGACGCGCTGGTCGGTCGAGACGGTCTGCACCGGCGGCTGAGCGGCGGGCGGGACCGCGGGCGCGGCAAGTCGCGGCGTCGACTCGGGGAGTACCAGGCTCGGATCGAAATTGCTGGCGGTGTAGCGCGCCGACGCCGGCTTGCGGATCGACGTCCAGGGCGACAGCCGCATCGACTGGGCCGTGGCGAAACCGTAATCCATCAGGTCTGCCATCATGCGGTCGCGCTGGCCGGCGCTGTCGCCGCCCATCACGACGCCGATCAGGCGGCGGTTGTCGCGCATCGCCGACATCACGAGATTGAAGCCGGAGGCGACGGTATAGCCGGTCTTGAGGCCGTCGGCGCCTTCGTAGGAAAGCAGCATGCGATTGTGGTTTTCCAGGATGCGGCCACGATACGGATAGCTCTGCACCGAGAAGATCGCATAGTAGTGCGGGAAATCGCGCATCAGCGCGAAAGCGAGCCTGGCCAGGTCGCGCGCCGTCGTGACCTGGTCGCGGTTGGGCAGGCCCGAGGCGTTGCGGTACACCGTCGACGTCATGCCGAGCTGGCGGGCCTTCTGCGTCATGAGCTGGGCGAACGTCGCCTCGTCGCCGCCCAGTGCCTCGGCGAGTACGATGGCGGCGTCGTTGGCCGAACGGGTCACCAGCGCCATCGTGGCGTCGCGCACGTTCACCGTGCCGCCGGGCGGCAGGCCGATCTTGGTCGGCGGCGCGTTCAGGGCGTTGATCGACACCGGCAGCGCATCGCCCAGCGACAGCCGGCCGGAATCGAGGGCGGAGAAGGTGAGATAGATCGTCATCAGCTTGGTGAGCGAAGCCGGATGGCGCAATTCGTCGGCACGGTCGGCGACGAGCTCACGGCCGCTCGTGGCGTCGAGGATGAGATAGGCGTCCTTGCCGGTCACCGCCGGATTGGGAACCCACGAGGACGGGGTGCGAACAGCCGACTTGCCGTGCGCCTTGGCGGGCGGGACAGCGCGCTTGATCGCCGTCGACTGCGCATCTGCGCCGGAGGGCGCAAGCGTCGCTGTGATGAAAAGAATACCAACGGCTAGCCCGGTTAGGCTGGCCGCGATGCGCCTGAGGGGGAATATCATCGCGTTTAAGCCATTACACTAAAGTCTATATTCTTGTGCCCATGCAACAGGTTATAGGCAATTTCTCCGACAATACTAAAATTGGTGGGGTTATGCAACTTTTCAGCCGCCGTCCTCGCGCCCAAGTTGGACCGGAAACTGCACGGCAAACCACAAGAGAGGCGACATGAAACGGGTGTTTGCGGCGGCGTTCGCACTGATCCTTCTCGCCGGTTCAACGGCCTTCGCGCAACGGGCGGACCGCAATGTCGACCTGCCGATCGTTCGCAGCTTTCATTGGTTCGACTATGTCGGCGGCGACGACATCCGACAAGCCTGCGGCAAGGACGGCCGCAATCGTCTGCGCCTGGTCTACAATGCGATCTATGACGAGCAAGTCCGAACCTATGAGGTCTTTCTGCAGCCTGACGGCACGGCCGGCCTCAGCATGGGTGTGCTGGCCAATCAAGGCAACGTGGCCAACCTCCTGGTCGCCGATCCGGGCGACGTGCTCAACCCATGGCGCATGCGGCGCGGCGAGCGGATCCTGAATGCCGATGAAACCCGCGAACTGGTAGGGTTGCTCCAGGCAAGTGCGGCCTTCGGCCCGCCGCGCGACGGTCTGCGCCTGCCGGATGTGGATTTCTGGTGGACGGTCGCCTCCTGCCGCAACGGCGTGTGGGGCTTTCAGGCGTACCACTATCCGACCGACGGTTTCGCAAACGTGAAGTTCGCGGCCAGGCTTTTCGCCTGGGATACCGTGCCTATTCCAGTCAATCCGCCCCGCAAGCTCGTGCCTGCGGAACTGCGCCGCGACCCAAACGCCCCGGTCAACCACATGAATGCTAACAAGTGGACCCTGACGGTGGGGAAGGATGGGCTGCGACCGAGGTAGCGGAATCGCTTGGGCTGCCTATATAATTCTTAGGCGGCTTTGATTTTTTGGGGTGTGATCCGAACGATGGCCTCTCTGCGTAATGCATGCGAATGGCGCCTCGACGGCGACCGGCTGGGCGGCCCCAAGGAGCCCCCGGGCGGCCCGCCGCAGCCGCCGGCGCGGCGCGACGGTGGAAACGGCGAGGGCGGAAACGGCGAAGGCGAGGGGCGCAGCGGTGCGCTGACGCTGACCAGGACGCGAACCAAGAAGCCGTCGATGTACAAGGTGTTGATGCTGAACGACGACTACACGCCGATGGAGTTCGTGGTCGACGTTCTGGAGCACATCTTCCAGAAGAATCGCGATGAAGCCACGAAGATCATGCTTCACGTCCACCAGAAGGGCGTGGGTGTGTGCGGCGTTTACACCTACGAGATCGCCGAAACCAAGGTGACGCAAACGGTGGATTACGCCCGCAAAAACCAGCATCCTCTCCAGTGCACTTTGGAGAAGGAATAGTTGTAAAGAGTAGTTCGTCTTTCCAGTCGAGGTAGTTCGATGTCCATGCTGTCCAAGAACCTCGAGAAATCCCTCCACCGCGCCTTCGGGCTCGCCGGCGAGCGCCGCCACGAATATGCGACCCTCGAGCACCTGCTGCTCGCCATGACCGAGGACGACGACGCGGTGCCGGTTCTCAAAGCCTGCGGCGTCGACATCGACCGCCTGCGGCACGATCTCGAAACCTTCATCGACAATCGCCTCAAAGGCATCATCACCCAGAACCCGAGCGAGCCGCTGCCGACCGCGGGCTTCCAGCGGGTCGTCCAGCGCGCCGCCGTCCATGTCCAGTCGTCGGGCCGCAAGGAAGTGACCGGCGCCAACGTGCTGGTGGCGCTGTTCTCGGAGCGCGACAGCCACGCCGTGTCGTTCCTCGAGAACCAGGGCATGACCCGCCTCGACGCGGTCGACTACATCAGCCATGGCAAGGCCAAGGTGCCGGGCCGCGCGCGTGCTCGGCGGGTGAGCGGTTCGGACGAGGAGAATGGCGGCGAGGCGTCGGCCAAGCAGGGCAACGAGGCGCTCGGCGCCTATTGCGTCGACCTCAACCAGAAGGCCCGCGAGGGCCGGGTCGATCCGCTGATCGGCCGCGAGCACGAGGTCGAGCGCACCATCCAGGTGCTGTGCCGGCGCACCAAGAACAATCCGCTCTATGTCGGCGAGCCCGGCGTCGGCAAGACGGCGATCGCCGAGGGCCTCGCCCGCAAGATCGTCGAGGGCGACGTGCCCGATGTGCTGAAGGAATCGGTGATTTACGCGCTCGACATGGGTGCGCTGCTGGCCGGCACGCGCTATCGCGGCGACTTCGAGGAGCGGCTGAAGGCGGTGCTCTCCGAGCTCAAGAAGAAGCCCAACTCGGTGCTGTTCATCGACGAGATTCACACCATCATCGGCGCCGGCGCTACGTCGGGCGGCTCGATGGACGCGTCGAACCTGCTGAAGCCGTCGCTGCAATCGGGCGAGCTGCGCTGCATCGGCTCGACCACCTACAAGGAATACCGCAACTACTTCGAGAAGGACCGCGCACTGGTCCGTCGCTTCCAGAAGATCGACGTGCCGGAGCCTTCGATCGCCGATGCCGTCGAGATCATGAAGGGCCTGAAGCCGGTCTACGAGAAGCACCACCATGTCAGCTACACCGACGACGCCATCAGGGCCGCGGTCGAGCTGTCGGCGCGCTACATCCACGACCGCAAGCTGCCCGACAAGTCGATCGACGTGATCGACGAGGTCGGCGCCGCCCAGATGCTGCGTACCCCCGACATGCGCAAGTCGACCATCGAGGTGACCGACATCGAGGAGATCGTCGCCAAGATCGCCCGCATCCCGCCCAAGAGCGTGTCCAAGGACGACACCGAGATGCTGCGCAACATCGAGCGCGACCTCAAGACGGTGGTGTTCGGCCAGGACAGGGCGATCGGCCAGCTCGCCGCCGCCATCAAGCTCGCCCGCGCCGGCCTGCGCTCGCCCGAGAAGCCGATCGGCTCCTACCTGCTGGCCGGCCCGACCGGCGTCGGCAAGACCGAGGTGACGCGCCAGCTCGCGCGCCTGCTCGGGCTCGAGCTGATCCGCTTCGACATGTCGGAGTACATGGAACGCCACAGCGTCTCGCGCCTGATCGGCGCGCCGCCGGGCTATGTCGGCTTCGACCAGGGCGGCCTGCTGACCGATCAGGTCAACCAGCACCCGCATTGCGTGATCCTGCTCGACGAGATCGAGAAGGCTCATCCCGACGTGTTCAATGTGCTGCTGCAGGTGATGGACTACGGCAAGCTCACCGACCACAACGGCCGCTCGGTGGATTTCCGCAACGTCATCCTGTGCATGACGACCAACGCCGGCGCCGCCGACATCGCCAAGCCGGCGCTGGGCTTCGGCCGCGAGACGCGGCACGACGAGGACGACGACGCGATCAACCGGCTGTTCGCGCCGGAGTTCCGCAACCGTCTCGACGCCGTCATCAAGTTCGCCAATCTCGGCCCGGACAGCATGAACAAGGTTGTGGACAAGTTCGTGGCCGAGCTCGAGGTGCAGCTGGCCGACCGCAAGGTGTTCATCGAGCTCAGCGACGGCGCACGCCGCTGGCTGGCCGAGAAGGGGTATGACCGGATGTTCGGCGCCCGTCCGCTGGCCCGCGTCATCCAGGAGCACCTCAAGAAGCCGCTCGCCGAGGAAGTGCTGTTCGGCAAGCTGGCGAACGGCGGCGGCACGGTGCGGGTCGACGTCGAGGGCGAAGGGCCGGCCGAAAAGCTGGTCTTCACCTTCCTGCCGCCCGAACGCGACGCACTGCCACCGGCCAGTCAAGAACCCGTGCTGGCTGAGTGAAGGCATTCCGGCCGCTGTGGCTTGCGCTTCGGGCCGCGGTGCTTGCCACCGCGGTCTTCTGGGTCGCCACCTTCATCATCGACAATATCGGTTGGGAGGCGCCTATCAGGGGTGCGACCGAGCCGCTGGTCTTCTTCGGGGTCTTCTTTCTCGGCGTGCTGATGACCGGCGTTAAGGGCTGACCGCCGGCGAAGGCACGCCCCGCCTCAACCGCGTGGCGGCAAATCGATCCGATGGTTCTTAAGCGCCTTCTCGAACACCGGGATGGCCGATGCCGGATCCGAACGGCACTTGCCTTTTGCGATCTCGACATAACGAGAGGTCGCCACCGACCCTTTCTCGTTTCCATCGGAGACGTATTGCTCGAGTTTATCTTTGAGGTCGGCGCAGTACTTGGCGTCAGCCGATTGCGCGAAGAGGGGGAGGGCCATTGCAAGGGAAAGGCCCGCGACCAACGATGCAATTCGAGTTTTCAAGTTTGGCTCCTTCCGTTTGGAGCGCCGGCGAACCCATCTGCTTGAACCGAGTCAACGGTGTGACCAGAAGAATTCATCACACACGATGTGCGCACACATCGTGTGCCGCGCGAGGTCGACGATACGTCGTCGACTACTCGTTTTCCTTACGGAAAGGTGAATACTGTTTCAGGCCTTCGATCTCCTGCTCGACCGCCGGCCGCTCGCGCTTCAGATAATCTTCGATGGCACGGCGGAAACCGGAATCGACGACCCAGTGCGCCGAGAAAGTGGGCACCGGTACGTAGCCGCGCTGGATCTTGTGATCGCCCTGCGCACCGGCCTCGACCCGCTGAAGGCCGTGCGTGATCGCATAGTCGATGGCCTGGTAGTAGCAGGCCTCGAAATGCAGGAAGGCGTGGCTCTCCAGGCAACCCCAGTAGCGGCCATAGAGCGTGTCGTCGCCCATGAGGTTGAGCGCGCCACCGACCGGCCGTCCGTCGGCCTCGGCCATCACCAGCACCACCTTGTCGGCCATGGTGCTGCCCAGGATGTCGAAGAAGGCACGGGTGAGGTAGGGCGAACCCCATTTGCGGCCGCCGGTATCCATGTAGAAGGCGAAGAAGGCGTCCCAGTGGTGGGGCTTGATCTCCGCGCCTGTCAGCGCCCGCACGGTCAACCCCTCGCGGCGCACCGCCTCGCGTTCCTTGCGGATCCCCTTGCGCTTGCGCGAGGCAAGGGCTGCCAGGAAATCGTCGAAGCACGTGTAGCCGTTATTGTGCCAGTGATACTGTTGCCCGAGCCGCAGCAGCCAGCCGTGCTCGCCGAAGCGCTTCCAGTCGGCCTCGGTGCAGAAGGTGGCATGGACCGAGCTGATGCGGTTGTCGCCGGCGATCTTGGCCAGCATGTCGATCATGGCGTCGCGCACGCCGTCTTCGAACGGTCCGGGGCGCGCGAACAGGCGCGGCCCGGGTACCGGGGTGAAGGGCACCGCGGCCTGGAGCTTGGGATAGTAGCGGCCGCCGGCGCGCTCGAAGGCCTGCGCCCAGCCATGGTCGAAGACATATTCGCCCTGGCTGTGGCCCTTCAAGTAAAGCGGGACGGCGCCCTGCAGGGTGCCGTCGTCGGTTTCGGCCAGGAGGTACTGCGGTTGCCAGCCGGTGCGCCGGCCGACCGACTTGGAATCCTCCAGCGCCTTCAGGAAGCGGTGGCTGAGGAACGGGTTGCCGGCCGAGCCCGGCGCCAGCGCGCAGGCGTCCCATTGCTCGGCTTCGACTGCGGCAAGCGATTCGACGACCCGCAGGCCGATGGTCGGAGAGTCATCCGGCATGGGCCAAGCATAGCTCGAATCGTGCCAGGAATTGCGCCTGGAATCGGGCGGCGGATTCTACGCGGCAGGTTTGCGGCGATGCGCGGGCTCGTCGGCCGGCGAAGCGCCCGTGCGAGAAACAAAAAAAGTCCGGCAGACCAAAGTCGCCGGACCCGTAATCACTTACGCCTTTCCGCCCCCGAAAGGCGGGGGCGTCGTATCTCTCTGGCTTTACGCCTTATGTTCTGAAGGTGGCTTCCGGTGGGGCCATGAGGGCACCCACTCGGAAGCCGAAAGGCGTTCGGTTAGAGGGGCCAAAGTTTAGCTTTGGCCTACGCCCTTTCCTTTTTACTGCTTCTTCTTCTTAGCAGCCTTCTTCTTCGCAGCCTTTTTCTTAGCAGCCATAACTGTCTCCTATGGTTAGCTATGAGGCTCCCAACCGTGAGGGCCCCGGGGTACGCGGGTACGCTTCGCCACGCATGCTCAACTGCAACCGGTGGTGCCGCCGCAGGTCGTGCATTTGAGGCACGTCCCGTTGCGAACCATGGTGAAGTTGCCGCATTCCGGACAGGCATCCCCTTCGAAGCCCTTGAGCTTCGCCTCGCGGGCGAAGCCAAAGGCGGAGGAGGATGCCTCTCCGAGCGCGACACCGACGACGGCCGCCTGGGCGTTTGATGCCAAAGCGACGGCTGGACCGTCCGTCAGTTCGTTGGGCCGCGAGCCGGCGGCGAGCGCTTCTTCAGCGATCGCGACATTGCCGGCCGTTCGGCCATTCAAGACATAAAGATTGCTGCGCACGTAGCCGACGCTGGCGATGCGCTTGACCGCGACGGCGGCCGCCTGGGCCGCGTCGGTGCCGGCTGCTGGCAGCTCGCCCTGGACCTCGCCGCGGCCGACGCCGTCCGGCCTGAGGTCGGCCTGCTCGACATGCGCGAGATCGCTGCGCCCGAGATAGGAGATCGCAAGCTCGCGGAAGATATAGTCGAGCACCGACGTCGACATCTTGATCGCGTCGTTGCCTTCGACCAGGCCCGAGGGCTCGAAGCGCGTGAAAGTATAGGCCTCGACGAATTCCTCGAGCGGCACGCCGTATTGCAGGCCGATCGAGATGGCGATGGCGAAGTTGTTCATCAGGCTGCGGAAAGCCGCGCCTTCCTTGTGCATGTCGATGAAGATCTCGCCCGCCCGGCCGTCCTCGTACTCGCCGGTGCGCAGGTAGACCTTGTGGCCGCCGACGATCGCCTTCTGTGTATAACCCTTGCGCCGTTGCGGCAGGCGTTCGCGTCCGGCCCGCACCTCGCGCTCGACGATCCTCTCGACGATGCGCTCGGCAATGATCGGCGCCCGCGCCACCGGCGGCAGATCGGCGAGGTCGTCGTTGGCGGCGCCGTCGCCCAGCGCCATCGCCGAGAGCGGCTGCGAAAGCTTGGAGCCGTCGCGATAGAGCGCGTTGGCCTTCAGGCCAAGCTTCCACGACATGTCATAGGCCTTGCGGCAATCCTCGACCGAAGCTGCGTTGGGCATGTTGATGGTCTTGGAGATCGCGCCCGATACGAACGGCTGGGCTGCAGCCATCATGCGTATGTGACTCTCCGCAGACAAGCAGCGGTTGCCATCTCGTCCACAGGGATTCGCACAATCGAACACCGCGAGATGCTCAAGCTTGAGATCGGGTGCGCCCTCGACCGTCATCGTCCCGCACGCATGCAGGTTGGCCGCCGCGATGTCGCTTCGCGAGAAGCCGAGGCGGGCCAGCACGTCGAGCTTGGGATCGGCGAGTGCCGCGTCGTCGAGGCCCAGCGTCTCGCGACAGAAGGAATCGCCCAGCGTATAGCGCGAGAAGGCGAAGCGGATGTCGAAGGCAGTGCCGATCGACTTCTCGACCCGTTCGATCGCCGCCTGGTCGAAGCCGCGCGCCGCCAGCGTCTCGGCATTGATCGCCGGCGCCGTGGCGAGCGAGCCGTGGCCCACCGCGTAGGCGATGATGCGGGCAATCGCCGCCTCGTCGTAACCCAGCGTGCGCAGCGCCTCCGGGACGGTCTGGTTGATGATCTTGAAGTAGCCGCCGCCCGCCAATTTCTTGAACTTGACCAGCGAGAAGTCGGGCTCGATGCCGGTCGTGTCGCAATCCATCACCAGGCCGATCGTGCCGGTGGGGGCGATCACGGAGACCTGGGCATTGCGGAAGCCGTGCTGCTCGCCCAAGGCGAGCGCACGGTCCCACACCCGTTTGGCCGCGGCGACGAGGGGGGCGTCGGCGCATTGGGTCGCATCGAGCGCGACCGGGCGTATCGAGAGGCCTTCGTAGCCCGCCGCCTCGCCATGGGCGGCGCGGCGGTGGTTGCGGATGACCCGCAGCATGGCTTCGCGGTTGGCGGCGAAGCCGGCGAAGGGACCCATGAAACGCGCCATCTCGGCCGAGGTGGCGTAAGCCGTGCCGGTCACGACGGCGCTCAGGGCGCCGGCGATCGTCCGTCCGCGGACGCTGTCGTAGCCCAGGCCCGACGCCATCAGCAGCGCGCCAAGATTGGCGTAACCCAGGCCCAGCGTGCGGTATCGATAGGAAAGCTCGGCGATCCGGCGCGAGGGGTATTGCGCCATCATCACCGAAATCTCGAGCACGACGGTCCACAGGCGGGTCGCGTGCTCGAGCGCGCCAATATCGAGCGAACCGTCGGCACGGCGGAACCGCATCAGGTTCAGCGACGCCAGATTGCACGCCGTGTCGTCGAGGAACATGTACTCCGAGCACGGGTTCGAGGCGTTGATGCGCCCCGATTCCGGACAGGTGTGCCAATCGTTGATCGTCGTGTCGTACTGCACGCCAGGATCGGCGGAGTGCCAGGCCGCTTCGGCGACGCTGTCCCACAACGCCCGAGCGCTCACCGTCCGGGCGACCTTGCCTGTGGTGCGCTGGGTGAGTTCCCACTGACGGTCGGCCTCGACGGCGTGCAGGAACGCGTCGGTGACGCGCACCGAGTTGTTGGCGTTCTGGCCCGAGACCGTGAGGTAGGCCTCCGACTCCCAATCGGTGTCGAAGGCCGGGAACTCGATGTGGCGATAACCTTGGCGGGCAAACTGGATGGCCCGCTGGATGTAGTTTTCCGGCAGCTCGGCCTGCCGGGCGGCAACGATCTCGCGACGCAGCCTGGCGTTCGTCCTGGGGTCGAAGGCGCCGTCACCTTCGATGTCGACGTCGAGGCAGGCGCGCATCACGGCGTTGAGGTGCCGGTTGGCGAGCCGCGAGCCGGCGACGAGCGCGGCGACCTTCTGCTCCTCCCGCATCTTCCAGGCGATGAAGTCTTCGATGTCAGGATGGTCGATATCGACCGACACCATCTTGGCGGCGCGCCGTGTCGTGCCGCCCGACTTGATGGCGCCCGCCGCACGATCGCCGATCTTGAGGAACGACATCAGTCCCGACGACCTGCCGCCGCCCGACAGAGGCTCGCCTTCGCTGCGGACCTGCGAAAAGTTGGAGCCGGTGCCCGAGCCATACTTGAAGAGGCGCGCCTCGCGTACCCAGAGGTCCATGATGCCGCCCTCGTTCACCAGATCGTCGGCGACGCTCTGGATGAAGCAGGCGTGCGGCTGCGGCCGTTCGTAGGCCGACGAGGACGGGTAGGCCGCGCCGTCCCGGTGGTCGATGAACCAGTGGCCCTGGCCCGGACCGTCGATGCCGTAGGCCCAATGCAGCCCGGTGTTGAACCATTGCGGCGAGTTGGGTGCGCAGATCTGCGCCGCCAGCATGTAGCAATGCTCGTCATAGAAGGTGCGGGCGTCTTCCTCGCTATCGAAGTAGCCGCCCTTCCAGCCCCAGTAGGTCCAGGCGCCGGCCATGCGATGGAAGACCTGGCGGGCATCCCGTTCGCCGCCGTAGCGCGCTTCGGTTGGCAGCTCGGCCAGCGCCGCTTGGTCGGGCGCCGAACGCCACAGCCATTGCGGCACGTCAGGTTCGCCGATCCTGATCATGCGCGCGGGCACGCCGGCACGGCGGAAATACTTTTGCGCGAGCACGTCGGCTGCGACCTGCGACCAGTCGGCCGGCACATCGACGCCCTTCAACTGAAAGACGATCGAACCGTCGGGATTGCGGATTTCGGAATCGGCAGCACGAAACGCCATTCCCGCGAACGGCGATCTTCCTGCTTGCGTATACCGACGCTCCAAGCGCATCGACGATCCCCCGTGCCCAGTTCCCGTCTTTTGTTCCCTGTGCGGGGGGTGTGCTCGGTCGATCGAGCACACACATATGGGCACGTCATGATAGTAAATTACAAAATCTTGTGTGCGCAACTACATTTTGTAGATGAATGTGTTGATGGTACTAGATGATGCAAGTGGGCAACAGGCACCGAATCGAGCGAATCGTATGTCGACAAACGATGTGAATCGTCGCCTCGATTGCGTCGCGTTGCGCCCGTACAAGCTCACGCGTACAAGCGGCGCGGTCTCTCTCGAAGCGTGGTTTTGCTCATGACTCTCGGCACCTGGCTCTTCACAAAGATGCGCGGCGAACGCGTCGGCACCGATGCCGAAGGCAATCACTACTATAAGGACAGGCGCGTGATCGCCGGTCGCCGGCGCAAGCGGTGGGTCATGTACAAAGGCGTCGTGGAAGCCTCACGCGTTCCGCCCGAGTGGGATAGCTGGCTGCACTTCACGACCGATGTGGTCCCGCCGGCCGGTGGCTTGCCGCGCAAGACCTGGCAAAAGGATCACGAGCCCAACCTCACCGGCACCGACCATGCCTATCGCCCGCCGGGCCATACTCTCGTCATCGGCGACAAGCCCAAGCCGCCCTATGAGGCGTGGCGTCCGGGCTGAGATGCGCCAGCACTAGGAGACAGGCGTGGGTCGCAATATCGTCGAGACGATCGTGGGCGCGTTGGTTCTGTTGGTGGCCGGCGTCTTCGTCTTCTATGCCTTCGCCAAGTCCGATCGAAGCAGTCCCAACGGCTACGAGATTTCCGCCCGCTTCGACCGCATCGACGGGCTGAAGCGCGGCGCCGACGTCACGGTGAGCGGCGTCAAGGTCGGTTCGGTCACCGGCTTCGATCTCGACCGCAAGACCTACGAGGCAGAGGTGCGCATGATGGTCTCGTCGTCGGTCAGCCTGCCGCTCGACACCAACGCCAAGGTCGTGAGCGAGTCGCTGCTGGGCGGCATGGTCGTGGTGCTCGAACCGGGCAGCGAGACGCAGATGATCCCGCCCGGCGGCGAGATCAAGAAAACCCAGGGCGCGGTTCCGCTTTCGGAGCTGATCGCCAAGTTCATGTTCGGCAGCACGGGGTCAAAGTGATGAGCGCCCCCATCAAGGGAAAAATGGCATCCAAGGCGCCGCCGGTGTGGCGGCAGCCCGACGGCAAGGCGGTGTCCTGCCTCGAAAAGATCAAAGTCCTGAACCAGAACATCCAGGAAATCGAAACGCTCTGCGCCGATGCGCTGGAGGACGGAGTCCTGATGGGATGCGACGCCCAGCAGATCAAGGCAGCCCTGCACGAGCTGATCGACGGGCTCAAGGCGCCCCACACCGACAAGAAGTGAGCGTGCGCGCCCTGCTGGTCATTGCAGCGCTGGCCATCGGCATCGGCGCTGCTTCCGCACAAACGCCGCCGCCAGCCGCGCCGCCACCGGCGCCGCCGCCATCGGCGCTGCCGCATCCGGGCAACGCCAACCTGCGGGCGATCCCCGACGGGCCGGGCAAGCGGGCCGCCGAGCTGCAGGGACTCGACAAGGTGACGGCGCGAACCCAGCGTTTCTACGCTCCGGTGGGCGAGTCGACGCGCTTCGGCACGCTCGAGATCACCGTCGGCGATTGCCTGGTGAACGTGCCGGAAGCGCCGCCCGAGTCCGTGGCCTACCTCACCATCGTCGACCACAAGCCCGGCCAGGCCGAGGAGAAGCTGTTCGCCGGCTGGATGTTCGCGTCCACGCCGTCATTGTCGGCGCTCGACCACGGCGTCTACGACGTGCGTGTGCTTTCCTGCACGATGGCACAGGGATCGGCACCGCCCAGCTCGCGCTGAAAAGCCGCCGGCCGGTCGATGGCGTCGGCCAGCAGGACGCGGAACTCCTCGCGCGGGATCTCGATCGCCCCGAAGCTGCGCAGATGCTCGGTCATGAACTGGCAGTCGAGCAGGCGGAAGCCGCCCTTGATCAGCCGCGCCACGAGGTGGACCAGCGCCACCTTCGAAGCATCGCGTTCGCGGCTGAACATGCTCTCGCCGAAGAACGCCGCGCCGACTGATACGCCGTAGAGCCCGCCGACCAGCCGGCCCTCGATCCGGCACTCGACGCTGTGGGCATGGCCGCGCCGGTGCAGCTCGGTGTAGAGCTCGACAATCGGCCCGTTGATCCAGCTCTCGGGATGGCCTGGCCGCGGTTCGGCGCAGGCGCGCACGGTGTCGGCGAAGGCGGTGTCGGCGCTCACCGCCAGGCGGCCGGCGCGGATTGTGCGCGCCAGCCGGTGCGGCAGGTGGAAGCCGTCGAGCGGCAGCACGGCGCGCAGGCGGGGATCGAGCCAGTAGAGCTTGGGATCGTCGCGGCGCTCGCCCATCGGAAAGACGCCGATCCGATAGGCCTGCAGCAGGAGGTCGGGCGTGATCTCCATCAGGTGATCAAAGCGAGCGGCGGCATGATCCTGCCTCCCCCGTCAGGCGGGGGAGGTGGCCCGTAGGGCCGGAGGCGGAGAGCCACAGTCGAAGCATCTGCAGATTTCAGATCATGGTCTATTCGAAAATCATCTTTGGGGCCTGCCCCCTCCGCCCCTCAGGGGCACCTCCCCCGTATGACGGGGGAGGAAAGGCTACATTCTACTTCTTCAAACCGACCAGCTTCTCCAGCCAGTGGATGTCGTAATCGCCGTCGATGAAGGCCTGCTCGCCGATGATGCGCTGGTGCAGCGGGATCGTCGTGTCGATGCCGCCGATCACGAATTCCTCGAGCGAGCGGCGCAGCCGCATCAGGCATTCGTTGCGGGTCGCGCCGTTCACGATCAGCTTGGCCACCATCGAATCGTAGTAGGGCGGCATGATGTAGCCGGTGTACAGCCCCGAATCGACCCGCACGCCCAGCCCGCCCGGCGGATGGTAGTCGGTGATGCGGCCGGGGCAGGGCACGAAGGTCTCGGGGTGCTCGGCGTTGATGCGGCACTCGATGGCATGACCCTGGATGACGATGTCGTCCTGGGTCATGTCGAGCGCCGCGCCGGCGGCGATGCGGATCTGCTCGCGCACCAGGTCGATGCCGGTCACCGCTTCGGTGATCGGATGCTCGACCTGCAGGCGGGTGTTCATCTCGATGAAGTAGAATTCGCCGTCCTGGTAGAGGAATTCCATGGTGCCGGCGCCGCGGTACTTGAGCCTGCGGACGGCCGCGGCCGCCAGTTCGCCGATCTTGCCGCGCTGCTCGCCGTTCAGCGCCGGCGAGGGGGCCTCTTCCAGCACCTTCTGGTGACGGCGCTGCAGCGAGCAATCGCGCTCGCCCAAATGCACGCCTGCGCCCCTGCCGTCGCCCAGCACCTGGATCTCGATATGGCGCGGATGGTCGAGATATTTCTCGAGATAGACCGAATCGTTGCCGAACGCGGCCTTGGCCTCGGAGCGGGCGAGCGAGAACGCCTCGGCCGCCGACTCTGCGTCGTCGACCACCTTCATGCCGCGCCCGCCGCCGCCGGCGACCGCCTTGATCAGCGTCGGCCAGCCGATCTTGGTGCCGAGCGCCACCACCTGGTCGAGCGAGTCGACCGGCCCCGGCGATCCGGGGACCAGCGGCAGGCCGAGTTCCTGGGCCGTCCGCTTGGCCACGATCTTGTCGCCCATCATGCTGATGTGCTGCGGCGTGGGGCCGATGAAGGTGAAGCCGTGCGCCTCGACGGCCTCGGCGAAGCGGGCATTCTCCGACAGAAAGCCGTAGCCCGGATGGATGGCATCGACGCCGGTGATGGTGGCGGCCGAGAGGATGGCCGGAATATTCAGATAGCTGTCGCGCGCCGGCGGCGGACCGATGCAGACCGATTCGTCGGCCAGGCGCACATGCATGGCGTCGCTGTCGGCCGTCGAATGGACGGCCACGGTCTGGATGCCCATCTCGCGACAGGCGCGATGGATGCGAAGAGCGATCTCCCCCCGGTTGGCGATCAGGACCTTGTCGAACATCGCGTCGAGCCGTCCCTATTCGACGATCATCAGCGGTTGCTCGAACTCCACCGGCTGCGCGTTGTCGATCAGGATCTGCGCCACCGTGCCCGCCTTGGGAGCCTTGATCGGATTGAAGGTCTTCATCGCCTCGATGATCAGCAGCGTCTGGCCCTTCGCGACCTCGTCGCCGACCGCGACGAAGTTGGGCTTGCCGGGCTCGGGCGCGAGATAGGCGGTGCCGACCATGGGCGACTTCACGGCGCCGGGATGCCTGCCGAGATCGTTGGCCGCGGCGGCCGCCGGGGCGGCCGGTGAGGACGCGGCCGGCGCCGCCGCCGCGACCGGAGCGGCTGCCACCGCCACGGCCGGCCGGGCGACGCGGATGCGCCGGTCGCCGTCGGCCAGCTCGATCTCCCCGAGATCGGCCTCGTGGAGGATCTGCGCCAGTTTGCGGACGAACTCGGTATCCATCTCGAACTTTGCCATGGAGAAACGCTCCGCGGTGAATGTCAGCGCGCGAGCAGGCGCGACAATGCCTGCAACGCCAGAAGATAGCCCTGGCTGCCGAGACCAGCGATCACGCCGACCGCAGCCGGGCTGATATAGGAGTGATGGCGGAAGCTTTCACGCTTGTAGATGTTGGAAAGATGGACCTCGATCGCCGGCAGCTCGGCAGCGTTCAGCGCGTCGAGCAGGGCGACCGAGGTATGGGTATAGGCGCCGGCATTGATGATGATGGCGGAATTCTTTTCGCGCGCCGCCTGGATCCGGTCGACCAGCACGCCTTCATGGTTGCTCTGGGCGAACTCGACGTCCATCCCCAGGCGCTGGGCTTCGGCCCGGCACGCCGTCTCGATGTCGGCCAGGGTCTCGCGGCCGTAGATCTGCGGTTGCCGCTTGCCCAGCATGTTGAGATTGGGCCCGTTGAGCACCAGCACCGGCTTGTGTGCCGGCCGACGCCGGGCGGCCTTCGCGGCCAAATCGTGCCTCCCCGTCTTCAAAGCGCGGGGCGTTATAGCATGGCGATTCCGAGCCACAAGGCAGGCTCAGCCCGCTCTCCGCAGCTGCCGGGCGTGGCTGAACAGGCGATCAGACAATGCATCGAAGCTGCGTCTTTCTTCGTCCGACAGCGCCTTGTAGAGCCTGGCCTCGTAATCGAGCGCCAGCGGCACGATGCGCGCATGCATGACGCGGCCGCGGGCCGACAGCCTGAGTGAGGCGCGGCGTCGGTCGTTGCGGTCGGTCGCGCGCTCGACCAGGCCGCGCGTCATCAGGCCGGCCACCGCCCGGCTGACCGCCACCTTGTCCATGACGATGCGCTGCCCCACATCGGAGGCGGTGAGGGGCGCGAAGCGGCCAAGGGCTGCCATCACCCGCCACTGCGTGACGGTGAGCCCAAACGGCCCGGCATAGAGGTCGTGCAACGATTCCGACACGATCTGGGCCAGAATCGAGAGGCGGTAGGGGAGAAAATTCTCCAGTTCGAGGGCTTGCGCAGCGTTCGACATAATAGTTACATTTGAAACTAATTCACGGCTTGGGTCAATTCCGGAGGTCGCACATGGCCAGCATCAACGGTCCCGAGGTCGCCGAGATCGACGCAGTCAATCCGATGGGCACCGACGGCTTCGAGTTCGTCGAATACGCCGCCCCCGATCCAGCGGCGCTCGGCACGCTGTTCGAGCACATGGGCTTCGTGAAGGTCGCGAAGCACCGCTCCAAGGATGTCTCGCTCTATCGCCAGGGCGACGTGAACTTCATCCTCAATGCCGAGAAGGACAGCTTCGCCCAGGGCTTCGCGCGCGTGCACGGCCCCAGCATCTGCGCCATCGCGTTCAGGGTTCACAACTCGGCGGCCGCCTACAAGCGCGCTTTGTCGCTCGGCGCCTGGGGCGTCGAGGGCAAGGTCGGGCCGATGGAGCTCAACATTCCGGCCATCAAGGGCATCGGCGATTCGCTGATCTATCTGGTCGACCGCTACGCCGAGCGCGGCACGATCTACGATGTCGACTTCGAGTATCTCCCCGGCGTCGAGCACAATCCCAAGGGCGTCGGCCTCACCTACATCGACCACCTGACGCACAACGTCCACCGCGGACGCATGGCGGAGTGGGCCGACTTCTACGAACGCCTCTTCAATTTCCGCGAAATCCGTTACTTCGACATCGAGGGCAAGCTCACCGGGCTGAAGAGCAAGGCGATGACCAGCCCGTGCGGCAAGATCCGCATCCCGATCAACGAGAGCACCGACGACAAGTCGCAGATCCAGGAATACCTCTCGGCCTATCATGGCGAAGGCATTCAGCACATCGCGCTCGGCACCGGCGACATCTACGAGACGGTGGAGACGCTGAAGGCCAAGGGCGTGCCGTTCCAGACCGTGCCCGATACCTATTATGAACAGATCGACACGCGCCTGCCGGGCCACGGCGAGGACCTGAAGCGCCTGGCCGCCGACCGCATCCTGATCGACGGCGCGCCGACCAAGGGCGGCGGGCTGTTGCTGCAGATCTTCACCCAGACGGTGATCGGGCCCATCTTTTTCGAGATCATCCAGCGCCGCGGCAACGAGGGCTTCGGCGAGGGCAACTTCCGCGCCCTGTTCGAATCGATCGAGCTCGACCAGATCCGTCGCGGCGTGCTGAAGGCATAAGGAGGAAGCCATGGCCAAGAACTGGATCCCGCTGCGCCAGGTCGAGGGCACCGCCTCGCGCCAGGCCCATGTCCGGCTGCCCGAGGGCACCTATGAGCGCGAAATCAGCAAGGAGGGCTTCTTCGGGCCCTCGGCGCAGTTCCACCACAAGCACAAGCCGACCGACTGGGTGGAGTTCGACGGCGCCATCCGTCCGCGCGCCTTCGACCTCAACAAGCTCGCCACCGCCAAGCCGAGCCCGTGGAGCGCCGAGCTGGTGATGGCCAATCCGCATCTGCAGATGCGCATCTGGAGGCTCGACAGGCCGATGGCCGAGCTCGCCCGCAACAGCGACGGCGACCAGCTCCTGTTCGTGCATGAGGGCGAGGGCGCCCTGTTCTGCGACTACGGTCATCTCGATTATCGCGACGGCGACTACCTCGTGATCCCGCGCGGCACGATGTGGCGGCTCTCGCCTAAAATGCCCACGACGTCGCTGATGATCGAGGCGACCAACGACCATTTCACCCTGCCGGAGAAAGGCCTGGTTGGCCGGCACGCGATTTTCGATCCGGCGATCCTCGATACGCCGAAGATCGACGACGCCTTCCGCGCCCAGCAGGACGAGCGCACCTGGAAGGTATCGGTGAAGCGGCGTAACCAGCTTTCGACCGTGACCTACCCGTTCAATCCGCTGGACGCGGTGGGCTGGCACGGCGATCTGAGCGTCGTGCGCATCAACTGGCGCGACTTGCGCCCGCTGATGAGCCATCGCGCCCATTTGCCGCCGTCGGCCCACACGACGTTCGTGGCGGGCCGGTTCGTCGTCTGCACCTTCGTGCCGCGGCCGCTCGAGAGCGACCCCGAGGCGCTGCGCCTGCCGTTTTTCCACAACAACGACGATTTCGAGGAGATCATCTTCTACCACAAGGGCAGCTTCTTCAGCCGCGACAACATCCATCCCGGCATGATGACGGTGCACCCGTCGGGCTTCACGCACGGCCCGCATCCTAAGGCCTTCAACGCCGCGACCAAAGGCGGCAAGACCGAGACCGACGAGGTCGCGGTGATGATCGACACGCGCGATGCGGTCGACGTCGCCGCCATGCCGGCCGGTGTCGAGTTCGACGGCTATGTGAGGTCGTGGCGTCCGCCGGAGGTCAAGCAGGCGGCGGAATAGGACACTACTGGTGAGAGGGGCACTGGCCGGTACGGCCATTTTCGGGCGCTATGGCGCCCGAAAATTCGATCCGGGGGCGCAAATCGGCCAAAAGCGTCACTTGACTTTAGTCCAAGTAATGCTTAAATATGCGCCGTACGAAAGCCATCGGAGCAGCAGGGAAGGAAACAATGAAACTGGCTTCGTTGAAGGAAGGCGGCCGCGATGGCACGCTGATTGTGGTCAATCGCGAGCTCACGCGGGCGGTGCGGGCGACCAATATTGCGCCGACCCTGCAGAAGGCGCTCGACGGCTGGGCCGCTGCGGCACCGAAGCTGCGGACCCTGGCCGTGCAGCTCGCCGACGACAAGGCGGCAGGTTCCTTCGCGCTCGACACGACGGCGCTTGCGGCGCCCCTGCCGCGCGCCTTCCAATGGGCCGACGGCTCGGCCTACGTCGTCCATGTCGAACTGGTGCGCAAGGCGCGCGGCGTGGCGATGCCGCCCTCCTTCTGGACCGATCCGCTGATGTATCAGGGCGGTTCCGACTCCTTCATCGGGCCGAACGACGCGATCGAAGCAGGCGACGAGGCCTGGGGCATCGATTTCGAAGGCGAGGTCGGCGTCATCGTCGATGACGTGCCGATGGGCGTCTCGCCCCAAGCGGCGCGCCGGCACATCAAGCTGGTGACGATCCTGAACGACGTGTCGCTGCGCAACCTCATCGTCGGCGAACTGGCCAAGGGCTTCGGCTTCTTCCACGGCAAGCCCGCCACCGCCTTCGCCCCGGTCGCCGTCACGCCCGACGAACTGGGCGATGCCTGGGACGGCGCCAGGCTCGACCTGCCGCTGATCTCGACGCTCAACGGCAAGGAGTTCGGCCATCCCAATGCCGCCACCGACCTGACGTTCGACTTCGGCCAGCTGATTGCCCATGCGGCCAGGACGCGGACGCTCGAAGCCGGCACCATCGTGGGCTCGGGCACCGTCGCCAACCGCGACGCCGCGGTGGGCTGTTCCTGCATCGCCGAGCGTCGCGTGCGCGAGACCATCGAAAACGGCCAAGCCCTCACGCCGTTCATGAAGTTCGGCGATCGCATCCGCATCGAGATGTTCGATCGTGCGGGCAGGTCGATCTTCGGCGCGATCGACCAGAATGTGGTGCAGTACACGCTGCCCGGCTGATAGTGTCGCCGCGGAGGCGGTCATGAAGCTCATCGGCTATTTTCGTTCATCGGCGGCGTTTCGCGTGCGCATCGGGCTCAACCTCAAGAGCATCACGGTCGAGCACGCCTCGCGCCATTTGCGCAAGGGCGAGCAGGCGGCGCCCGACTATGTCGCGCTCAATCCGCAGAAGCTCGTGCCCACGCTGGTGCTCGATACGGGAGAGGTTCTCACCCAGTCCCTCGCCATCCTGGAATATCTCGAGGAGACCCATCCCGAACCGCCCCTGCTGCCCAGCAATCCGGTCGACCGGGCGCGGGTGCGTGCGCTGGCGCTGATCACGACAGCCGACATCCATCCCATCCAGAACCTCAGGGTGATGGGCTACCTGCGCGACAAGTTCGGCCAGACGGAGGAGAGCGCCTTCGCCTGGTCGCGCCATTGGATCGAGACCGGCTTCGACGCCTACGAGGCTTCGATCGCGAAGGACCGCAAGACCGGCAGCTTCAGTCACGGCGACCGCCCGACCCTGGCCGATCTTTGCCTGGTACCACAGGTCTTCAACGCCGCGCGCTTCAAGGTCGACATGACGAGATACCCGACCATCCAGCGCATCTACGCGACCTGCATGAAGCACCCGGCCTTCGATGCTGCCCAACCCTCCAGGCAAGCGGACGCCGAGGCGTGAACAAGCAGGTCATCGCAGCGCTGGCCGTCGTCGCACTCGCCGGTGCAGCTGTCGCGGCCGTGCCGATCGTCGAGAGCCACGCGGCGGCCGGCATCAAGACGGAGATCGAACGCGACGGCGCGACCAAGGTCGGCAGCGTCGAGGTCGGGCTGTTCGAGCGCCGCGTCACGCTGCTCGACCTCAAGTCGACCAGCGGCGCGGCGCTGAGCGTCGGCCGCTGGGAGGCTTCGGGGCTTGCCTGGCCGCTCGGCGAGCTGTTGCGCGGCCGCACGCCGCTGGCCGGCTTCGACTGGGGCGATCCGCTGCGGGCCGACCGTATCGAGCTGCGCGACGTCCATCTGGTCGACAGCGCGACCACCAGCGGCTGGAGCATGGGGTCGCTCGTCATGGAGGGGTTCGATCTGGCGCGCTACGATGCGCAGTATCAAGGCGATTACAGGTTTCAGGCCCTGCTTGCCCGCGCCCTGGGAGCGCTCACCATACGTCGGCTCGAGGAGCGCAACGTCCTGTTCTCGCTGCCGGGCTCGAACGACACGTTCGGCGCGGCCTCGGCCGTCGTCGATCGCTATGAGCGGGGCCGCATCGGCGCGCTGACGGTGAGCAGCCTCGAGGCCACGGCACAGGCCGACCCGGCGCCGCTCTACAAGATTGCCGACATCAAATCGGCCGGTATCGACATGACCCGGCTGATCGCGGCCCTTTCGTCGGACAAATGGCAACCCGGCGCGCCGGTCGGCCGGGCCCATGTCGACAGTTTCAACGCTTCGGGGTTCGCCGGCGAAATGCTCACGCGCTACGGCATCTCGCTCGGCAGCGTCAGTCTCGAGACGGTGCGCGAGGGTGACAGGCTGAGCCGCTCGCGCACCCGCGTCGAAGGCTTCGTGCTGGCGCCGCCGCTGCGCGGGCTGCAAGGCCTGCAGACGCGCCTCGCCCTGCAGACAATGGGCCTCAAGGAAGTGAAGCTCGAGCTCGACTGCGCCGGCACCGACGACCGCGCCAAGGGCGAGCTTACCCTCGACCGCTGCGCGCTGGTCGGCCAAGACCTGGCGGAGATCGATCTCACCGCCAGGGTGGTCGATGTCGACCCGCCGTTCTGGCGGGCGATCGATGACGGCGACCTCCTCGCGCTCGACGAGTCGCACGCAGCCCTGGATGCAATGCGGCTGATCCTCGCCGACAAGAGCCTGCTCGAGCGCAGCCTGAAGGCGCTGTCGGCGGTGACCGGCAAGCCGGTATCGGAAACGAGAGCCAACCTGGCGAGCGAGATACGCCGCTACCAGCCGGCCGGCATTCTGATATCGGAGGACATGACGAAGCTGCTCGACACCGTCGCGCGATTCGTCGAGCGCGGCGGCACGCTCACGCTCGATGCCAAGCCGGACCCGCCGATCGACATCGCGAGGTTCCAGCCTCTCATGAAGCCCGGCGCCGATCTCGTGCGCCTGCTCGGTCTTACAGCGACCTTGGCGACGCCGCGCTAGCTCCTGCGGGCCTCGGCGATCAGCTGCTTGAGCGCCGCGGCATCGACGGCGCCGGGCACGAATTGCGTGCCGATCACGAAGGCGGGCGTGCCGCGTATGCCAAGCGCGCTCGCCAGCTCCAGGTTGCGCTCGATGAGCTGCTTCAGCTTGGGATCTTCCATGTCCTTCTCGAGCTGGGCGCGGTCGAGCCCGACCGAGGCCGCGATCTCGAAGATCTTGTCGCGGTCGAGCTTGCCGGTGAACTCCATCAGCGCGTCATGGAATGCCTGGTGCTTGCCCTGCTTGACCGAGGCAAGCGCTGCGACGGCGGCGATCTTCGAGGCTTCGCCCAGGATCGGCAGGTCCTTGTAGATGATCTTCACCTTGCCGTCGGCGCCGACCACCGACTTCATCGCCTTGTGCGCCTTCTTGCAGTACGGGCACTGGTAGTCGTTGAAGTCGACGATGACGACGTCGCCGCTCGGATTGCCGCCGATCGGGCTGTCGGCGTCGCGGAACAGTTCAGCCTGGTTCTCCTGGACGGCTTTCTGCGCGGCGGCGCTCTGCTGGCCATCCTGCTTGCGCTCCAGCTCCTGCATCGCCTCGACCAGCACTTCGGGGTTGGCGATCAGGTATTCGCGGATGCTCTTGCCGAGCGCCGCCTTGTCGGCGGGAAGCGCCGCCGGTGCAGCGGCAAGTCGGGCGGGCTCGATCGTGCAAACGGCAAGCAGCGCGCCGGCGCCCAGAAGGCCGGCACAGATGAGCAAAAGGACCGAACGCATGGTGATGATCTCCAAAAGCTATCGGCCCTTGCCCGGCCGCGTGTTGATATAGGCCTTGATATCCTGGGCGCGCTGCCATGCCGGCGTGCCCGATTGCAACTGTCGCACGGCGGCGTCGGCATGAGCCTGCGCTTCGGCGCGCTGGCCGCGCAGGACCGCCATCTCGGCGCGGGCGAGCGATGTCATACCGGGATTGTTGAGCCTTGAATAGCCGGACGCCATCAACCGCCACAGGTCGAACGAGCCGGATTCCTGCTGCCTGGCCAGTTCGAGATTGCGCACCGCCTCGCGGTCGTTGTCGGCATTGTTGGTCTCGAGCAGGGCGCGCGCGAAGTCGATCTTGATGATCGCCGAACTCGGCAGAAGCTGAACGGCGCGTCGATAGGAGATGACGGCGTCGGCGACGTGCCCGTTCTCGTACAGCATCTGGCCGCGCACCTCGTTGAAGTAGGGATCGTTCGGATATTCCTTGATGAGACCGTCGATACCGAGCAGCGCCGAGCCCAGGGCGCCCTTGCGATACCAGGCGATGGCGCGCGCGTATCGCGCCGGCACCGAGCGGTCGGCTTCGGCGAAGTGCTGCAGTGCCGCATCGGGGGTGACGAAGCCCATCAGCTTGGCCACCGTGCGGTGGTGCATCATGAGGAATTCCGGCGAATCCGGCTTGTTGAGGTAAGGTGAATGCGCCGCCGCCTCCTCGAACGCCGCGATGCGATCGGGGGTGAGCGGATGGGTCGACAGATAGGGATCGCGCTGGCTGATCGCCATGCGCTCTTCCCGCTGCAGCACGCGCAAGAACTCGACCGCGCCCTTGGGCGACTGGCCGGTGCGCTGCAGGAAGGTGATGGCCGCCTGGTCCGCCGAGTACTCCTGGGTCTGCGTGTAGCGAAGGAACGACAGGAGCGACCCTGGCGCGTTGGTGCTGCCGACGCCCGTCGTCGGACCGCCTCTGCCGACGGCGCCGCCCGACGCAGCGCCGCCCGCCAGGGCGCCGCCCGCCAGGATCAGCTCGAGAATCTGCAAGGTGGTGAGGGCGCGCAGTTCTTCCTGCATGCGGGCCAGATGGCCGCCGGCGATATGGCCGCTTTCGTGCGCCAGCACGCCGATCAGTTGGTTGGGCGTCTCGGTCCGCATGATCAGGCCGGTATTGATGAAGATCCGCTGGCCACCCGCCACGAAGGCGTTGAGCGTGTTGTCCTGGACGAGCATGATCTCGACGCCGTTGGGGTCGAGACCGGCCGCCTTCCAGATCGGTATGACCATGGCGCGGATATCGTTCTCGATCTCGGCGTCTCGGATGAGATTGAGGCGTTGACCTTGCTGCGCGCTCGCGGCACGAAGCGGCGCCAGCGCGAACAGCGCAAGACTGAAGAGGGTGATGATGCGTCTGAACACGGTCGGCACAGGGTCCTGGCAGGCTAGAAACGCCGGGCGGCCGCGTCAATTGCGCAACCTGGCGCTAGCGGGCGTGCTTTTGCTGGGTGCTTGTGGCAGAAGTGAGACGGACCGGGAGAGCGATGCCGCCGCCAACGCGGCCAATCCTGCCGGGTTCTCGCCCAGCCGCGTGGGCCTGTCGGCCGTCATCAGCAGCACTGCGTTCGCCGCCGTCTCGGCCGACGAAAGCCGGGCGGCCGAGATCGGGCGCGACATCCTGCAGAGCGGCGGCAATGCCACCGACGCTGCGACCGCCATGTATTTTGCACTCGCGGTAACTCTGCCGTCGGCGGCGGGACTGGGTGCTTCCGGCGCGTGCATCGTGCACGACGACAAGACAAAGACCGCCGAGGCCTTCGTGTTCCCGCCGATCGCCGCGCCGGGAACCGTCAATGGTCAGCCGTTCAGCGTGCCGTCGGGCGTCCGTGGCGTCATGTTGATGCACATCCGCCATGGCCAATTGCGCTGGGAACAGATGGTTTCGCCGGCCGAGCGACTGGCCCGCTTCGGCGTGCCGGTGTCGCGCGCGCTATCGCGCGACCTGCAGGCCGGCGCTGCCCTGCTGGGCAACGACCGCGAGATGCGGCGGGTCTTCGGCAAGGGCTCCGGCGGCACGGTGACGGAAGGCGATGTCTGGACGCAGGGCGATCTCGCGGGGACGCTGGGTGCGATCCGCCAGCGCGGCGGCGGCGAATTCTTCCAGGGCGCGCTGGCGCGCACCCTCTCCGAACGGGTCTCGCAGATGGGCGGCAACCTGCCGCTCGAGGCGTTGCGCAACGCCGTGCCGCAGTCCGGGCCGCCGACCACCGAGTCGTATGGCCGCCGCAAGGTCTATGTCGCGCCGCCGCCCGCCGCCGGCGCCGCGGCGTTGGCCGGCTGGAAAGGCCAGGCGCCGGGCGGGCCGGTGCCGACCGATTCCGGCGGATTTTCCGGCCTGGTCGCCGTCGACAGCAAGGCGGGGGCCGCCGCGTGCACCCTGTCGATGGGCCAGCTCTTCGGCGCGCGCGTGATCGTGCCCGGCACCGGCGTGCTGCTCGCTGCGGCAACTCCCGATGCAGGATCGGTCAGTCCGATGATCATCGCCAGCGCCAACAACGGCGAGTTCACCTTTGCCGGCGCAGGCGGCGGCGCCCCGACGGCGGCCCAGGCGACCGGTGCGGTCGCGCGCGCGACGGTGGAGGAAGACAAGAGCCTCGTTGCCGTGCTGAACGCCCGAGGCGGGCAGGGCGGCACCGTCAACGCCATCGTCTGCCCGTCGGGACTGCGCAGCAGTGCCGCGACCTGCCGAAGTGCGATCGATCCGGCCAGTGCGGGGCTCGCGCTGCTCGCCGTCACCCGCTAGGCGCGGCCGGTGTCGGGCAAGCTCTCGCGCCGCGGCGGCGCGGTCGATCCGTTCATCGTCATGGATGTCATGGCCGCCGCCGCCGAGAAGGAAGCGGCCGGCGATACCGTCATCCATCTCGAGGTCGGCCAGCCCAGCACGCCGGCACCGAAGGCGGCGCTCGCCGCCGCCCACGCCGCCCTCGATAGCGACCGCATCGGCTATGTCGCGGCGCTGGGCATCCCCGCGCTGCGCCAGCGGATCGCGCGCCACTACCGCGACGCCTACGGTGTCGAGATCTCGCCCGAGCGCGTGATCGTCACGACCGGTTCGTCGGGCGGCTTCCCGCTGGCGTTTCTCGCAAGCTTCGATGCCGGCGACCGGGTGGCGCTGGCGGCGCCCGGCTATCCCGCCTACCGCAACATCCTGGCGGCGCTCAATCTCGAGGCGGTCGACCTGCCGACCTCGTCAGCCGACCGCTTCCAGCCGACGGTCGAGGCCTTGAAGAAGGCGGGCCGCCTTGACGGGTTGATCGTCGCCAGCCCGTCCAACCCCACGGGCACGATGGTGGGCCATGCCGAGATGAAGGCACTGGCCGGCTGGTGCAGCGAAAACGGCGTGCGCCTGATCTCCGACGAGATCTATCACGGCATCGTCTATGAGGGTGACACCGTGTCGGCGGTCGAGGTCTCCGACTCCGCCATCGTGGTCAACAGCTTCTCGAAATACTTCTCCATGACCGGCTGGCGGGTCGGCTGGCTGGTCGTGCCGACCGACCTGGTTCGGCCGATCGAGCGGCTCAGCCAGAATTTCTTCATTTCCGTGCCGACGCTCAGCCAGCATGCCGCGCTCGCTTCCTTCGACGGACGGGACGAACTCGACGGCCACGTGCGGCGCTACCGCACCAACCGCGACCTGCTGCTGGCCGGCCTGCCGTCGGCGGGCTTCGACCGCTTCGCACCGGCCGAAGGGGCGTTCTATCTCTATTGCGACGTGGCGCATCTCACCAACGACAGCCGCGACTTCTGCCGGCGCATGCTGAGCGAAGCCGGCGTGGCTGCGACGCCGGGCATCGACTTCGATCGCGCGCGGGGCAGCGGAACATTGCGCCTCTCCTTCGCCGGCTCGACCGCCGAAATGGAAGAGGCGGTGCGGCGCCTCCGGGCGTGGAGACGGTTGTGAGGTTTGTTGCGGCGCTATTGCTTGCAGCGCTCGCCGTGCTGCCGGCCTTTGCCCAGGGCAGCGCCCAGATTTCCACCACCGAACGCGAGATGGTCGCTGCCTATGGAGCGCTGCTCGGTAAATTGACCGATGGCGCCAAGCTCCACCTCGAGCGCGACCAGGAGCGTTGGCTCGCCAATCGCCGGGGGTGCGACGCCAACGCCGCCCTGAAGGCTGGTTGTCTCGAGGCCCGCTACCAATCGCGCGCCGCCAAGCTCAGCCTGTTCGCCGCTGGGTCCTATCCCTTCATCAGCGAGCAGACCATCGTCAAATCCGGCAAGCTGAAGCACGGGACTTACGCCATCGATGCCAGCTACCCGCAATTCGACGCGCCATCGGCCGATTTCGCGGCCGTCAACCGCAGCTTCGCCGACCCTGCGCGCGACCTTGCCGACAGCCTCGTCGAGTCCGAGTTCGACGTCAGCTACGATCAGACCTTCGAGCTCCACCGGCTCAATCGCGACGTTGTTTCGGTCTGGATCCACGGCGAGTTGTGGCAGGCACACGTCGAGGTTTGGAACACGGGTACCCTTGTCGACCTGCACACCGGCCGGGCCGTCCTTCCCGAGGATGTCTTCAAGCCGGGCGGAGAATGGCGCGTGCGGTTGCTCGAGCTGGTCGATGCCGAAATCACCAAGGACTTCCTCGACATGGGTCACGGACAGAAACCCGCCAGCCTGCCGGAAATATTCAACAGATTGAAACCAGCGGACTATCTGTTCGAAGACGACAAGCTCGTACTGTATCTTCCCGAGGTCGCCCTGGGCCTCGGGATGAAGGGCTATGCTGTCGAGATACCCTATGTTGCGCTGAGGCCGCTGTTTCGTGCCGACGGTCCGCTTGGAGGACGCTGAGCCATGACCCGACTTGTTCGCCTTGTATCGATCGTGGCGGTGGGTCTCGTCTCCATCGCCACGGCGTTCGCCCAAAGCGCGCCGAGCTTCGATTGCGCCAAGGCCTCGAACGATGTCGAGCGGACGGTCTGCAAGGATCCCGAGCTTGCCAAGGCCGACCGCGAGATGGCGGCGGCCTATGCCGCACTCGCCGCCAAGCTGAGCGGTCCCGCCAAGGAAAACCTCGAGAAGGAACAGGTGCGCTGGCTGGGCGATCGCAATCGCGGCTGCGCCGCCGACACCGACGGCATCGTTCCTTGCCTGAAGAGACGCTACGCCGCGCGCACGACGAATCTGCTGGCGTCGGCCGAGGGCATCTATCCTTTCATCAGCGAGCAGTCGCTCTCCAAGAACGCCAAGCTCGGCAAGATCACCTATTCCTACGACATCAGTTATCCGAAATTCGAGGCCACCACCGCCGACTTCGCCGCCGTCAATGCGCGCTTCGCCAATGCCGCCAAGAAGGCCATCGTCGACGCCACGCCCCAGGCCGATTCCGGGCTCGACCGCGAACAGGGATGGACCTACGAGCAGGGCTTCAAGATTTATCGACCGAGCGGCAATGCGGTCACCGTCGCAGTGGACTTCTACGGCTATAGCGGCGGCGCGCACGGCTTCGGCGCCACCACCTGCACCCTGGTCGATCTGCGCACCGGTAAGATCGAGGGCCCGGCCGGCGTGTTTGCGGCGGGCGACAAGTGGCTCAAGGCCATGGTCGAGATCGTCGGCGCCGACCTCAAGAAGCAGTTCGTCGACAAGCCCGGCTTCGACGAGGCGCTGGAGCCTGCCAGTCTCGCCAAGCTCCTGCGCGAGCCGGGCCACTACTGCTGGCACGCCAATCGGCTGGAGGTGATCTTCAACGCCTATGAAGTCGGGCCCTACGTATCCGGTCCGTTCGAGGTCGATGTGCCCTATGACCGATTGACGCCCTTGTTGCGCAAAGACGGGCCGATCACGCGGTAGCCATCGCTAGGCGCGCGCCCAGCACGCTAATGCAGCTTGCGTCGGTCGCGCGTCGGCGCCGATGCGGGCGCCGTCGTCGTCTGTCCGGTCTCGATCGTCGGCACCGGTCCGGAATGATGGCCGATCATGCGCCAGCCTTCGCTTAGCCGCGCGAAACTATTGGTCGCCATGAGCTGGCCCTCGGGCAGGATCTCGCGGCACACCACGATGGCCAGCCCTGGACGGCCGACGACCCATTCACCCATGCAACGCACCTTGGGGGCCTGGGGGTGGCGCAGGATGGCGCGCCAGCTCGCCATGATCTCGGCCCGTCCGTGCAGCGGCGCCTGGCCGGGATGCAGGCAGACCACCGCGCCGGTCGGCGCCCAGATCTGGTCCATCGCCTCGGCGTCGCGCTCGCTGAACGCGCGGTAGAAGGCGCGGTTGGCTGAAAGCACGGCCTCGCGCTCCTCGTCGTCGAATTCCGCCAGGAGCGGCGGTGGGCGGGTCGCACGGCGAGGCATTCGTCCCTCGAAACTCCCTGGTTGCGCGGTCTAGGATTAGCCGACAGAGAAGGGGCATCCAACTGTCGAGATGACGATGTCCATCCCCAAGCTCGAATTCCCGCCGTTCCATCTGCCGCCCGAGGCCGAAGCGCTGCGCGGCGAGGTCCGCGCCTTCCTCAAGGAGACGCTGCCCAGGGTGAAGACCGAGGATCGCTTCGCGAGCTGGAACACGCGCTCGGCCGAGTTCAGCAAGGCGATGGGCAGGAAGGGCTGGATCGGCATCACCTGGCCGAAGCAATACGGCGGCAGCGAGCGGACCTTCCTCGACCGCTATGTCATCACCGAGGAGCTCTTGGGCAACAGCGCCCCGGCGGGCGCGCACTGGGTGGCCGATCGCCAGTCGGGCCCGCTGCTGCTGCGCTTCGGCAGCGAGGAGCAGCGGCAGGCCATCCTGCCTAAAATCACCGCCGGCGAATGCTATTTCTCGATCGGCATGAGCGAGCCCGACTCGGGTTCCGACCTCGCCTCGGTGCGTACGCGTGCCGAGCCCGTGCCGGGCGGCTTCCGGGTCAACGGCACCAAGGTCTGGACCTCGGGTGCGCATCATAACCACTACTGCATCGCGCTGGTGCGCACTTCGGGCCAGCACGGCGATCGCCACAAGGGACTGAGCCAGATCCTGGTCGACCTCAAGACGCCGGGCATCACCATACGGCCGATCATCAACCTCGCCGGCCGTCACGACTGGAACGAGGTGACGTTCAACGACGCCTTCATTCCCGAGAGCTGCCTTATCGGTAACGAAGGTGACGGCTGGCTGCAGGTGACGAGCGAGCTCGCCTTCGAGCGCTCGGGGCCCGAGCGCTTCATGCAGAATTTCTACATCCTGCGCGAACTGGTGCGGGTGCTGGGCCGTCAGCCGGCCAAGCGCGCCAGCGCCATCCTGGGCCGCCTGGTCGCGCGCCTGTGGACTCTGCGGCAGATGTCGGTGGCGGTGGCCGGCATGATGCAGGGCGGCAAGTCGCCCGCCATCGAGGCGGCGCTGGTGAAAGATCTCGGCACGATCTACCAGCAGGACCTGCCGGAGATCGCGCGCACGATCGCCGAATCCGACGCGACGACCGAGGAGGACCTGGCCGATTTCCTCGATGTCGCCCAGTACGCCACCATGATGGCGCCCAGCTACACCATCCAGGGCGGCACGACCCAGGTGCTGCGCGGCATCGTCGCGCGCGGCCTTGGATTGCGCTGAGGGAGGGCACGATGGACCGCGACACCCGCGACATGCTGCTCGAGACGGCCGATCGATTCTTTACCCAGCGCTGCGGCCGCGAGGTGGTTAACGGCGTGGAGAAGGGCGCCTGGCCCGCCGATCTCTGGAAGGAGATCGAGGAAATGGGCTTGCCGCTGATCGCCGTGCCAGAGGATAAAGGCGGCGTCGGCGGCACCTTGGGCGACATGCTGGCCCTCTTGCGGCTGGCCGGGTCGCATGCCGTCCCGGTGCCGCTCGCCGAGACCGCGCTCGCCAACCTTTTGACGGCCGCAGCCGGCGGCGAGCCCAAGCCCGGTCCGGCAACCCTGGCGCTGGGCAAGCTTCAACTCTCGGGCGGCCGGCTCAGCGGCAAGGTCGAGCGCGTTCCCTTCGCTGCGGTCGCCGACCGCTTCGTCGCGGTGGTCGGCGGCACGCTGGCCGTGATCGCCAAGGCCAACGCCAAGATCGAGGCCAGGCCCAGCCATGCCGGCGAGCCCCACGGCACGGTGGTTTTCGACAACGCCGCGGCCGAATTCAGTGCCGCCTCGCCGGTGAGCGCCGAGCGCGCGTTCGAGCTCGCGGCCGTCATGCGCGCCATGCAGATGGCCGGCGCCGCCGACAAGGTGCTGGCGACCGCCGTCGAATACTCCAAGCAGCGGGTGCAGTTCGGCCGCTCGATCTCGACCTTCCAGGCCATCCAGCACATGCTGGCCGAACTGGCGAGCTGCGTGGCCGCCACTGTCGCTTCGGCCGAGGCGGCCGCGCGCGACGCCGACGAGGGCGGCCTTTTGGATGGCGGCCGCTTCTCGATCGCCGCCGCCAAGAGCCAGGCCTCCGAGTTCGCCCAGCGCATCGCCGCCATATCTCACCAGTCGATGGGCGCCATGGGCTTCACCCACGAGCACATCCTGCACCACTACACGCGCAGGCTCTGGGTATGGCGCCGCGACTTCGGCAGTGAGACCTTCTGGGGCGAGAAGATCGGCCAGGCCTATGCCAAGGCCGGCCCCGAGGCGCTGTGGGCGTCGCTGAGCGGGAGCAAGTACGCAGCGTAACGGCAGACCGTCATCCGGCAGGAGACGCCGGAACCTGCGAGCGATACCAATCCAGGATCTCGGCGCCCGTCCACATCACCACGCCGCTGTGGCCGAGGATGTAGTCATAGAGCATCTCCAGGTATTTGATCCGGTGCGGCACGCCGGTGAGATAGGGGTGGATCGAGATCGCCATCACGCGCGGCGCCTTCTCGCCGTCGAGGTAGAGCCGGTCGAACTGATCGCGACCGCGGCGGAATATCTCGTCGGAGGGCTGCTGCTGGACGGCGCTCATGACGACGTCGTTGATCTCGACCGTGTAGGGAACGGAGACGATCTCGCCACTTCTTGTCTTCAGGGCAACGGGCTGCTCGTCCAGCACCCAGTCGGCGACATATTCGATGCCGGCCTCGGCCAACAGATCGAGCGTTTCATCCGTCTCGGTGAGGCCGGGGCTCTCCCAGCCGCGCGGCGCCTTGCCGGTGAAGTCCTTGATCGCCCGAATGGTATCGGCGATGGCCGCGCGCTGATCCTCGACCTTGTGCATGGGCCGCTGGACGTAGCCGTGCCCCATGAAGTCCCAGCCGGCATCGCGTGCCGCCGCGCAGGCTTCGGGGTAGAGGTCGCAGGCCGTGCCGTTCAAGGCAAAGGTCGCCTTGAGGTTGCGGCTGCCCAGCGTCTCCAGGAAGCGCCAGAAGCCGACGCGCATGCCGTACTCATGCCAGGCCCAGTTGGGCACGTCCGGCAACAGCGGCTGTCCCATCGGCGGCGGCAGAACGGTCCGGGGCATTGGGCCCGACGGGCTCCAGTTCTCGACATTGACGATGGTCCACACCGCAACCCGTGCCCCGCCGGGCAGCTGCAGGCGCGGCCGCTTGTGGATCGGTATGTAGGCGATGCGATCGCGGACGCTGCTGCCTGGCTCTTTGGTCATCGATTCCCTCCGCTGTCGACCACTCTACAAGATGTCCGGTTACCGCCGCGAGGCGGCTTGCAGCACGCCGAGGAATATCCCAACGTCGGGCGGCATGGATCAGAACACTCCGACGAACATTCATCCCGCCCTGGCGGCCGGCCGCGCTGCGGTCATCACCGGCGGGGCGAGCGGCATCGGCCTGGCGGCCGCCAAGCGCTTTGTCGTGCTTGGCATGAAAGTCTGCCTGGCCGATCTCGACCCGGCGGCACTCGATCGGGCGGCGGCCGAGATCGGCGCGCCCTCCGGATCGGTGGTGACCCAGCCGACCGACGTGTCGAAGCTCGCCGATCTCCAGCGTCTGAAGGACAAGGCTTACGCCTCCTTCGGCGAAGTCGCGGTGCTGATGAACAACGCCGGCACCGCGCCGGGCGGCGGCCCGTGGGACCATATCGACCGCTGGCGCACCGTCCTTGAGGTCAATCTCTGGGGCGTCATCAACGGCGTGCAGACCTTCACGCAGACGATGATCGACCAGGGAACGCCCTGCGCCATCATCAGCACCGGCTCAAAGCAGGGCATCACCACGCCGCCCGGCGATACCGCCTACAATGTCAGCAAGGCGGGCGTGAAGGTTCTCACCGAGGCGCTGGCGCACCAGCTGCGCAACGTCCCCGGATGCAAGGTGAGCGCGCACCTGCTGGTGCCGGGCTTCACCTTCACCGGCATCACCCGGCCGCGCGGCAGCGAGAAGCCGCCGGGCGCGTGGACGCCCGAGCAGGTCATCGACATGATGATCGAGCGCATGGGCAAGGGCGACTTCTACATCATCTGCCCGGACAACGACGTGAGCTGGGAGACCGACCGCAAGCGCATCCAGTGGGCGGCGGAAGACATCACCCGCAACCGCCCGGCGCTGTCGCGATGGCACGACGACTACAAGGACGAATTCGCGGCCTTCATGAAGGCGAAGGAAGGGTCATCCGACTGAGCGCGGCCACGAACGAGCCCATGCCGGTGCTGCGCAGCGCCACGAAGGGCTTCGACACCTGGCGGCACAGCCGTTTCACCGTTCCCACCGCCTCGTGACTGACGCAGTCGACCGGGAACATCACGACGTCGGCGCGGCTTACCAGGCCGCCCAAAAGCCCGCTACGATCGTCGACACCGCCGTCGTGATGCAGGAAGCGGGCGCCGAGCCGCTCGCTCGATGCGCGCAGATGGCCGAGCTTGTCGGTGCGGCCGCCGACATAGAGCAGGGTGAGGCCGGCGAGGGAGCAGGGTGCGGCCGGCGCACTGTCTTCAGCTTCCGGCCCGAAGCCCGCCTCGAACGCTTCCAGCTCCTCGCTGAGCGCGCGTTCGCGCCGCTCCAGCGCCGAGCGTCGCTCACGCTCGCGGTCGAGCACCTCGTTCGCGCAGGCCAGGCGCTCCTCGACGTCGGCGCGGCGGTTGGTCTCCGACCGCAGGCGCCGCTCGAGGCTCGCGATGAGGTCGCTGAGCGCCGCCTCGTCGGAGGCCCTGTCCGCGCGGGGCGTGGCCTGGTCGGCGATGCGGCCGGCGAGCAGGTCGCCCAGCTCGCGGATTCTGGCGTCGCGCCGGGTGATGCCGTCACGCAGGTGATCCTGCTGGCGCACCAGCTTTTCGCGCAGGGCCGCATTCTCCGCCTCGAGCGCGCTCAGCCGGCGGATGTCGGCCCGATTGGCCGCGCCGACCAAGTGCGACAGCATGTGGACTTCGCCGAAGATGTCTCGGATCAGCGCGTCGTTGGTCGCCGGATGGGTGAGCGCCGCCCAGTAGGCGCCCGGAATGTCGCCCTGCCGGACGGCGTCGCGCCACTGGGCGCGGATCTCGTCGGTCGTCTTGGCCTTGTCGAAGCGGCCGATGACCAGGCGATGGCGCTTGTCGAGCGCCTTGTGCAGCAGCTTGCCCCGTCCGTCGCGCAGGTTGGCCAGCAGCACGCCCTGGCCATGCAGGTCGTGGTCGGAGACGCCGTCGGTCGCCATCCCGGCCTTGGACAGGACCTGCCGCAGCTCGCCGGTCGACAAGCAGGTGCCGACGATCGAGCAGTGCAGGTGATTGGAAAGCTCCCAGATCCTGGTGCGGCGCGAGGCGCGGGACTGCAGCTCGTCGAGCTCGGGCTCGATCATCCGCGGCGGCAGCGAGACGATCGGCTTGCCGAGCAGGGCTTCGGCTGCGCCGTTCCTGGGGCGGAGCGTCGACGGATCAAAACGAAGCGTTATGGTCATCCTGCGTCTGCTGTCGATATATTCACTGGAATATAACGATGGTGTCAGAAGACGGTTTTGCCGGCAAGGCCCGAGATTTCGGATGGAATCGCCCCGTTTTGGGCCCCTTGCCGGCCGTTGATATCGGGAGCTTTGCCTGCTCCAATGGTGCGATGCATTCGGGTCGATACAACGCCTGTGAACAGGAAGGGGACCATCGTGAAGATCAGCGCCAGAAATCGGCTCAAGGGCAAGATCCTCGAAGTCAAGAAAGGCGCGACGACGGCGCATGTCCGGCTAGATGTGAATGGCACCACCGTCACCGCCTCGATCACCAACGAAGCCGTCGACGAGCTCGGCCTGAAACCCGGCCAGACGGCCTACGCCATCATCAAGGCGTCCGACGTGATGGTCGGCCTCGACGAGTGAGCGATCGATGGTCCGGTTGAACGAGGTCCGGTCCGGCGAGCTGGCGGTCGACCTGCCGGCGCGCGCCGACGCCGAGGTGTATTTCATCGGCCGTATCCGCACGCCGTGGACCGATCGTCTGAGCTGCCCGCGTCAGGGCCGGGCGGACGGGCCGACTTGCCGCATCGAGCTGTTCGCGCCGTGGGACAGGGGATTGGACAGCATCGCCGAGTTCGCGCGCCTCGAAGTGCTCTACTGGCTGCACGAGTCGCGGCGCGATCTCGCCTTGCAGGCGCCGAAAAGCGACGGCAATGCCCGCGGCGTCTTCTCGCTGCGCACACCGGTGCGGCCCAATCCCATCGGCACGTCGATCGTGCAGCTGGTGAAGGTCGAGGGAGCGGTGCTGCTGGTACGCGGCCTCGATTGCCTCGACGGCACGCCGCTGATCGACCTCAAGCCCGATCGCACCTTGTTCAAGCCGCTGGCGCCCGCCCAGGCCGGCGATTTTCAGGTGGGTGAAGCGTGAGTGGGACGACCCGCCGCTCGGCGCTGGCGCTCCTGGGCGCAGGCCTGCTGGCGCGCCCGGTTTGGGCTGAGGGCCGGACGATCGTCGATTCGGCAGGCCGCAAGGTCAGCCTGCCGGATCGCGTCAGCCGCGTATTCGTCGCCGGGCCGCCCGCATCGGTGCTGATGTATGCGCTGGCGCCCGACATGATGGTGGGCTGGATCCGTTTGCCGACAGCGGCGGAGAAGGAATTCCTGACGGGGCCGGCGCGCGATCTGCCCGAGACCGGCCGGCTCACCGGCCGCGGCGACACCGTGAGCCTCGAACGCCTGATCGCGGCCAAGCCGGACCTTGTGCTCGACTTCGGCTCGGTAACGGGGACGTATGTATCGCTGGCCAACCGGGTGCAGGACCAGACTGGCATTCCCTATGTCCTGATCGACGGCACGTTTGCGGCCACGCCAGCTTCGCTGCGGCTCGCCGCGGATATCATCGGCCGGTCGGCGCGCGGTGCCGAGCTCGCAGCCTACGCCGAGAGGACCTTCGCCAGGGTCGATGATGTGTTGGCACGCGTGCCGGCCGACAAGCGGCCACGGGTCTATCTTGCGCGCGGCCCCGAGGGGCTGGAGACGGGAGGCCGCGGCTCGATCAACACCGAGATCATCGAGCGCGTGGGCGGCGTCAATGTCGCCGAGGGCCTGGGCGGGCGCGGCAATACCGCCAACGCCTCGCTCGAGCAGATCATCGCCTGGCAGCCCGATGCCATCGTCACGCTCGATCGCGCGTTCTTTGCCGGCGTGAAGACCAAGCCCGGCTGGGACCAGGTGCGCGCGGTGGCCGAGAACAAGGTCTACCTGGCGCCCGGCCTGCCGTGGGGCTGGATCGATGCCCCGCCATCGATCAATCGGCTGATCGGCCTGCGCTGGCTGCTCAAGACCTTCTATCCGACGGAAACCGCCATCGACCTGCGCACCGACACGCGCTTTTTCTACGCGCTGTTCTACGGCGTGAAGCTCGAGGATTCGCAACTCGATCGGCTGCTCGGTGGCGCTTCCGCACGCTGACGGCGCGCAACGCAGCGCCGTCGTCCTGATGGGCCTGGTGGTCATCCTGCTGGCCGCCGTCCTGCTGGCGAGCCTGCTGGGCCCTTATCCGCTGACGCCCGGCGACGTCGTCTCGGCGATCATGGCGCGCCTTGCCGGCCATGCCGCGCCGGAGCCGATCGATACGGTCCTGTTCCAGATCCGTCTGCCGCGCGTGCTGGCGGCGCTGCTGGTCGGCGCGGCGCTGGCGGCGGCCGGCACCAGCTACCAGACGCTGTTTCGCAATCCGCTGGTCTCGCCGGACATCCTGGGCGTGTCGGCAGGCGCCGGGTTCGGCGCGGTGCTCGGCATCCTGTTGTCATTGCCGGTGATTGCCATCCAGGGACTGGGCTTCGTCACCGGCCTGCTGACCGTCGGCATCGTCTACACGCTGGCGCGCGCCCTGCGCAGCCAGAACGAGATCCTAGTGCTGGTCCTGGCGGGCATTGTCGTCGGCGCATTGGCCGGTGCCGGCATCTCGCTGGTGAAGATTCTGGCCGATCCCTACAACCAGCTTCCCGCCATCACCTTCTGGCTGCTGGGCAGCCTGTCCGGCATCAAGGTGAGCGACCTGCAGACGGTGGCGCCGCTGGTGATCCTGGGCCTCGTTCCGCTCGCCCTGCTGCGCTGGCGGATCGGCGTGCTGTCGCTGGGCGACGACGAAGCCAAGGCGCTCGGCGTCAATGTGAGGTTCGTGCGCGGCGTCGTGATCGCAGCGGCCACGCTGGTCACGGCGACCGCCGTCTCGGTGTCGGGTGTCATCGGCTGGGTCGGACTGGTGATCCCGCACATGGCGCGCCTCCTGGTCGGCCCGCGCTACGACCGCGTGCTGCCGGCGGCAGTGCTGATGGGCGCGGCATTCCTGGTCCTGATCGACACGGTGGCGCGCGGGGCGGCGCGTATTGAAATCCCGCTCGGCTTGCTGACCGCGCTGCTGGGCGCGCCGGTGTTCGTCTGGCTGCTGGCGCGCGGCCGGCGCTCCTGGAGCTGAGCCGTGTTGCAGGCCTCCGCGCTCGCCATCGGCTACCATCACCGCACCGTCGCGGCCGGCATCGATCTCGCCGTGCGGCGTGGCGAAGTGCTTTGCCTGCTCGGACCCAACGGCGCCGGCAAGACCACGCTGTTCAAGACCCTGCTGGGCCTGATCCCACCCCTCGGCGGCAAGGTCACGATCGACGGCCGGCCCATTGATCGGCTCGCGCGCCGCGAACTGGCGCAATCGATGGCCTATGTCCCGCAGGCGCAGGTGATGGAGTTCGCCTACACCGTCCTCGACCTGGTGCTGATGGGCCGCACGGCGCATTTGGGGCCGTTCTCGGCGCCGGGCCCGCGCGATCACGCGCGGGCGCATGCCGCGCTGGCCGATCTCGGCATCGCCCAACTGGCTGCGGCCGAGGCCAACCGCATCTCGGGCGGGCAGCGCCAGCTCTGCCTGATCGCCCGCGCGCTGGCCCAGGATGCGCCCTTGCTGGTGATGGACGAGCCGACGGCCAGCCTCGATCTCGGCAATCGCCTGATGGTGCTGGAGCGCGTGCGCGCGCTCCGGGCGCAAGGCTATGGCGTGGTGTTCTCGACCCATGACCCCGACCAGGCGCGCGAGCTTGCCACGCGGGTGGCGGTGATCGCCGCTGGGCGCCTGGCGGCCTACGGGACGCCGCACGAGACGCTCAGCGGTCCGACCCTGTCGGCGGTGTACGGCGTCGAGGTAACGATCGAGCGCACCGAGAGCGGGCGCTACGTCGTGGCGCCGCGATCTTGACGGCGGGTCAATGGATTTTCGACGAGGCGGGTGGCGTCAGCAGGCGGGCGAGCGAGCGGATCTCGGGCGTCGACGCGCCGTAGGCGCGACGCTCCATCTCGCGATAGAGCCGCACGATGTCGTTGCCGGTCTCGGTGACCGCGGCGCCGCCGCCGCCGCCGCCGCCGGTTTGGGCCGTGACCACGGGCTCGCGGAACATGCGGTTGAGCTCGTCGACCAGGAGCCACGCCTGGCGATAGGACATCGCGAGCGCCCGGCCGGCCGCCGAGATCGATCCCGTTTCGTTGATGAGCTCGAGCAGCCGGATCTTGCCGGGCCCGATCGAGCGCTCGTTGCCGAAATCGAGTCGCAGGTGCAACGACGTCTTTGCTGCGGCCTTCACGGCCCGTTTGGTGGTGCCACGTCCCATCGCAGCGATTATGCGGCGGGACGTTGCTGCGCGCCAGATGCTCTCGTTCGTCTAGTGTCAGGGCGCCGGCCACGAGAACAAGAAACGGCTGGCGGTTCATGAGCGGCTCCAGCGGACTGTTGGCCGCGGAGTTTAAAATCGTGCGGCGCCGGATACCAGCGAACTGAGATTCATGTTGAGCGG
>Ga0210402_10000167_pt1 | contig 74537 bp, 73 predicted proteins | sample IncBWC7MmetaG_FD_161055 | JGI IMG/M metagenome (GOLD analysis project Ga0210402, IMG submission 161055) | Forest soil microbial communities from Barre Woods Harvard Forest LTER site, Petersham, Massachusetts, United States - Inc-BW-C-7-M | ecosystem: Environmental > Terrestrial > Soil >...
TACGGTGATGCCGGAGCCGAAACCTTGGTAGATGCTGAAAATGAACGACACCATGTTGCCCCAGCGATCGGCGGTGGCGAGATACACCGTACCACCGGCAGGCTCGTGCACAGTCTTGGGAACCGAAGCCCTGTGCGGGTCGATCTTGCGGCACAGTTCAGCAGCGTGGGATTTGGACACGAGTCTCGCGAGCGGGACTTGCTCGAATAAAGGATCGGCGTTGAACGCATGCAGATCCTCATAGGCCAGCTTCTTGGCTTCCACGAGCAGGTGCCAGTACAGCGGCGACTTGGGTCCAAGGGCTTTAAGATCGAGTCCCAAAATGGGCGCGCAGGCCTCGAGTATGTTGAGCATCTCCAGCACCGCGAAACCCTGGGTGCTCGGCGGGAACTCGTGCACCTCGTATCCGTGGTAAGTCGTGCAAATGGGCGATACCCAATCGGCTCGCGTCTCGTCCAAGTCTCTCTGGTCGAGCGCGCCGCCGAGCGCGCGTGATTTGGCCAGGAGCTTCACGCCGATCTCGCCAGAATAAAATCCGTCGCGGCCCTGTGTCTGCAGTGTACGGAATGTGCGCGCCAGGTCCGGATTGCGAAAAACGCCGTAGACCGGCGGCGGCTTGCCATCCTGAAGATAGGTCTTTATCGAATCCGGGTCGGCCGCGAGTACCGAGGCACCCTGGGCCCATTCGTGGTGAATGCGCTCGGTGACGGCAAATCCTTCGGCTGCGATATCGGCTGCCGGCTGCAACAATTCCTTGAACGTCAAGGTTCCCGCGCGCTTCAGCAGCGCATCCCACGCATCGACCGCGCCCGGCACTACGGCAGAGTCAATCCCCAACTGCGGCATCAGCTCGGCGTGGCCGCGCTGCTTGAGATGCTGCGCCGTTGCCCCGCGGGCGGCGCGACCGCTGCCGTTCAGCGCGATGAGTCTTCCCTCCCTGGCAGCCCAAGCGATGACGAACACGTCGCCGCCGATTCCCGCGCCGCAGGGCTCGACCACGTTCATCACCGCGGCGGTTGCCACGGCCGCGTCGAAGGCGTTGCCGCCGTTCTGCAGCACCTGAAGACCGGCTTGGGCGCCGAGTGGATGGCTGGTTGCCACCATGCCATTGCGCGCCAATACTTCGGAACGGGATTGCGGCAGCCAGCCGCAGGAGCGATCACCGCGGAAAGCTGAAAACTCGGCTGCGTATGTCTGCAAGAGAACCGGTGCGTCGGTGAATTGCTGGGCCCTGCGCAGGAGGATGCCGAAATACGCCGCCGCTGGCAAATGTTGCCTAAGCTCATGCTGCGAGCGCATGATTTTGCCGACGAGGTACCAGAGGCAGGAGAGTTGTGCATGTCGGCATCGAGCGGCGCTGTGGCGACCGAAGCCGCGCTTCCTGAGCGCGCGGCGCTTGCGTTTCTTTATGAGCACCCGCAGTGGTTCGCGCCAATCTTCGCTGAACTGGAGCGGCGCCGGGTGCCATTCGACAGATTTTTCATTCCCGACCACTTTTACGAAGTAGGGCCGCAGCAACCTGCGTTCAAAGTGCTGTTCAATCGGATGAGTCCGTCCGCGAACAGCCGCCAGCACGGCTCCGGCATCTTTCATACCCTGGCTTACTTGGAACACCTGCAGCTGCAGGGCGTGCGCGTCATCAACGGAGCCAAGTCGTTCCGCTACGAGATATCCAAAGCCGCCCAGACCTCGTTGCTGAAATCCTTGGGGCTGAGATTTGTTCCTTCACGCGTCATTCACTCGCCACATCAGGCGGTGGCGGCTGCGGCCGGACTGCGCTATCCCATCATCGTCAAGGCCAACATCGGCGGCAGCGGCAAGGGCATTACACGCTTCAATACCAAGGCGGAACTTGCCGCAGCGGCGGCGGCCGGACAGTTGGACTTGGGGTATGACAGCGTTGCCTTGGTGCAGGAATTCATTCCGGCGCGCGGTGGATTCATCACGCGGGTGGAGACACTGGGCGGCAAACACCTCTATGCCATTAAAGTGCACCTGAGCGGCGAGACTTTTGATTTATGTCCTGCGGACATCTGTCAGACATCGACGGGTCAAAGCCTGGACAATGCCTGCGTGGTCGAGGCATCGAAGGCGGGACTGAAAGTCGAGGGATTCAACGCTCCTGCGGCGGTGATCCAGGATATCGAACGCATCGTGCGGGCAGCCGGCATCGACGTTGGCGGCATCGAGTACATCATCGACGACCGCGACGGCCACAGCTACTACTACGACATCAACGCGCTCTCGAACTTCGTTGCCGACGCGCCGCGCGTGGTGGGCTTCAACCCGGTTGAAAACCTCGCCGACTTTCTTGAAGACGAGGTGCTTCGTGCCCGTTAGCCGGGGCATGCGCTACGGCTACTGGATGCCGGTATTCGGCGGCTGGCTGCGCAACGTGGAAGACGAGAACATGGCGGCCACCTGGGCCTACACCTGCAAGCTGGCGCAGCGTAGCGAGCAGATCGGCTATGATCTTTCGCTCATCGCGGAACTCAACCTCAACGACATCAAGGGCGTCGATTCGCCGAGCCTCGATGCCTGGTCGACCTCCGCCGCGCTGGCCGCCGTCACCAAGACGCTGGAGTTGATGGTCGCCGTGCGGCCGACATTTCATTCACCGGCGCTGTTCGCCAAGCAGGCCGCGAATATCGATCACATCAGCGGCGGGCGCCTGGCGCTCAACGTGGTCTCATCCTGGTGGGAACAGGAAGCACGCATGTACGGGGTCGATTTCGAGCGCCACGATGATCGATATGGCCGGACCGCCGAGTGGCTGGACGTGTTGAATGGCGTATGGACCCAGAAGGCATATAGCCATAAGGGAAAGTATTACCACACGGAAGGCACAGTGCTTGAACCGAAGCCGGTCCGCAGCCCCAGGCCGCCGATCTATGCGGGCGGCGAATCGGAGGCCGCAAAGAATCTCATTGCGCAAAAGTGCGATGCCTACGTGATGCACGGCGATTCTCCGGCCCGCGTGGCCGCCAAGATCGCCGACATGAGCGAGCGGCGCGAAAAATTGGGCTTGAGCCGGATGCAATTCGGTGTCGCGGGGTATGCCTTCACGCGTGACTCCGAGCGCGAGGTGGCGCGCGAGCTTACGCGCATCACCGACGTGAAGCAGAATGCCAAGGGCTACGCGAACTACCAGCAGTGGCTGCAAGGAACGCAGCTGGAACAGAGCATGTCGATCGAGGAGTATTCCGTTTCGAACCGTGGCTTGCGCTCAGGATTGGTGGGTACCCCACCGCAGGTGCAGGAGCAGATCGGCAAATTTTCGGAGGCCGGAGTCGACCTGCTGCTGTTGCAATTCAGTCCGCAACTGGAAGAGATGGAAATATTCAGCGCCAGCGTCATGCGCAATGGTGTCTAAGGTCGAGCGGCCTCTCGCGATTCGCTTCGGGGCATTCGGCGACATGGTGCTGTTGACGGCGCTGATCCGCATTCTACACGCGGAATTTGGCTTGCCGGTCGACATCCTCACCTCGGGTCCGTGGAGCGAGCCGCTGCTGCGCGGACAACCGGGAGTGGGCGAGATCTTCAGGGTGCGAAGCCGCAAGACTCCGTACTGGCTCAGTTGGGATCAGCGGCGGGTGGTCCGGCAGCTGCGGGCGCGCGGCAGCGGTCCGGCCTGGTTCTGCGACGGCGGCGATGTCGGCCGGCTCATCCTGACTCGCGCCGGATATTCAGACGCGCTTATCGTCTATGCCAGGGATCACGCATTGCTACCGGGCGAACACGCCACGGAACAGTGGCGGCGCCTGGCGCAAATCATGCCAAGCGCCTATCAAGGATCCAAGATTGCCGATCCATCGGCCGTGCCCCCCGGCTGTTATCTCGAAGTCGGCGCCGCGCAGCGCGCGGATCTTGAAACATGGCTGGGTGCACGGAATCTTGCCGGCGTGCCGCTGATCCTGGTGCAGATCGGCAACAAGCGCACGATGCGGCGCGGGCTGAAGCGCCTGAGTCCCAACAACAAATACTGGCCAGGCGAACGCTGGGCCGAGGTGCTTCGCAGCCTGCGCGCGCGGCACCCGCTGCACGCGATTGTGTTGCTGGGTACGGGTCCCGAATATGAGCTCAACGCCGAAGTCGCGGCGCAGGCGAATATCGCCGGGCTGCACAATGCCGCCGATGATTTGCCGATTCCCCGCCTGCTGGCCTTGCTCGAGCGCGCCGACGGTCTGATCACGGTCGACTCGGGTCCCGCGCATGCCGCTGCCGCCGTGGGCTGCCCGCAGGTCGTATTGTTCGGCCGGGCGCCACCCTCGCTGTATCGCCCCTGGGGAGTGGCGGGAGCCGACGTGCAGCTGCTGCGCGGTGAGATCGACGGCGAGCCGGATATGCTGGGCATAGAGACCCGCAGCGTGATCGCGGCCTGGGCCAATCTCAAAATGCGCGCCGCCTAAGGCAGCGGCTCGTCAAGCCGGCGGCGTTCCTTGAGGCTGCGGCATGCCTTGGCCGCTCGCCGTCCCTTGCGCGGCATGTGCGGCCGCTGCGCGCGCACGCAGCATATCCGGCGTCACCAACACCACTCCGCGCTTGGTCACGAAAAAATACTTGCCGTCGACAATCGCGTCCTGGCCGATGGTCAGGCCGTCAGGAATCACGCAGTTCTCATCGAGAATGCAGCGTGTGATCTTGCAGCGTCGGCCGATGGTCACCCCCGGCAGCAGCACCGAGCTCTCGATGATGCTGCCGTCCTCGATGCGCACGTCATTCGACAGCAGCGACTGATTGACATAGGCGCCGGAGACGATGCAACCGCCGGCCACCATGGAATTCACCGCCATTCCGCGCCGGCCTTCTTCGTCGAGCACGAATTTCGCGGGTGGCTGCTGCGCCTGATAAGTCCAGATGGGCCATTGATGATCGTAGATATTCAATTCCGGATTGAGCGCCACCAGCTCCATATTGGCTTCGTAAAGCGCATCGACGTTGCCCACGTCGCGCCAGTAATTCTGCGCGCGCGTCTCGACGTCCTGAAAGGGGTAGGCGAATACCCGCATCGACCTGATGGCCGGAGGAATGATGTTCCGGCCGAAGTCGTGGTTGCTCGCCGGATTGACCGCATCGTCCGCCAGCAGCTTCTCCAGTCTGTCCATCGCGATGACATAAATGCCCATCGACGCGCGCGCCAGATTTTCCTGACCCGGAATCGGATCCGGCTGTTGCGGCTTCTCGGCGAACTTGATCACGCGGTTGGTGTCATCGGTGGTCAAGATGCCGAATTCGTTGGCGCGCTCGATCGGCACGTCCACCACGCCCACGGTGACGGCGGCCTCGCATTCGTCGTGGTAGGCGATCATCGGGCCATAATCCATCTTGTAGATATGGTCGCCGGCCAGTATCAGCACGTGCGTGGGGTTGTGCGAGCGGATGAACTCGAGATTTTGAAACACCGAATCCGCCGTGCCGCGATACCAGTGGGAGCCAATTTGTTGCTGCGCTGGAATCAGCTCCACGAACTCGCCCAATTCCCCCCGCAGATAACTCCAGCCCCGCTGAATGTGCTGGATCAACGATTGCGACTTGTACTGGGTCAGCACCGCGATCTGGCGGATGCCGGAATTGACGCAATTCGAGAGCACAAAATCAATGATGCGGAACTTGCCGCCGAACGGAGTCGCCGGTTTGCAGCGATGTTGCGTGAGGGCTTTGAGGCGTTCGCCGCGGCCGCCCGCCATGATCACCGCCAGAGTCCCGCTGGTCAGCCGGCTGACGTAGCGTCCGGTGTTGTTGCGGGCGGCGTGGCGCATCATTATCCGAAGCCTGACACACTCGGCAAACGGCTGCATCTTTTCTCGCGGCCCTTTTTAACGTGTTTGTTACACTGCGATTAATGCCGCCATTGAAGCTGTGTATCTTGAGTTCGGAGTTCGTGCCGTACGCAAAAACCGGCGGACTTGCCGATGTGGCGAGTGCATTGGTACGCCAGTTGCGGGCGCTGAACCACGAGGTTCGCGCCTTCATGCCCCTGTACCCTATCGTAGGGCGCACCCGATCCGAGCTGCAACCCGTCGAGGAGGTTCGGCAGGCCGCGCTTTCCATCGGTATCGAGTATCGATACTCGTTGCTGCGGGCCAACTTCCCCGGTACCGATGCCGCGATGTACTTCGTGGATTGCCCCGCGTTGTTCGACCGCCCCAGCCTCTACACCAATGACCCGGACGAACATCGGCGCTTTCTGTTCTTTACCCGCGCGGTTCTCGATAGTTGCCAGCGCTTGCGGTGGGCACCCGATGTTTTCCATTGCAACGATTGGCACACCGCGTTCCTGCCGCTGTTCTTGAAGACGCTGTTTGCATCGGATGAATCGCTGTCGCGGTCGAAATCGCTGATGACGATTCACAACATCGGCTACCAGGGCATCATGCCGAGCTCCGCCGTCCCGGACTTGGGGACGGTTCGCGCGTCGGCGCTGTTGGATCAGGAAGATCTATCGCACGGCATCATCAATTCGCTGAAGACCGGAATCAAGTTCGCCCACCGCGTCAGCACGGTCAGTCCCACCTATGCGCGCGAAATTTGCGATTCACCGCTGGGAATGGGCCTGCAAAGAGCGCTGCGCTCGCGCCGCGATGGGGTGGTCGGGATCTTGAACGGCGTCGACTACCTCGAATGGGACCCGCAGCGCGACCCTTATTTGACCGCGCATTTCGGGCCGGACGATTTGCGCGGCAAGTCGACCAACAAGGAGACACTGATTGCGGCGCTCAAGCTGACCATGCAGAAGTCATCGCCGCTGATCGGCATGGTGACCCGGCTCGCCGAACAAAAAGGCATTGATCTCCTGCTCGAGGTCCTGCCGGCGTTGCTGCAAACGCGCGATTTTTCCCTGGTGGTACTCGGCAGTGGCGAGGCGAGGTACGAGGCATTTTTTGCCGGCCTCGCGCGGCGCTTCGCGGGCCGGGTGTCCTACTCGTCCGGATTCAATGAACCGCTCGCCCATCTGATCGAGGCCGGCAGCGATATGTTCCTCATGCCTTCGCGCTATGAGCCCTGCGGTCTGAATCAAATGTACAGTCTGCGCTACGGGACCATCCCCATTGTGCGCAATACCGGCGGACTCGCGGATTCGGTCCAGCATTTCGACTCGAGCACAGGCAGCGGCACGGGCTGCGTATTCAATGACTACGATGTCCAAGCCGTGCGCTGGGCGGTGGAAACGACGCTGGGCTGGCACGCCAGTCCGCAAAGCCGGCGACAGTTGATGCAGAATGCGATGCGCAAGGATTTTTCCTGGGGTCGACAGATCAACGAATACGTTTCGCTGTACCAAAGCCTGCGCGCCGGAGCTTGAACGCTAAGGCTGAGGGTGGCGCCTAAGGTATGATCCTGAGCAGCGCGTAGCGCCGGCCATGGGGTACGGAATAGTACTTCGCAACCTCAAGCCCCGCTGTTTGCATCCAAGGGAGCACTGCCTCGGAGGGTTCGTGCCCCGAATGTAAATTTAGACCTCGATCGCCGCCGGGCAAAAGTACGAGAAAGAGACTCTCCGGCGCGGCTGCCGACTGCGCGCGTATTCGCGCGATTGCGGCCGCATCCATCGGGCCGGGAACCCGGTCGACAGAGCTCCTCGCGTACATATCGATGATGGCGCGGGTGGTTTCATCCGGGGCAAGCAAAATCAACGGCCTGCCGACCGCATCGTGTTTTATGGCGACGCTGACTTTCGCCAGGTCCTGCCACCGGTCCACTTGCCGGTATGCCTGCGAGGCGGGTCCCACGAGTAGTGCGCAATACGCAAGAAACAGGGCCCCCAGGGCATGCGCCGCCCGATCGCGCGCTGCCGCCCAGGCCTCGAGCGCCAGCCAAACGGCAGCTGCCGCGCCCAGCGCAGAAATTACGACGTACGCGGCGCGATTGTCCAGGCTCGACCAGGCGTCGACACCGGTCAACGCCAACGCCGCGATGGAAACGGCAGCGGCAGCGAGCAGCAGCGCGGCGGTAAGCCGCAACGAGAGAACATCGGAGCGGCCAAGCCCGTGCAGAATTTCCTGCCCCCACACGGCAACCAGCAGTGCAATGCCGGGAAGCGCCGGCGCAAGATAAACATTGCGCGCCGTCGCAGCCACCGAAAGCACCAACAAAGGCGGCAAGGATGCGGCCAGCGCAAAGCGAATGCCGCGCTTGTCACGGTCGACATTTCGCCGCCGCCACGCGCGCGCCACCGCGGCAATCACAAGCAGCGTCCACGGGAACAAATATATCGGCAATTCGAGCAGGTACTTTCCCGGAAAATTGCGATGCGCGGATGCGTACTGCAACTCGGGAGGCGCATCGATTGCCGCGAAGCGGCCGACGAGGTTGTTCCAGAAAAACACCCTCAAATGTGCCGGGCCGTCGGCCCCCGCATACACGAACCACACCCAGGTGAGAATCATCGCCGCCTGCAGCAGCAATCCCACGTACAGCTCCCAGCGCAGCAGCTCGCGCCAGCGCTTCTCCCAGATGCTCAAGCTGAGAATGGCCAGCGCCGGCACCATCCACGCAACGGCGCTTTTGCACAAAAAACCGAGGCCGAGTGCGGCATGCATCAGCAAGTAGCCGCGCAGTCGTTCATTCCTGCCCGCGGCATAGAAGCCGATGTAGCCGCCGAGCAGCGCCGCGGAAACGCAGGCCAGCAGCGGCGCATCGGTCGCCAGCCATATAGCCACTTGGTATGCGAGCAGGAATGTGCTGATGCATCCGGCGCCCACCATTCCTGCGAATCGGCCCGCGCTGCGCGCCGCCAACATTCCCACACTGAGCGCGGTGATCAATGCGTACAGAAGATTCGGCAACCGCGCAGCCCATGCCGACGCCCCAAAAAATTTTACCGGCAGCGCGGCGAGCCAGTAAGTCAGCGGTGGTTTTTCGCAAAAGGCCTCGCCCGCCAGCAACGGGACCGCCTTGTCGGCCTGCCAGCTCATGCGCCAGGTGATGTCGGCTTCACGGGGTTCGTCCGGCGTCCAGTAGCCTCGACCGAACATGCCGACGCCCCATGCCAGGAGCAATGCGCAGATCAGCCACGCCAGCGGCGTGCGGAGGGCCGAATCGCTAATTTTCTGCGTCGACATTCAAGCGCATCGTCAGCCAAGCAAGGCGGGTAGATGCTTGCTCGACCAGCTGGTTGCCGTGTCGTATCCGAAAGCCAGCTGTAGACAAGAGAGTTCGCTGTGCATCGGCCCCACGATTTGAATCCCAACCGGCAACCCGCCGTTGCCGAATCCGGCGGGGGCGGCGAGGGCGGGGCAACCGCTCATGGTGATGGGCAGTACGCATTTCATCCACTCGTGATAGGTCTCCATCTTGATTCCCGCGATTTCATGCGGCCAATGCAGGTTGACATCGAATGGAAACAATTGCGCCGTCGGAACTATGAAGTAATCATAGGTTTCGAAAAACCGCCGCACCGCCTGATACCACTCCGTTCGCACCGCCGTGGCCGCGGAAACATCGAAGGCGGTGAGTTTCAGTCCGCTTTCCACCTCGAAAATTGCCTCCGGTTTCAACAGCGCACGCTTCCGTGGATCCTTGTAGTACGCGAGCAGGCCACCACCGGACTGCCACGCGCGCAGCGTCAACCATGCACGCCAGACAGAATCGATCGAATAATCGGGCTGAGCTTCCTCAACGGTGCACCCCATCGCTTCGAAGACCTTGAGCGCATTCCTGCAAACATCCAGCACTCCCGGCTCAAACGGCAGATAACCGCGAAAGTCCCCCGACCACGCAATCCGCTTATGTTTAAGATCGGATTCCAATCGCCGCTGAAACACGCTCCCATCGCCAACCGAGGACTGCGGTACCCGGGAGTCGTAACCCGCCTGCACTGATAGCAGCATCGCCAGGTCCGGAATGTTGCGCGCCATTGGACCCACGACACTCATGGATGGAAAGAATCCATCCTGCTCGTTCGCCGGCACCACGCCGCTGCTGGTGCGGAAACCAAAGACGTTGTTCCAGCCGGCAGGGTTACGCAGACTCCCGCCGAAATCGCTGCCATCCGCGACCGGAAGCATGCGAAGAGCCAGCGAGACCGCGGCACCGCCGCTGCTGCCCCCGGCCGATCGGGATTGATCGTATGCATTGCGCGTAGGCCCATAGACCGGGTTATAGGTATGCGAGCCCAAGCCGAATTCCGGGGTATTCGTCTTGCCGATAAATACCGCGCCGGCGTTTCGCAAGCGTTCCACCATGATGCCGTCCGCAGCGGGCACGAAATCCTTGTAAATCGGCGATCCCATGGTCGTGCGAATCCCTTTGACGGGTTCTAAATCCTTTACCGCGTGCGGGAAGCCATGCAGCGGGCCCAGTAACTCGCCGCGCTTGACCTGCCGATCGCGCTCCTCGGACTGCGCCAGCAACGCCGGTCGATCTTGCAGCGCGACGATGGCGTTGACCCGTGGATTTATTTTTTCAATGTGATCGAGATAGGCAGTCATGACTTCCACGCAGGAAATCTGCCGCGACCTGATTGCATCGGCAAGCGTCAAGGCGTCCAACATCACAATACCGGACGGCCGCAGCGATGCGGGAGCCGCCTGCACAAACGATGGCGCTACGGCGCTCAAGGTCGCGCCCAAACCTGCGCCAAGCAGCGAGCGACGATCAAGCTTGGGATCATCCGGGTCGGCGGTCATCGGCGACGAAATGCTCCGGTCTTGCGATGATGAAAGCACATAGCATGATCCCTTTTTTGGTGGATGCACATAATTCCAGCCGCCGCGGATATCATCTAACATCCTGGGTGGGTAGGCTCAATATTCGCACTATCAATCGGAGAATCCGTCATGAGAAAGATCCTTGCGACGTCGATGTTGATTACTGCGCTGACGCTGCCGTCTTTGCCCGCGCTGGCCGACAGTTACAGCGACACCAGCGCGCTTTTCAAGAACGCCGGCGCGAGCGCCAATTTTTTCAATTCCAGTTACGGGTATGCGGTTTTTCCGACCATCGGCAAGGGCGGACTCGTGGTCGGCGCCGCTCACGGCACCGGCCGTGTCTATCAGCAAGGCAAATACATCGGCGATACATCGATGACGCAGCTGAGCGTCGGTTTCCAGGCGGGCGGCCAGGCCTACAGCGAGATCATCTTCTTCGAGGACAAGCGGGCGCTCGACGAATTTACCTCTGGAAACTTCACTTTTAGCGGAGACGTTAGCGCGGTCGCCATCACCGCGGGCGCCTCGGCGAGCGCCGGCACGGGGGGGTCTACAGCGGGCGCGAGCGGCGGCAAGAAGGACGCAACGACTTCAGGGCAGTACCAGAAGGGAGTGGCGGTATTCACCATTGCCAAGGGTGGCCTAATGTATCAGGCGGCTGTTGCCGGCCAGAAGTTCTCTTACAAGGAAGCGGCTAAATAGCAGTGGCTAAAACATCTTGATTGCGCGTGGACGTCGGTGTGCCGCATGCAACTAAGGTGGTATATGCTTCCCACACGGCAAGCGGCGCGTGTCCATGCCCGCCGTCGCTGCGGAATAAAGGCAAACAAAATGACCGTGAACATGAAATCCTTGCTTGTGATCGCCGCGGTTGGACTTGCGTCCCTTGCCGCTGCGGAAGCGCCGCCCGCCGCGGCGCCGGTGCCGCCGCCGTTGGCGCCGGAGGTCAGTGATGTCGCGACCTTGGCGCCGAGCACGCCGCATCGGTTTTTCACGGGCCGTTTCCGGGCGGGGAGTTTTGTCATATTCGACGGCGATAACGGCAAGCTGGAAGGGCATATTCCCGCGGGCTACATTGCGAATCTGGCGCTCGCCCCCGACAACAGCCAATTCTACGTGGCCGAGACCTACTGGTCCCATGGTGCTCGCGGCCAGCGTCAGGATCTCGTATCGGTCTACGACTCGAAAACTCTCAATCTGCTGAAGGAAATTTCCCTCCCCGGGCGCGCGCTGGTGCTCAAAGTGCAAAACTTCGATATCAGTGCGTCCGGCTCGCGCGCCTATGTCTACATCATGCTGCCGGCCTCGTCAGTGGTCTGGGTCGATCTCAAGAAACAGGCGGTGGGAGGTACGGTCGAGATTCCGGGCTGCGCGCTGGTATTTCCGTGGGGCGAGCAGGGATTCTCCTCATTGTGCGGCGATGGCTCTCTCGCCAACGTGACCATCCCGGACTCAGGACCTCCAAAAATAACCCACACCAAGCCGTTCTTCGACGCCAACAATGATCCGATCTTTGAAAACAGCTTCGTCGATCGCGTGACCGGAAAGGCGATTTTCTTGTCGTATACCGGTTTGGTTTACGAGGCAAAACTTGGCTCCGACAGCGTGGTGGAAAAGCCCTGGTCCATACAGAAGGCGGGCGGTTTTCCTGTGGCGGGCACCGGCGTGCAGGAATTGGCATGGCGGCCGGGAGGGGGACAGCTCGCGGCCTATCACAAGGCCAGCGGCAAACTGTTCGTGCTGATGCATCCAGGGAACTATTGGACCCACCGGCAGGGCGGAAGTGAAATATGGGTCCTCGATACCAAGACCCATTCGCTGGTGTCGCGTTTCCAGCTGCAGCCGGTTCCGACCAGCGGCCTGGCAGACGAACGAGTTCCCTTCTACGAGGACATCGGCGTCTCGCAAGATGCCAAGCCGGTGCTGTATCTCTTGAATCCCGACGGCAATGACGTGGTCCTCGACGCCAACACGGGAGAACAGCTGCGCAAAATCGAATTCGCTGGCGGCAATTCGGTAGTGGTCCCCGGATATTGACCCCATGAGTCCGGCGTTTTCGGAAGTGCAGATTGCAGTACGAACCTTGATCGCGCTGGTGTACCTGGCGGCGGCGATCGGAAAAATGCGCCACTGGGCGGTTTTCCAGGGTGTCGTGGCAAATTATCGTCTGCTGCCCGAAGTTCTGGTGGCGCCATTCGCGTACCTCTTGCCGCCATTCGAGGCGCTGCTCGGCGCGATGCTGCTCCTCGGACTGCTTTCTCCGTGGGCGGAAGCGGTGGCGGCAGCGTTGTTGCTGCTATTTGCGGCCGCCATGGCCATCAATATCATGCGCGGCCGGCGTCATATCGATTGCGGTTGCTTTCAAAGCGCCTTGAAGCAGACATTGAGCTGGATCCTGGTTGCCCGCAACTGCGTCCTGGCGCTGCTGTTGGGATTGGCATTGTTGACCCAGGGACCCAGGGATTTGCGCATGACGATTGATGGCCTGTCGGTCGGCGGCGTTCTTTTTGTCATCTTGCAGAGTCTCAATATATTGTGGGCCATCGTTCCCGCCTGGCGCCGGCCGCGTGGCCTTGATGCGGGGGCCGCTCCGTGACTCCCATGACCATCAGTCTCGTCCTGCTGTGGGTGGTCGTGATAGTTCTCAGTCTGGCGGTTCTGGCTCTCGCCCGGCAGGTCGGAATTTTGCACGAACGCGTCGCTCCCGCGGGAGCGCTGCTCCATGGGGCAGGCCCTGGAGTTGGCGAACAATCGCCGCGTCTCGAGGTGCATGCCCTGGCCGGCAATGCCGTCACAATCGGTAATCATCTACCCGCCGGCAAGGCGCTGTTGATGCTGTTCGTCTCCCAGACCTGTCCGATCTGCAAGAAGCTGATTCCAATCGCAAAGGATTTCTCCAAGAGCGAGCGCTTGGATGTGTTGTTCGTCGGCGATGCGGAATTGAGCGAGCAGCGGAAATTGATCGATCAATTCGGCATCGACAATCATTGCTTCGTCAATGGATCCGAGATCGGCATGGCCTATCGGGTCGACAAACTTCCCTTTGCAGTGCTGCTCGATGACCTGGGCGTGATCGCCGCCAAGGGGCTGGTGAACAGCCGCGAACATCTCGAGAGCCTGGTGGTCGCCAAGGAGACCGGCTTCGCTTCCATCCAATCCTATCTCAAGGCCCGCGCCGAGCCCGTTGAATGAAATAAGGAATACGTTCGTGCCGAAATCTCCTATTGATGAACTGAGTGAGCGGCTGACCCGCAGACTGGCCGGCTACTCATCGCGCCGCGGCTTCATCGCGAGGCTTGGCATGGCATTGGCCGCAACACCACTGTTCCCGTTGTTGCCGGTTGCCCGCGCATCTGCCGCCGAGCAGCCCAAAACAGACTTCGAGCGCAATGCTCAGGTCAAGGACGAGACCAAATGCAGCTATTGGAAATATTGCGGATCCGACGGCGTGCTGTGCAGTTGTTGCGGCGGCGGATCGCATACTTGTCCGCCCGGGGCAGAGCCATCGCCGATCTCCTGGATAGGCACCTGCGTCAATCCTGAGGACAAGCGGTCCTATGTCATCGCCTATCGCGATTGCTGCGGAAAACCCGCCTGTACGGCCGGCAAGTCGTGCTGGTGCGACGGCACCGATCGTGATCTGCCGACCTATCGCTCCTCGCTCAACAACGACATCATTTGGTGCTTCGGGAATGCCTCGGCGACCTATCACTGCTCGACTGCCGCGCTGGTGGGATTGGCCGGCTGATCGGCGATGGCGCGGCCGCGGTGCGTTGATGTTTTTACCCAACTGCAATGGACGGCACCGCTGGCAGCGGTTGTTTGCGGCATATTTCTGACGGCGGACCTCAAGTCCGAGCCGATCGAGCAGTTCCGCGGCGCCCGGGGCGACTATCTTCTGAATTGCGGCGGCTGCCACGGTCTCCACGGCGTCTCCAACGCCAAGCTGGTTCCAAGCTTGAAGGATCTGGTTGGCTATTACCTGCGCACACCCGAGGGCCGCGCATATTTGCCGCGGCTCCCCAATGTTGCATTTTCCACACTGAGCGATCAGAAACTGGCCGCCGTGCTCAACTACGTGGTATTCGAGATCGGCGGAAACAGTGCTCCGGCCGGAGCCAAGCCGTACGGCGCGGCGGAGGTCGGCAGGTGGCGCAAACAGCCTCTCAATGAAGTCGTACTGTCACAGTACCGGCTGCAATTGGTGGAAACTCTGATCAGCCGGCACGAAGCGCCGGCCGAGTTGCGGGACTACACCGGAGGCCCGGGCGGCAACTGAAGCCTCCCTCCGGGCGGCCGCGATTGGCCCCCGGTGCAGCAGTTTCCACTAAGAATGTGCTGTAAACACTCCGCCGCACTGGCGCTGTGTTTATAATCAAGAAATCGCTGTAGGGGGCCCCCCCGTGAAGACCTTGCCTAGACCTGGAAACTGGGCATCGGCGCCACCCAATTGGGTGCCGATGCTGATGTTCGTACTGACCTTAGCGGTCGCGCTAACCGTTGTGCCATGGTATGGCCTGACCCGGGGCTTCCATGCCGGCGCATGGGTGTGGTTTGTCGTGATCTTAAGTGCCAATGAACTGGCGATCACCTGTGGCTATCATCGGCTGTTCGCGCATGACACTTATGAAGCGCGTCCGGCGCTCAAGATCGTTTATCTGCTGTTCGGCGCCATGGCCCTGCAGAACAGCGCGCTCCTGTGGAGCGCCGGCCACCGCACGCACCACCGCTACATCGACGATCCCGAGCGTGATCCGTATTGCGCGCGCCTGGGTTTTTGGTTTTCGCACATCGGCTGGATGCTGCACAATTATCCGAGCGGCGATCCCGACCTGAGCGCGGTACGCGATTTGCAGCGCGATCCTTTGGTCATGTGGCAGCACCGTCACTATGTGCCGGTGACGCTCGCCATGAACTTCGGCCTGCCGCTGTTGATTGGTTGGGCGAGCGGCGACCTTGTTGGCGTCTTTTTACTGGCCGGGATATTGCGTCTCGTCGTCAGCCATCATCTGACGTTCTGCATCAACTCCTTGGCGCACATCGTGGGCATTCAACCCTACACGGATGAGAACACCGCGCGCGATAACGGGATCGTGGCGATGCTGACTTTCGGCGAGGGCTATCACAACTTTCATCATATGTTTGCGCACGATTATCGCAATGGCGTGCGCTGGTGGCAGTGGGATCCGTCCAAGTGGCTGATCTTTGGCATGCAGTTTACCGGGCTGACCAAGCGTCTAAAGCGCGTTCCCTGGTTCAAAATCCAAAGGGCCATGCTCGACAACCAATTCCGGCGCGCCGAGCGCCAATTGGCCCGCCAGAGCGGCGGCGTCCACATCGAGCAATTGCGCAGGCGGATCACCGAAGAATATGAATCTTTTCGCGAGGCAGTGGCCGCCTGGACCCAGGTTCGCGAACAGTGGCTGCAGGAGGCCAAGCGCACGATGAGCGAACGCTGTGCGCTGCTGCAGACGCGTCTCAAAGAACTCGAATATGATCTGCGGTTGCAATCGCGTCGGATGCGGGTGCTGAGCGCGCAACTCGGGTAGCGGCGCGAGCGAATTTCACCTTTTCGTTTTGATGTGTCGGTGTGGTGATGCGCTGGCTGTTACTGCTGCATCGCTATCTCGGGATCGCCGTTGGCGCGCTGATGGTCATGTGGTGCGTATCCGGCGTGGTCATGATGTATGTCAGCTATCCCGCCTTGGACGCGAACGCGCGCAACCAGAGACTTGTGCCCATCGAGTGGAGCGGCTGCTGCAAGATCCCTGATGCGCTGCTGGCCGGTTCAGATCCAATCGAGAATGCCCAGATCGAGATGTTGGCAGGGCGGCCCGTGTTATATCTGGGCGATTCAACGCCTACGCGCCTCATAGATCTGATCGCCGGAGCTGCGATCGATCCTGTCTCGCCTGCGCAGGCGGCCACCGTTGCCGCGGGCTACGCCACCGGACGGCGGTTGGCTCCACCGCGGTTCGCTGAGATCGATTTCGACCAATGGACCGTAGCCGGTGATTTTGACGCGGACCGGCCCCTGTATCGGTTCGCATTGAATGATGAAGTCGGCACCGAACTCTATGTGTCGAGCACCAGCGGCCAGGCAGTGCAGATCACAAGTGGCCGCCAGCGAATCTGGAATTGGCTGGGTTCGGTCCCACATTGGCTGTATTTCGCGGAGCTGCGTCGCAGAGCATGGCTATGGAGCCAGCTCGTGATCTATACATCGCTCATTGGCTGCTTTCTCGCCGGCACCGGGATCTATATCGGAGTGCGCCAGATGCTGGCGCAGCCGGCCGGGCGTTGGTCACCTTACCGCGGGTTTAACTTCTGGCACCATCTCGCGGGACTCATATTCGGAGTGCTTGCGTTGACCTGGGTGTTGAGCGGCCTCTTGTCGATGAATCCTTGGGGATGGCTAGAAGGAGCGAGCCCGCGGTCGGAGCGCGCGCGTCTGCGCGGACCGGCCACTTCAGGCGCGCAGCTTTTTGGCGCGTTGCAGGCGTTCGTACATGCGCCTCGGTCCGATGTGGTTTCTCTCAAGCTCGCGCCCCTCGATGGACGGCTGTACTTCATTGCAACCACCAGCCACGGCGACAGACTTCGGTTCAACGCCGGCGGCGCACTTGCGCCGCTCAACGACGCAGAATTGTCCTATCTCGCGGCTATTTTAAGCGGCACGCAGCCGCCGACCGCTCCTTGGTTAATGAAACGGGAGGATCCCTATTACTTCAGTCACCACGGTGCGGCGCCTCCCTTGCCGGTTCTTCGAATAGCGCGTCGCGATGAATCGGGCACGCGCTATTACGTTGATCCGGTGTCGGGCATGCTGATTGCCAAATTTGATCGCGCGGCGCAAGGCTATCGATGGTGGCATGGGGGATTGCACCGGATGGACTTTACGACCGCCATGCGAAGCCGTCCGCTGTGGGATGTATTCATGCTTCTGCTGACATCAGGCGTTACCTTCGTGTGCGTGACCGGCGCGTATCTTGGATACCGAAGGGCGATAGGCGCTGCACCTCACCCGGCTGTTCGTTCACGGTCGTGATTGCAACCGCGTGAAGCCCGGGGCTGGGAGCCGCTCGTGGCGTGTACAATATCCTCAACACCAAGACGTACACATCCATCCACTCGAATGAACGACACGCACATGATTGCGGACACCACGCGGCGCATCTTCCGCGAGCTCGGGGATCCCCAATCGTTGCGGGGCGATGCCGATCGGCAGCGATTGTGGGACGCGCTCGAAACAGCGGGACTCACTCGAACCTGGATACCAGAGTCGCTCAATGGCTCCGGCGCGACGCTGGCCGACGGCTTCGAGGTCATGCGGGTCGCCGGCGAATTCGCAGTAAACGTGCCGCTCGCCGAATCGATGCTCGGCGGCTGGCTGCTGCAGCAGGGCAGCATAGCGACGCCGGTTGGATCCGGCAGCGTCGCACCAGTCGATGTTCGCGACCACATCACGGCAGGCGCCAACGATGTGCTATCGGGAACGGCGCGCTCGGTACCGTTCGCCCGGGATGCGGCGTGGATTGCCGTCATGGGCCTTCACGCCAAGCGCGCGTTCGTAGCGCTGGTTGACCGCAGCCTGTGCCGCATCCGCGAGCACGCCAACGTGGCAGGCGATGCGCGCGATGCGGTTGGCTTGCTCGATGTTCCGCCAAGAGCCATCGCGCAAGCCGCGATCGACGCCCACGCGCTGCTCCTGATCGGGGCTGCGGTGCGTGCCATGCAAATGGCCGGAGCGCTGCAGGCGGTTCTCGATATCTCCGTCGCCTATGCAAACCAGCGCGTTGCCTTCGAGAAGCCCATCGGCAAGTTTCAGGCGATACAGCACAGCCTCGCGAAGCTCGCCGGTGAGGCCGCCGCAGCGCTCGCGGCGGCCGGCTCCGCGGCGGATGCCATCGCCTCGGCAAAGGAATTCGACGCCGGGATATTCCTGGAAGTGGCGGCCGCCAAGATCCGGGTTGGCGAGGCGGCCGCGACCGGCGCGGCGATCGCACACCAGGTGCACGGCGCCATTGGATTTTCGCGGGAGCACGTTCTGCACCGCTATACACATCGACTATGGGCCTGGCGGGATGACTTCGGCGGCGAAAGCTATTGGGCGGTGAGACTTGGGCAGATGGTCGCCGGCAACGGCGCCGATGCGCTGTGGCCGATGTTGGCGGCGCGCTAGGAGGCTCCACGTGACCGCCATCCAGATCGATCCCATTCGTCTTTCTGCCGAAGCGCAGGCACTGCGCAGCGAAGTGCGGGCGTTCTTGCAACAGGAATTCGAGGCCGGCGCCTTCGATCCGCTCCAGGGTGCGATGCAGGCGCGATCAAATCCGGAGTTCAGCCGCAAAGTAGGCGCCAGGGGATGGATTGGAATGACCTGGCCGAAGCGCTACGGCGGACGCGAGCGCAGTTACCTGGAGCGCTACGTCGTCACCGAGGAATTTCGCGTCGCCAATGCCCCCGTCGGCCTGCATTTCACCGCCGACCGCCAAAGCGGCCCGATGCTGCTCAAGTATGCGAGCGAGCGCATCAAGATGGAGATCCTGCCGCGCATCAGCCGCGGCGAATGCTGCTTTTGCATCGGCATGAGTGAACCGAATTCGGGATCTGACTTGTTCGCCGCGAAGACGCGGGCGGTGCGCTGCGACGGCGGCTGGAGGGTACGCGGAACCAAAGTCTGGACCACCGGCGCGCACCACGCGGACTATATGATCGGGCTGTTTCGCACCTCGGCGCCCACCAAGGAAAATCGGCGCCACGGGCTGACGCAATTCTTGGTTGATATGACGGCGCCGGGCATTGCGGTGCATCCCATCCTCAATACCTTGGGCCAGCACGAGTTCAACGAAGTGGTGTTCGATGACATGTTCGTTCCCGAAGAACACGCGCTGGGCGAGATCGACTTGGCGTGGAAGCAGGCGACCAGCGAGCTTGGCTTTGAGCGCAGCGGCCCGGAGCGGTTTCTGGAAATCTCCTACGTACTTTTCGAGCTGGTCCGAGTGCTTGGACGCTCACCCGATGTGCGTGGCGCCGAGGGGATCGGCCGCCTTGTGGCGCAGCTGCACACGCTGCGGCGCATGTCCGTGTCGGTCAATGGCATGCTGCAGGCCGGCAAGGATCCGATGCTCGAGGGCTCGATCGTCAAGGACATGGGCACCGTCTGGCAGCAGCAGCTGCCGCACAAGGCCCGGGACCTTGCGGCCTTCGTCGACGGTGATGCACACGATCGCCAGCGCTTTGATGAGTTGCTCGCACACGCCACGGCCATTGTTCCCAAGCTCACGATTCAGGGCGGCACCAGTGAAGTGCTGCGGGGAATCATTGCGCGCGGACTGGGACTGCGCTGAAACCCATGCCGATACCAGGAACGTTTCAAGATATAGGCGTTGAACTCAACGACCATGTCGCCACGGTTGAACTGCGGCGGCCGCCGCACAATTTTTTCGATGTGAAGCTGATCGGCGAGATCGCATCGGCCTGCGAGGCGCTGGACGCCGATGCCGATTGCCGCGCGATAGTGCTGTGCGCGCAGGGAAAATCGTTCTGCGCGGGCGCGAACTTCGGCGGCAATGATGCCTCGGCGGATGCCGGCAGTCGCGACGCCAGCACTGCGCAGTTGTATCGCGCGGCGGTGCGCCTGTTTCGCACCGGCAAGCCCATCATTGCCGCCGTGCACGGTCCGGCGATAGGCGGTGGATTGGGACTTGCGCTGGTCGCGGATTTTCGTGTGACCTGCGCCGAGGCGACTTTCAGCGCGAACTTCACCAAGCTCGGATTCCATCCGGGATTCGGGCTCACGGTGACGCTGCCGGAGCTCATCGGCAAGAATGCCGCGGCGCTGCTGTTTCTCACCAGCCGGCGCATCAAAGGGGAGGAGGCGCATCGCATCGGTCTGGCGGATGTTCTGGCGGCTCAAAACGAGGTGGGTGGCGCTGCGCTATCGCTTGCCCGCGAGATTGCAGCATGCGCGCCCTTGGGGGTGGTGGCGACGCGTGCGACCATGCGCCAAGGATTTGCCGATAAGATCGCCGCGGCCACCGAACGCGAACTGTCGGAACAAAGCCGCTTGCGCAGCACGCAGGATTTTCAAGAGGGCATTCGTGCCAGCATTGAGCGCAGGGAGCCAAAGTTTGAAGGGCGATGAATGAATAAAGTGACGCTGCCGGCAATTCACCCTACACTGACTGATGAATAGGGATTGGATAATGAGCGGCGCTCTTTTGCTGCTGCTGGGCGCGATGTTCCTGATCTCCCTCCTGGCCGGCCGCGTCTGGCTGCCCGCCGCGGAGGTGTGGCATGGACTGTGGTCGCCGCATGAAAATCTCGCCTCGACCATCGTCACGCAGCTGCGTCTGCCGCGCGCCGTTCTGGCGCTCGAGGTCGGCGCGGCTCTCGGTCTTTCTGGCGCGGTGCTGCAGGGCGTGACGCGGAATCCTTTGGCCGAACCCGGGCTGCTCGGGGTTTCGGCAGGAGCCGCGCTGGGCGCGGTGATCGCCGTATATTTCGGCTTGGCGACGCACTTCATGGCCGCCGCGCCGCTGCTTGGGCTCATCGGCGCGCTGCTTGCCAGCATGCTGACTTTCGCCTTGGGGCGTGGCGGCGGAACCATAACCCTGGTTCTCGCGGGCGCGGCGGTGTCCGCGCTTGCCGCGGCGGGCATATCCCTGGCGCTCAACCTCGCGCCCAACCCGTACGCGGCCTACGAGATCATGACCTGGCTCATGGGTTCGCTGGCGGATCGCAGCTGGGTACATGTGCTGCTCGTGACGCCATTCATTCTATTGGGAGCGGCAATGCTGTCATTCACCGCCCGCGCCCTGGATGCACTGGCGTTGGGTGAAACTCAGGCGCAGAGTCTCGGAATCAACCTGCAACGGCTGTACGTTTTGGCGGTATTCGGCACAGCGTTAGCCATCGGCGCCGCCACCGCAGTGACGGGGATCATCGGTTTCATCGGACTCGTGGCACCTCACGTGGTGCGTCCGCTGGTGGGCCATCAGCCGAGCCGCGTGCTGCTGCCCGCCGCGATGTCCGGTGCCCTGCTATTGCTGTTTGCCGATGTCGCCACTCGCTTGATTCATGTCGGCGGCGAAATGAAACTTGGGGTGCTGACCAGTTTGATCGGCACGCCATTCTTTTTTTGGCTTGTCGTGCGGTTGCGCAAGTTGGCACCGTGACGGTCGGGTGGCGGGTTGGCGACGTGGATTTGGCCAGCGAAATTAGTCAAGGAGATACTTTGTGACAGAGCATGTCCTGGTGGAGAAGGCGGGGAAACTTCTGGTACTTACTCTGAACCGTCCGGAGAAAAAGAATGCGCTGACGAAAGCCATGTACAAGACACTGGCGACGGAGATTACGAACGCGGATACCGACTCTGATGTCCGCTGCATTTTGATCATGGCCCACGGGGACATGTTCACGGCGGGAAACGACCTGGCGGATTTTGCCGCCATCGGCGCCGCTTCTGCACCTAAGCCGGAGGATGGAAATCCGCTGCTGCCCGCACTGGCCCGCTCCCGCACACCGATTGTCGCGGCCGTCAACGGCCGCGCGGTCGGCATCGGCACAACCATGCTTCTGCATTGCGATATGGTTTTCGTGGCAGACGACGCTTCCTTGATCACTCCATTTGTCAATCTTGCTCTGGTACCCGAGGCGGCTTCCAGTCTGCTGATGCCGCTGCGCATCGGGCATGTGCGGGCGTTTGAAATGTTCGTGCTCGGCGAGCCGGTGAGCGCCGAGAATGCGGTGAGCTGGGGAATTGCGAACCGCGCGGTGCCGTCGGCCGATCTGCACCGAATTGCGCGGGCAGCCGCCGTTTCCATCGCGGCCCGCGCGCCCGCGGCGGTCGTGCTGACGAAGTCGCTGATGCGTGATGAGAAGATCTTGCTGGCGCGCATGCAAGAAGAGGGCGCGCATTTCGGGCGCCAGCTCAAAACCGCGGAATTCAAAGAGGCGTTCACGGCGTTTTCAGAACGGCGGGCGCCGGATTTCAGCAAGTTCGGCTGATGCACCGTGCTTAGGATCCGACGGTCGACCTTGAGTGCGGCGCTGTGCATGGCGCTGACCGCGGCGTGTCCTGCGCCTGCCGCAGCCTCAGGTCCTCAGCATGTGATGTCGCTCAGCATGTGCACCGATGATCTGCTGCTCGATCTTCTTCCGCCGGAACGCATCGCATCGGTTACTTATTATGCTCGGGATCCGAGCATTTCCTACGTGTGGCCGCAGGCGGCGAAGGTGGCGATAAATTCGGGCACAGTCGAGGAAGTTCTCGCGGAAAGGCCCGATCTCGTGCTTGCCGGCACCTACACGACGCCCGCGACCCGTTCGCTGCTCAAGAAATTGCGGATGCCGCTGCTGGAAGTGGCGCCCGCCGTTGATTTCGATGAGATCCGGGCGGTTACCCGCAATGTGGCGCATGCTCTGGAGCGGGATGCGATTGGCGAAGCACTGATTGCCAAGATGGATGCGACCCTGCAGCAACTGGCCGCGAGCCGTCCCTCGAAGCTCATTCGTGTCGCCCCTTGGGGCGAGGGCGGATCGGTCCCGGCGAAAGGCACGCTTTTCGACGCCATCCTCAGGGCCGCGGGAGGGGTGAATGTCGCGGCCTCTGGCGAGGGCGGGCCCTTCGTGTCGTTCGGCATGGAGCAGTTGATCTTGGCGCATCCGGACGTCATTGCCTATGCCAGCAATACCACCGATACACCCGGACTCAATGCCGACTTGGCGCAGCATCCTCTCATTCTCAAGCTGTACTCCGGGCGCAGAGTCACCTACCCCAGCGCGCTCTACAGTTGCGGTGTGGTTGAAAGCGCGAATGCCGCCGCGGCGCTGCGCGCCGATCTGCTGCATGCGGTGGGCGGATCATGACCATTCTCGATGCTTCGCAGGTTTCCGTGCAGCGTGGACGGCGCACGATTCTCGATAAGGTTTCGCTGCATGCCGAGTCCGGAGAATTCATCGCGATCATCGGCGCCAACGGCGCCGGCAAGTCGACCCTGCTGTCGCTGCTCGCTGGGCTGCTCAAGCCGGATACTGGAACGGTGACGCTCGACGGCACATCCATTCATCAACTTTCCGGGATGAAATTGGCCCGCCGCCGGGCTTACTTGCCGCAAAATCCCCGCTGCGAATGGCCCATCGCGGTGGAACGGCTGGTGGCGCTCGGGCTCACTCCGACCCTGCCGGCATTCGGCGGTCTGCCGCCCAGCTTCGACCCTCTCATCACGCGGGCGCTGCAGGCCTGCGATCTGCTTGACCATCGCCATCAACCCGTGACCACACTTTCGGGCGGAGAACTTGCGCGCGCCATGCTGGCTCGAGCCCTGGTCGGGGATCCGAACGTGCTGATCGTGGACGAACCCATCTCGGGGCTCGATCCGAAGCACGCACTCGACACCGCGCAGCGGCTGCAAGGCTTGGCGCAGGACGGCAAGCTGGTGATTGCATCGCTTCATGATTTGACTCTCGCGGGCCGCTATGCGAGCCGCATCTTTGCGCTGGTCGATGGCTGCGTGCAGGGCGACGGACCCACGGTGACGACGCTGACACCCGCCTTGATACGCTCGGCATTCGATGTGGACGCCTGTATATCCGGAAGTCATGGGAGTGTTTATGTGGACTATGTTGGAGCTTCGCGGACCTGACACCGCACCGCAGTCAATGCGGCGGACCGGTAATGCTGGTGAATGTTGCCGTGATCAACATCACCAAGCCGCCCAAGATCATTTCCGCCCTGATTGATCGCTTGAGACCTTCGACGGCACGCGCATCGCCCTTCAACAATCTGGGCGTGAAGTACAGCTTGTTCAATGCGGCGATGCCCAATAGAGCTGCGACAACGACCAGCTTGGCCGCCAGCATCCAACCATAGTTGCTGCTCCAGAATTTCGAGGCGTCGCGGATCAAAATCCACAGCAGGATCGCGCCCGCAGCGACGAGCGTTCCCACAACGCCGAGCGCCGCTTTCCCGAACCGGGAGGCGACCAGGCCGATCTGCGCGCCGTTGCCGTATCGGGTGACGGCCAACAATGGCGCCAGCGCGCCGAGCCAAAAAGCCGCGCCCAGGAGATGCAGACACAACACCAGAGTGGGCAAGGTGTTCGGCCGCAACGCATGGATGTGTCCGGACCAGGCAAATGACGTAGCCGCCAGGATCGCTCCAATGAGCGCCGGCGCTTGGAAGTGCCGGGGCCGCAAGATCGCGAGGAAGACGCAGGCCAAACCGAATATCCGGACCCCGCTCGCGCGGCCTTCGCCGCCGCGGAGCAGCATGCCGATGAATGCACTGTCGAACATCCCCGCAATATCCCCGCTCATCGACGCCGCGAGCAGCAGCGTGGTCGCGACGCTGGCGATTGCCGCGGCGGCCAATGAGGCGACCAGCAATCGCCGAATGCGGGTGCGCTCGGGGTTTTGCAGAAGCCCATCGCTGTAGGCGACGAAAAAAACATTGCCGGCGGCGGACAGGGTGGCGGCGTAGGTAGCCGCCTTGGTGAGCAGTGCCGCGAGGTCCCATCCACTTATCGGCACAATCGACGCCTCGGTGATTGCTTTACCCGGCGATCGAGAAGACGAAAGAGCCCCTGGTAATATGACCGTCGTCAGCCGCGACTGCGGTCCAATGCACCGTGTACTTACCCGGGGCGAGCTCGGGCAGAGTCACAGTAAATGATTGGCTTGCCTTGGCCGTTTTGTCGACGGGGATCGAGATCTCCTTGCCGCCAATCACTACGAGCCGCGCAAGCTGCGCCGCTTCACTGAAGTTGAGCGTCAGCGTTTTGGGCGCTTGCGACAGCTGTGCATTGTCCGAGGGCGTTGAGCTTTGTAATTTTGCATGCGACCAGCTGGGGCTGGCTGCAAGGGCACCGCTCAAGGCAAACGCCAGGCACGCATTCTTGAACATAAATGGCAATCCTCGTCGGAATTCGATTGTCCGCAATATACGCCGATTGCTCCCACGTCCCCGATGAAATTATAGTGGTACATATGATCCTGTATGGCTACGGACTCAGCTCGGCATCCTACAGGGTGCGCATCGCCTTGAACCTCAAGAAGGTGCCATACGCATCGGTGCTCAAGAATCTGCGCGCCGGCGAACACCGCCTGTCGGACTTCCTGCGAATCAACATTCAAGGTTTTGTGCCGGCATTGGGATTGGACGATGGCGCGGTGCTGACGCAGTCGGTGGCCATCATGGAATATCTCGATGAAATCTACCCCGACCCGCCGCTGCTGCCTGCCGAGCCGTTGGCCCGCGCGCGAGTACGTGCGCTGACTCAGGCGATTACCAGCGATCTGCATCCGCTGAACAACCTGCGGGTGCTGCGCTATTTGGAAGAAAAGTTTACTCTGGACAAGGCGTCCCGCGATTCCTGGTATCGCCACTGGGTAGAGGTGGGATTCGATGCGCTGGAGCGCTGGCTGGTTCGGGACGCAGCCACCGGACTGTTCTGCCACGGCAACACCCCGACGCTGGCCGACATTTGTCTCATCCCGCAGGTGTTCAATGCGCGGCGATTCGCCGTGGATATGAATCCTTTTCCGCGACTCACGGCCATCGACGCCGTCTGCAGGGAATTACCGGAATTTCGCAGCGCCGCGCCGGACCAAAATGGGGCTTAGCCGGCCAAGGACTTGTAGTGACGCCTGAGATCCGCGCATTTGAGTTCGCACTCGGCTTGTTTGCCGTGCTCATCGGACTTGCGGTGGCGGATGTCGCCACGAGCTTTCATAAACTCATGCGCAGCCGATCGAAGGTGAAATGGGACCCGCTGGTTCTTTTGGCGGCACTCTATTCGCTGCTGCTGGCAGTTGGCATGTGGTTCGACATCTGGGGCGTTCGCAAATTCGAAGTGGTCAGGCACTTCGTATTTTATCTTGCGATTGTCGCCCAACTATTCGTGCTCTTCCTGATTGCTGCGGCAAGCTTGCCGGACGATACCGAAGCATCGATCGATCTGCGCGAATATTACGCCGCGAACCGCCGCTACTTCTGGTTTCTGGTGTCCCTGAACCAGCTGATCTATCTCGGACTGGGCATCTATTTTACAGGCTCGATTTTCTCCCAGCTGCCGCCTCTACAAATGGTTCAGATGGCCATTACCTTGGGGGGAGCCTTCCTCGTCTCGACGGTGCTCCTGTTTGCAAAGTCGCGGGGCGCGCACTACGTCGGGCTGATGCTGTTGTTCCTGATCACGCTGTTCCACTATTGGTCCATGAAGATCAATTGACGCGATCATGAACCCCTGGCCGCTGAAAATGCACAACGCAGAAACAGCAGTCGGCTGCCGCGCCGCGCGTCGATGAGTGTGCCCCAGAGAGGATCGCGCGGCGCAAATCTCTTCCCCATCACCAGTCCAGGCCGATTCGCGCCGCCGTCCCGACCCGCAATTTGCGGCGCCAGCGTCAAAAACTGCTCGTCCACGAGGTGTTCGCTGTAGAAGGTGCCCAGCAATCGCGGGCCTCCTTCGATCAGGATTCGCTTGCCCGGATTCTCGCGGCGCAGTGCTTCGAGAATGGCGCCCGCCGGAATTTCGCCGGCGCGTGGCCGCAACGTGCGGATGCGCACCGAATGCGGCACTTTGTGTCTGTTGAGGCGCTTGGCGCCGGCCGCCGTGGTCATGACCATCGCGGGTACAAGCCCGGAAGCGAACACGGGCAGCCGGAGGTTGACTGAACCGCTGGCGCTGACGACCACATTGAGCGCTGGTTGGCGTTTCCGCAGCGCCTCCTCCAGGCGATGGTAATCATCCGCTAACTCCGGACAGATTGCCTGTGGCGTCCATACGTGGCGAGGGTCGGCGGCGAGCGTGCCGGACCCGACAATCACCACGTCGGCAACGGCACGCAGCAGCCCCATCAGCATGCGATCCTGAGCGCTGAATCCGCTGATGTCGCCGCCGCCGCTGTGTCCCTTGGCTTGCAGCGACACGACGCCGTCCAAGGTGCTGACAAAATTACTGAAGACGTGAAACCGCGACCGCGGCAGCGGCATGCGGAAGCTCCCGTACAAGCGCGCGAGATTGGGCGGCAGCGGCAGTTTGGGCCCGCGCACTGACTCAAACAGTGTTTCCAGCGCGGCAAATTGCGCGTGTTGATCTCTTCGCGTCATCGCTGCTTCCGGTCGTCGGCGCCCCTTGGATACGCTATCGTAACAATATCCGTGATGGCCGCGGGCCGACGAACATGTATTTGGGACGAATGATGACGATGAAATGCCTCCGCCAACTATTTGGCATCGAAATGCGGCGCGGACTGCGGATTGCGCTCGCGGTCTTGGTACTCGGAGCATCGTTTGCCCGTGCGGAGGAACCTGTAGCTGCGCCCGTGCTGCCCGACGCGACCGCCGAACTGGCGGACTCCGCGGGCTTGCGCGCGACCGTTTTCGGCACCCCGCCGCAGGACATGGCCACGCTGCCTGCCAAGGTGCCGCTCTCCGAAATCAACATCACGCTGCCCTGGAGACTTCCGGTCCCCGATGTCCTTTGGTTCGATGGCAAACTGCGCGTTTGGCTCTCCGCGCAAAAGAAGCCGGCGCCATTGGCCATCGTCGTCTCCGGCACCGGCAGCGATGGCAATACCGGCAAACTCGGGGTGCTGCGCGCCGTCCTGTACGAGGCGGGCTATCACGTCCTCACCATGCCGTCGCCGACCTTTCCTGGATTCATCGTGTCGACATCCAGCACCGGCGTAGCCGGCGATTTGATGCAGGACGGCCATGATCTGTACGCCGCCATTGTGGAGATTCTGGCGCATTTGCCGCGCAAGATTCGAATCACCGACATCGATGTGCTGGGTTACAGCTTGGGAGGCGCCAACGCCGCCATCATCAAATCGATCGATGCCGCGGAAGGAAGGCTCAAAGTCCACCGCGTGGTCATGATCAATCCCCCGGTCAGCCTGTTCTCGTCCGTCGGGCGCCTCGACAAGCTTTTTGCATTGACCATCGGCAATAGCGATGCGGACATCGAGCTCCTGTATCGCAAGCTGTATGCACAGCTCGCGAATCTCTACCGCGCATCGGATCGGCTCGAGATAGACGAGGACTTCCTGCTGACTGCGGCTGCGACGACGCTAAAAACGGATGCCGAGTTCTCCGCCGCGATCGCGCTGTCCTTTCGCATCGACCTGATCGACATGTTCTTCGTCGGCGACCTATACGCCAAGACCGGAGTCGTTATCGATCCCGAGCATCCTCCGCAGGTGGGCGATTCGCTCGACGACATCCAGCGCATGCTGCGCGATCAACCATTCGCCGATTACTTCACCAAGGTTTTCGCGCCTTACTATCTGAAGCGCTGCCCCGATGCGACCAGCGCCTCATTGATCGCCGCCAACCGTCTCGACATCATCGGCGATGCCCTGCGCGCCGACGGCGACTACTATGCGCAAACCAGCAGCGATGATTTGATTCTCGACAAGCGCGAGCTCGCATGGCTGCAAGATACCCTGGGTTCGCGAATCGTGGTCTACGATCACGGCGGACATCTCGGCAACCTGGGGGATCGGCAGCAGGTCGCCGACATGCTGGATATGCTGGGCGGGCGTTGGCCCAGGGGTGGAAAATGAAGCCCGCGGCTTTCATGATCGCGGGCATGCTCATCCTCGGCGGCTGCGCCTCGCCGCTGGCCACCATTCGCACCGTCCCGGACGATACGCCGGCGGCCGACAATGCCGCGGCCACCGCCAACGCGACTGCCTTTGCCGAGGCCATCGCGACGGAGTCTGTAATTGCCTCTGCGCGGAACCCGCGACAGGCGCTGCCGCTGCTGACGCCCGAGGATGCGCCGCCCATGACCACCTATGATCCCTGGGAGCGCATGAATCGATTCACTTACCGCTTCAACGCGCGCTTTGACGAGGCGGTTTTTTTACCGGTGGCGAACACCTATCGCCGGGCGCCGGCGCCGGTTCGCGAGGGCGTCCACAATTTCTTCGGCAATCTTTCCGAAATCGACAGCATGATCAACCACACCCTGCAGGGGCGGCTTAAGTATGTGATGCGCAGTTTGGAACGCTTTGTGATCAACAGCACCATCGGCTTCGGCGGTCTGATCGATGCCGCCGCCAAGCTCAAACTGCCAGCGGCCCCCACCGGCTTTGCCACGACTCTCGCCAAGTGGGGCATGCATCCCGGTCCGTACCTGGTGATCCCGTTTCTCGGACCGTCGACGCTGCGCGGCGGCGTCGGCTTTGTGGCGGACTACGGCACTTCGTATGAAATCAATGTGGCCGGTTTTTATCGCGGCGATGTGTCCTGGGGCCTCGGCGTGACCAATGCCGTTGATCAGCGTGCTAATGTCGGGTTTCGCTACTATTCCAGCGGCTCACCGTTCGAGTACGAAAGGATTCGTTTTTTGTACGTCCGCAAGCTTTTGATTGAGGATGCCGGCCTGCACTCCCATGCGCCGGGTAATAAAACGCAGGCCGAGGAACCGGCCGGAAAGTGAAGTCGAGTGGTCCGGCCGCTACCGGCCTCCGGACACATCGAGAATGGCTCCCGTGGTATACGAAGCGCCATCGCTCAACAGCCACAGGATCGCCGCGGCGACCTCTTCGGGACGGCCGGCGCGGCCCATCGGGGTGGTGGCGCCGAGACGTTTCGCGCGGTCCGGCTGTCCGCCGCTGGCGTGGATGTCCGTTTCGATCAGTCCTGGACGTACGGCGTTGACGCGGACGCCTTGCGGCGCCAGTTCCTTGGCCAAGCCGATGGTCAATGTGTCCACAGCCGCTTTCGAACCGGCGTAGTCGACGTATTCGAAGGGCGAACCCAGGCGGCTCGCCGCAGAAGACACGAGAACCACGGCGCCGCCGTTGCCGCCGCGATCCATGGACAGGCGGCGCGCGCTTTCCCGGGCGCAGAGGTACGCTCCGTAGACATTGACCTCGAACATCCGCTGCAATCGCGCGCTGTCCATCGCCGCGAGCGGCAAGGATGGCGCCACGATGCCGGCATTGATCACCACACCATCGAGCCGGCCAAACCTCAAGATCGCGGCGTCGAAGACTGCGACGACATCCGCCTCGACGGTCACATCGCCCCGTAACGGCGCCGCATTTCCGCCGGCGGCCTGTACATCGCGAACGCACTGCTCTGCGGCAGCTTGGTCCCGTACATAGTTGAGTGCCACCGACCAGCCATTTTTGGCGCATTGAAGCGCCGTCGCTCGGCCGATGCCGCGGGTGCCGCCGGTTATCAGGATGGTCTTCATCGATTGATCTTTCGCATAGTACCGGAGCCGTCGCGGGTTGCCATAGCGGTACTCGTATCCAACAAAGGGCCGGCGTGGGAAAATGCGCCATGCGCATCACCCGCATTGACCACGTGCAACTGGCCATGCCGGCCGGCGGCGAAGCACTTGCCCGTGCCTTCTATCTGGGTGCACTGGGCATTCCGGAGATTCCGAAGCCGCCGCATCTCGCCCGGCGAGGCGGTTGCTGGTTCGAGCGCGGGGATCTCAAGATTCACCTCGGCGTCGAGGCCGAGTTCCGTCCGGCGCGCAAAGCGCACCCGGCCCTTCTGGTCGAGGATCTGTCCGCGCTAACGGAGAGGCTGAGAGCCTTTGGATACTACCCTACGGACGACGAACCGCTGGAGGGGTACCAGCGAATCTACGTCGACGATCCCTTCGGCAACCGCATCGAGCTGATGGAGCCGTCCTAGTCGACTCCGCGCTGCGCGAGAAACCCGGCCAGAACTCTGGCGGTATGACTTTTGCCGGCATTGCGCACGATGGATTCGGGCGCGCCTTGCGCGACGATGCGGCCGCCGCCCGAGCCGCCTTCGGGACCCAGATCGACGATCCAGTCCGCCTCCGCCATGATGTCGAGATTGTGCTCGATGACGATGAGCGTATTGCCGGCGTCGACCAGGCGATGCAGCACGCGCAGGAGTTTTTCGACGTCGGCCATGTGCAGGCCAACCGTCGGCTCGTCGAGCACGTACAAGGAATGCTGTCCCTCGCGACGCGCGATGTCCTGGCCGAGCGCATCCGTGCGTACCTTGGCAAGTTCGGTCACCAGCTTGATGCGCTGGCTCTCGCCGCCCGACAACGTCGGACTGGCCTGGCCCAAACACAGGTAACCGAGCCCGACTTCGGCCATCAGCTCCACCGGATGGTGCACGCTGCGCTGCGCGGCAAAAAAGTCCTGCGCGTCCTCGACGCTCATCGCCAGCGTCTCGCCGATGTTTTTGCCCTTGAACAAAATGTTCAGCGTTTCCGGATTGAAACGTCTGCCGCCGCAGACGTCGCAAAGCACTTGAACGTCCGGCAAGAAGCTCATCTCGATGCGCTGCATTCCCTGCCCTTCGCAGGCCTCGCAGCGGCCGCCCGCGGTATTGAATGAAAAGCGGCTGGCGGTGAATCCACGCATGCGCGCCTCGGTGGTGTCGGCGTAGAGGCGCCGAATCGAATCCCAAAACCCAATATAGGTTGCCGGGCAGGAGCGCGGGGTCTTGCCGATCGGCGTCTGATCGACCTCGAGGACGCGGCTCAAGCGTTCCCAACCGGAGAGGGCGTCGCAGCCTTGAAGAGTCCCGCCGGTGTTGCGCCCGCCGTCGGCGCGGGCCTTAAGGGCCAAAAGATTCTTGAGGTTGCCGAGCAGCACGTCACGCGCCAGCGAGGATTTGCCGGATCCCGACACGCCGGTGATCACTGTCAATCGTCCCAGCGGGATGCGCGCGTCGATGTCGCGAAGATTGTGCAGGGCCGCGCCGCGGATCTCGATCATGGGTGTCGCCCGATCGATGGCGCGGCGCCGCGATCGGGAATGCTTGAGCGGCGTGGCAAGACATAAGCCGGTGGCGGAGTTGCCCAGGCGCGCAAGCTGGGCGGCGGTGCCTTGCGCGACCAATTGCCCGCCGCGGGTTCCCGCTCCCGGACCCAAGTCGATCACATGATCGGCGCGTCGAATGGTGTCTTCATCGTGTTCGACCACCACCAGAGTGTTGCCCTTGGCCCGCAGCCGATCCAGAGTATCGAGCAGTACCAGGTTGTCGCGCGGATGCAATCCAATCGTGGGCTCATCCAGCACGTAGCAGACCCCCTGCAAATTGGACCCGAGCTGCGCCGCCAGACGAATGCGCTGCGCCTCGCCGCCCGAGAGGCTCGGAGCGGCGCGATTCAGCTGCAGATAGCCCAAGCCGACGTCGCACAGAAAAGTCGTGCGCGCGCTAAGTTCGGCCAACAAATCGCGAGCAATCTCCCGCTCGCGGCCGACCAATTTGAGCTTGCCAAGACGTGCGCAAAAATCCTGCACCGGCAATTCCGTGAGCGCGTCGATCGATTGGCCGCGGAACAGCACGTGCATCGCCACCGGATTGAGCCGGCGACCTTCGCACGCCGGACAATCGTCAGCCGACGCTTCCGTGTCTTCGCGCCACGCCGATTCCTCGCCGCTTTGCTCCGCGTCGAATTGCGGCAGTTGCACCCCGGTGCCGAAGCAGCTGCCGCACCAGCCATGCTTGGAATTGAACGAAAACAAGCGCGGGTCGAGTTCCGGAAAGCCGGTGCCGCAGTTTGGACAGGCACGCTTGGTCGAGTAAGTGTTTGCAGCGGATCCGCACTGCACGTGAACCACCCCGCGGCCATGCTCCAGCGCCGTCTCCAGCAGGTGGCGCAACGGACCTTCCGATGCACCGACCTTCACCTCGCCGACCGGCAGCTCGATGCTGTGTTCGGTGAAGCGGTCGAGGCGCGGCCACTTTGCCGTGGGCAGGAGCTCGCCGTCAACGCGCAGGTGCGTATAGCCTTTGACGCGCGCCCACTTGGCGAGCGCCGTATACAGGCCCTTGCGCGCGACGATCAGCGGCGCCAACAGCGTGATGTTCTTGCCACGATAGTTCTTGAGGAGGGTGGCCGCGATCGCATCGGCAGATTGCGGCTCGATGCGTGATTCGCAAACCGGGCAGTATTGCGTTCCCAGCTTCACGTACAGCAGGCGCAGGAAATGATAAATCTCTGTAAGGGTCGCCACCGTGCTCTTGCGCCCGCCGCGGCTGGTTCGCTGTTCGATCGCGACCGTGGGCGGGATGCCGAATATGGCGTCAACATCCGGCCGCGAAGAAGGCTGCACGAACTGCCGCGCGTAGGCGTTCAAGGACTCAAGGTAGCGCCGTTGACCTTCGGCGAATAAAATATCGAAGGCCAGCGTGCTCTTGCCGCTGCCCGATACGCCGGTGATCACCGTGAATTTGTTGATCCCCAGGCCTACATCGATGTTCTTTAGATTGTGTTCGCGAGCGCCGCGAATCTCTATCATCGTCGGTGCGGCCGCATATCGATGGGCTCCGGCCGCATCGCGAACGGCGTCTTCCCCCGCATCCATCGCGGCGAGTGCGCGTCCGGTGTGCGAGGCGGCGGCGTGCATGACCTCTGCGGGCGTGCCGGCGCACACGATACGGCCGCCGGCGGCGCCGCCCTCCGGACCCAGGTCGATGATCCAATCGGCCGCCCGCACCACATCCAGGTTGTGTTCGATCACCAGCAGCGAATTCCCGGCGTCGATCAGCTTGCGAAACGCGCGCAGCAGCTTTGCGACATCATCGAAATGCAGTCCGGTCGTGGGTTCATCGAATAGGAACAGCGATCCGCGGCCGGCAGCGGCGCCGGCTGCAGCGTTCGCCGCCTGCCTGGCCGCTGATTTCTTGGACGCAGCCAGGCGGGCCGCGCTGTCGGCGAGATGACCGGCGAGTTTGAGGCGCTGTGCTTCTCCGCCGGAAAGGGTCGGGACCGGCTGTCCCAGCCGCAGATAATCGAGTCCAACCTCCTCGAGCGGTGCCAAGCGCTGACACACTTCCAGATCCGCGGCAAAGAACGCCAGCGCCTCGGACACCGTCAGGTCGAGCACGTCAGCGATGCTCTTCGGCGCGGAGTTTCCACGGGATATTTTGACTTCGAGGACTTCGGCTCGATAGCGGCGCCCGTCGCAATCCGGACATCGCAAGTACACATCCGATAGGAATTGCATCTCGACGTGTTCGAAGCCGTTGCCGCCGCATCCCGGGCAGCGGCCATTGCCGGCATTGAAACTAAAAGTGCCTGCGGTGTACTTGCGTTCGCGGGCCTGCGGCAATCGGCCAAACAGGTTGCGGATGGCGTCGAAGGCGCCGACGTAACTCGCGGAATTCGAGCGCGTGGTGCGGCCGATGCGGCTCTGATCCACCATGATCACGGCGTCGATCAGCTCCGCGCCCTTCAAGTCCCGGTAGGCGCCCGGGTTTTCGGTGGGCTTTCCCTTGGCACGCAGCAGCGCCGGGAACAACACGTCGTGCACGAGCGTGGATTTGCCCGAGCCGCTGACGCCGGTGACGCACACCAGCCGCTCGAGCGGAATCGCGACATCGATGTTTTTCAGATTATGTTCGGCCGCGCCCTCGAGACGCAACACGCGGGCGGCCGTCTGGCGCGCGGCCACGACTCGCGGCGCCTCGACTCGCTTGCGGCGGAACAGGTAGTCGGCGGTCAGGGATCTTCGGGCGTCCTTGAGCTCCCGAATCGGGCCGTAGAAGACGATCTCGCCGCCGTGCTCGCCGGGTCCGGGACCGATATCGAGGACGCGGTCCGCGGCTTGTATCACTTTCGGATCATGCTCAACCACCACCAGCGTGTTGCCGGCGTCGCGCAGTCGATGCATGACGCCGACGATGCGATCGACATCGCGGGGATGCAGTCCGATCGACGGTTCATCGAGCACGAATAGCGTGTTGACCAGCGAGGTGCCCAATGCCGTGGTCAGATTGATGCGCTGCACCTCGCCGCCGGAGAGTGTGCGCGACTGGCGGTCGAGGTTCAAATATCCCAAACCCACGTCGGTCAGATATTTGAGCCGGGCGCGAATCTCCCGCAGCAGCAGATCCATCGCCTCGTCGAGCAGTCCCCGCAGTTCCAGAGACGCGAAAAATTGCTGCAGCTCCTCGATGGGCAGCAGCATCAACCGGCGAATGTCGGCGCCGGGAGTGCCCACGCGCCACAACAGCGCCTCGGGTTTCAAGCGCGAGCCTTGACAGGCCGTGCACTCGGTATAGGAGCGGTACCGCGAGAGCAACACGCGGATGTGCATTTTGTACGCTTTGGTTTCCAGCCACGCGAAAAAGCGCCGCACGCCATACCAGACCTTCCGGGTCCACTCGCCTTCGCCTTCGATCACCCAGGCGCGCTGCGCATCCGTCAAGTCGCGCCATGCGGTATCGAGCGGAATGTCGCGCTTGCGCGCAAATTTCAGGAGATCCGTTTGGCATTCTTCGTAGGAATCGGTCTGCCAGGGCTTTACGGCCCCCTGGCGCAGACTCAATGTGGTATCCGGAATGACCAAGCCGTAGTCGACGCCGATGCTGCGGCCGAACCCGCGGCAAGTCTCGCACGCGCCAATCGGGGAATTGAAACTGAAGGTGCTGGGACTGGGATCTTTATAAGTGATGTCGCAATCCGGGCAATGCAGTCCGGTTGAAAAGCGCCACGGCGGAGCTGCATGGTCCGGGTCGCTGCCTCCCGCCACCGGATAAACATCGAGACGGCCCTGGCCGATCTTCAGTGCCGCTTCGATGGCATCGCCGGCGCGGGCGGCGTCGACCGCGGACCAGCGAAACCGATCCTGGATCACCTGCAGTGTATTGCCGCGCTTTTCATGAATGCGGGTGTATCCCTGCCGCTCCAGCAAGTGCGTGATTTCCGCTTCGGTGAAATTCGCGGGGATGGGGACCGGAAAGGTGAGCCAGAGCTGCGGATCGCCGTGCGCGCGGGCGCGCGGCCCCAACTGATCTTGAATGCCGGCTGGCGTGTCGCGGCGCACCGTTTGTCCGCATCCCCGGCAATGCAGCACCGCAGCGCGCGCAAACAGCAGCTTCAGATGATCGTTGAGTTCGGTCATGGTGCCGACGGTGGAGCGCGAAGTGCGCACCGGATTGGTTTGATCGATGGCGATCGCGGGCGGAATGCCTTCGATCCGATCAACCTGGGGTTTGTCCATGCGATCCAAAAATTGGCGCGCGTACGGCGAGAAGGTTTCGACATAGCGGCGCTGGCCCTCCGCGTAGAGCGTGTCGAAGACCAGCGAACTCTTCCCGGACCCGCTGACGCCGGTCACAACGATCAATTCGTTGAGCGGCAGGTCCAGGTCGAGATTTTTGAGATTGTTCTGGCGCGCGCCGCGGATGCGGATTGCATCCGGGCGTGGAGCATCGAAGGGTGGCATTCCTGTAAGTTTACAGGATGTGTCAAGTTCAGCGGCCTGCGAACTGCTCCATCATGAGGCCGGTGCCGCCGCGGGTTACATGCGCGACGATGGCAGTGCGGCGATGGATCTTGGTCACCAATCCCAGGTTGATCGCAAAAGCCAACTGCACCTGTTGCCCTTTGCGCAGCCCGAGATTTTCAGTCTCGACGAACACGCCATTCGCGCTCAAGTTCTTCGCTTTGCAGATCCGGCTCTTTCGTCCAGACATCACCACGTAGACCGTTGTCCGTGCGCGGTGGCGGGTGTGCAAGCGACGCTCCATCCGGACTTTTACCTTCGGGTTGAATCGTAGTGAGGCCTGCCATTATGCACATCGCCGCGGCGTTAGCGAAGCGTCCCCAATCCGCCCGCGCCATATGTCAGGGGTCCGAAAGATATGTAAAATCAAGACGCTACGAGCGCGCAAGCGGCAAGAAAATCATCGACCGCAGGGCGGACAATTAGCCGGCGTCTTTGCGGCGGATGGAAAGTTCTGCTGGGGCGTCGATTCCCATTTTCACGCGGCGGCCGGTTCCGCCCAATAGAGTGATTTGAATGGGGCCATTGGCGAACAGCTGCGCCATGGTGATGTTCTCATCGACGCCGTCGGCGGGCTGGATGACGATGGATTCATCGGCGCGGCGGCTGAGGACCAGCATAAATCAGGCTCGGGCCAGCGCGCGCAGCGCCTTGGCGAAGGTCTTGCCGTGGCTGTCGTAAGTGACGGCAGGACCGCCGCGCACGATCTCGATCAGCTGGCGGATTTGGTGCTGCCGAACATGAATGATGTGGCCGTTGATATCGTTCGCGGTCCGGCAGCCTGCCATGAGCGCCATCAATGCGCGCCAGCGCTCCATGACGGTTGCACCGAGACCGGAGTTCACGGGACCGGCGTAGAGCGCGCGGCGTTCCTCTTCGAGTTTCTCGATGCTTTGCAGAACCCGAATCTTGTCGGCGGCATTCTGTTCGACCGCCTGCGGCGAGTCGCCGGTCAGCGAGGTCCGTTCGGCGGCCAGCGTTGCCCCCAGGGCGCGCGCAAGCTCGATCTCGCGATCCAACAAATCTTCGAGACGGAGGCGGGCGTCCTGCTGCATGGGGTTACTTCAGTCCGCGCTCGAACTGCAATAGCTTGTCGGCGACTCTGGGGCCATCGACCTTGTACGTGCCCGAAGTAACCGCCTGCTTCACGGCCGCCACTTTCTGCGAGTTCACGACCGGAGCTTTGGCCACCGCCTCTTCGATCTTTTGCAACGCTCGCGCCGAGTCGGTCAAGGTGACGTGGTCGCCGGTGTGCGCGGTGGTTCCAGCCGATGTCGATTCGCCCTGCGGTTTTTCAGTTACCGCACCGCTGCTGTTCGAGCCCTTGACGGGCGCGACCGGCTCGGGTGTTGGAAAGCCACTGATTTTGTCGGTCACCGAAATCTCCTGGGGCGCTTAATTACCCATGCCATGTTGTCGTCAGGGTTTGGATGAACTTTAGCGAATTCGCCCAAGTCCGCCTGCTAAATTCGTTATCGGCTGTGACGGGGATCACTTAAGGGCTATTGTAAAATTATTTCGACCACTTGCTCGGACCGGGCAATCCCCTCGACGATCTTCCCTGACGACAGATTCTGCACCCTAACCCGCTGATTCATCAGGCCATCGCTCAATGCCTTGCCGGCCATCCGCACGCTGATGCCCCCCGCGTCGGCGATCAAGGTCACCGATTGGCCGCGCTGCACCGCCTTGGCCGTCACCAGCTGCTGGTTGGTGAGATAGGCGCCGCCCGGGATGGGCCGGCTGGCGGTCAGCCCAACGGCAATGCTCGGGTCGTCCAAAAAGCCCGGAGGCAGGTCGGACAAATCGTGCTCCTCGACCTTGAGGTCGGCGGCCTTGAGCACGGTGCCCGCCACGATGGCATGCGCCGCCACCGCGGCGGGGGAAGTGCCGATGATCCGCACCGGCACGTAAATGCGCCAGGATTTTGTCTCCTCGCAGATCAGTTCGATCGTCACTCGATCGCGCATGTGCACGGCCGATGCGACCACGGGTCGGATCGGGCGTTGGCACTTCTGCAGCTGCGTGTGAGGATCGATGGGACCCACCAAGAAGCGCTGCCGCTCGGTCAGGGCCGGAAATTGCAGTGCCGCCTCGGTCCTGGCCAGGGCTTCGAGTTGCTTCAAGTCCTGCGGATTCGAGACTTCGGCGGCCGCCAGCAGCGGCAGAAGCAGCGCGAGGCACAAGCCCAGCGATTGACGGCGACACCGAGACGCGCGACAGAATTTTGGCGCTGATTGCATGATGCTACTAACAAGCAAGCGCCGTGCCATGGCGCCCTTTTTACGTATACTGAATCATCGAGGGCTCAATGCGTCAGTGAAGCCCGGATTTTCGAGGAAGCGCATATGGCAGGGCGGTTGATCTCCGTGGTTGGCTGTCACGCGGAAGGCGAGGTCGGCGACGTGATTGTCGGGGGCGTGCTTCCGCCGGCCGGGAAAACCATGTTCGACAAGATGCGAACCATGGAACGCGAACACGATCACATACGCCGCATTCTCCTGTGCGAGCCGCGCGGCAGCGTAGTACGGCACGTCAATCTGCTGGTGCCGGCGACGCGAACCGACTGCGATGTGGGCGCCATCATCATGGAGCCGACTGAGTACGTGCCGATGTCCGGCTCGAACACGATCTGCATCGTGACGGTGCTGCTCGAAACAGGAATCGTCGCCATGCGCGAACCGCAAACGATCGTGATGCTCGACATGCCCGGCGGCGTGGTTCGCGCGACTGCGAATTGCTCGGCAGGCAAGTGCGTATCGGTCGAATTCGAAAATGTTCCCTGCTTTGTCGACCGTCTCGACGCGGAAATAGAGGTTGCGGGCGTCGGGCGCGTGCCGATCGATGTGGCCTATGGCGGCATGTTTTTCGGCATTGTTGATGCCGAGAAACTGGGATTCGCCATCGTGCCTTCGGAAGCGCGCGCACTCGCTGAACTGGGCGAGAAGATCAGGCTGGCGGCGCGCGCGCAGCTCGATGTCGTGCACCCGGAAAACCCGGAAATTAGCGGTGTTTCAATCGTGCAATTCGCGCAGCCCTTCCAAGGTCCGGGCAAGGTCACGCGCAACACCTGCATCGTCTCGCCGGGCCGCTCCGACCGCAGTCCGACCGGCACAGGTACCTGCGCGCGGCTGGCGGTTCTGTATGCGCGCGGCATGATCCGAATCGGCGAGCAATTGACGCACAGTTCCATCATCGGATCGGAGTTTCATGGACGGATCCTGGCCGCAACAAAGGTGGCGGGACGGCCGGCAATTCTTCCGGCGATCCGCGGGCGCGCCTGGATCACGGGGTACCATACTTACCGGGTGGACAGCCAAGACCCCTACCCGCAGGGCTACCTGGTCTCCGACACCTGGGGCGTGAGCGGAAACATCTCGCAAACCAAACAACCTGCGCTCGCGGGCGGTCGCGGGGAAAAATCATGACGGGTATCGGTGGATCGACGGCGGCAATCGAACTCGCGAACTTGCAGCGCTGGCCGGCGCCGGCGCCGCCGATCAAGCGCGAGGAGCATCTGTGCAGAGTTGAGCGGGCGCAACGGCTGATGCTGGAATCCGGCGCCGATGCCCTGTTGGTGGGCGCAGGGGCAAGCCTGCGGTATTTCACGGGAGTCGCCTGGGGGGCGACCGAGCGGCTGGTCGCCGCGCTGATCCCGAAGTCCGGCGGCCCGATCATGGTCTGTCCGGCGTTCGAATACGATTCGCTGCGCGCCAGCATCGCCATAGACACAGAAATCCACGTATGGGAAGAGGACGAGAGCCCGTTTCGCCTTGTGAAGCAATTGCTGGCGGCGCGCGGTACGGAAACCCTGGCGCTCGATCCCGCGCTGCCTTTTTCCGTGTTCGACGGCTTCAGAAGCGAGGCGGCGACGCGCTCGTTGGTCACGGGCACATCGATCATCGATGGCTGTCGAATGATCAAGTCCAATTCCGAACTCGCATTGATGCGCCAGGCCAAAGCCATGACGCTGGAGGTGCAGCGCCGGGCCGCCCGCATTCTGGCGCCCGGCATCAAGGCGAGCGAGGTCAAACATTTCATCGACCTGGCGCACCGGCAACTCGGAGCTGACGGCGGCAGTTATTTCTGCGCGGTTCAATTCGCGGAGGCCTCCTCGTATCCGCATGGCGTTCCCGGAGATCAGACCTTGAGCGAAGGCGATGTGGTGCTCATCGATACCGGCTGCCAAATTGGTGGGTACCATTCGGATATCACCCGCACCTATGTCTTCGGCGAGCCGACGGCCGAGATCAAGCGGGTCTGGAGCATCGAAAAAAGCGCGCAGCGCGCGGCCTTCGACGCCGTCCGCCCGGGGGTCGCATGCGAAGACATCGACGTCGCCGCGCGCGGGTTTCTCGAGCGCAGCGGTTTTGGTCCAGGCTACCGGTTGCCGGGCCTGCCGCATCGCACCGGGCATGGTATTGGACTCAGCATCCACGAACCGCCCTATCTGGTACGGGGAGACCGGACGCCCTTGCGGCCGGGCATGTGCTTCAGCAACGAACCCATGATCGTAATTCCGGGCGCTTTTGGCATTCGCCTCGAAGATCATTTCCACGTTACTGAAGACGGGGCGGCCTGGTTCACGCGGCCGCAGCATTCCCTGGAAGAGCCGTTTGCCGCCGGCTAGGCGGCCAGCGGCAATTTCTTGCCGCCCGCGGGTGCTGCGCCCTCGGCCGATTGCTTAGGTTCCCCCGGGTTTAGGCCCCCGCGGACCGCATTTCGCGCTGCAACCCCCGGTTGGCACACCTCTTGCTACTTCCTCCCGCAAGAGGAGATTCGCATGTTCGAGAATATTTTTGGAATCCATGAGCAAGCGCTGCTGCTGCACGGGCAGCGGGTCGGCGTGCTGGCGACCAATCTCGCCAACGCGGATACGCCGAACTACAAGGCGCGCGACATCGATTTCACCGCCGTTCTCGCGCACACCGACGCGGCGCCGTTGCCGATGAGCGCAACCCGGGCGGCGCACATCACGCTGAATGACAGCGAAGCGCCGGCCGCCGACTTGAAGTATCGCAATCCGTATCAGGCTTCCCTGGACGGCAACACGGTGGAAATGCCGGTTGAGCAGGCGGCCTTCTCGGAGAACAACGTGCGCTATCAAGCGAGCTTGATGTTCATCAATCTGAGAATCGCCGAGATGCAGCTCGCGATCAATGGATCGTAAGGAGAGAACATGTCCCTGTTCAATGTATTCAACACCGCCGGCAGCGCGCTGAACGCCGAGACGATCCGGCTCAACACCACGGCCAGCAACCTTGCGAATGCCGAGAGCGTCAACGGCGATGCCAGCAAGATTTACCGCGCGCGGCATCCGGTGTTCCAAACGATGATGGATACGGAAAACGCCAGTTTCGACGGCCAGGACGCGGGCGTCGGCGTACGTGTGCTCGGCGTGGTGGAAAGCACGGCGCCGCCCTTGATGCGCTACCAGCCGGACAATCCGCTGGCGAACAAGGACGGCTATGTCTACAGCTCGAACGTCAATTCGATCGAAGAGATGACCAACATGATTTCGGCAAATCGCAGCTTCGCCACCAACGTCGAAGCCATCAACACTGCTCGCGATCTGCTGCTCAAAACCATATCGATGGGCCGCTAGGCCTAGGAACGCACCATGCTAATCAACGGAACACACGCCGCCAATCCGACGGGTACAGGCACCGGCACAACCGGCACCGGAACGACCGGCAACACCGGCGCCGCGGGCAGCTCGGGCGCCGCAAGCGGTGCCGGAGTCGCTGGAGCCACCCTCGGCGGCGCCAACTTTCTCACCCTCATGCTGGCGCAGCTGAAAAATCAGGATCCGACCAGTCCGGTGGACAGCAACACCTTCTTGACGCAGCTCGCCCAACTCAGCGAAGTGCAGGGCATTACCTCACTCAACACCTCGTTCAGCGCTCTATCGAGTTCTCTGACCTCCAATCAGGCGCTGCAGGCGTCCTCGCTGCTCGGTCACCAAGCTTTGGTCAGCACGGGAACGGCGACATTGGCGGCCAACGGCACGGTTACCGGCGCCGTCAACGTGCCGCAAACCACATCGCAGGTGGTGCTGAACATCAGCGACAGCAGCGGCGCGCTGGTGGGGCAGATCAATTTGGGCGCGCAGTCGGCCGGACTTGCGAGTTTTACGTGGAACGGCACGGAAGGCAACGGCTCACAAGCCCCCCCGGGCCAGTACACCTTGAGCGCGCAGTATGCCGGCGCCACTTCCGGCAGCACGGCGGCGACCACCCTGGTCAACGGCACGATCGAGAGCGTCAGCATGGGCGCCGGATCGACGGGACTGACGCTGAACGTGGCGGGGATTGGCAGCGTGCCGTTCAGCAGCGTCCAGCAAATTTCCAACTAATTCTTTCAGGAGTACACACATGGCTGCATTCAGCATTGCATTATCGGGATTGACCGCGGCGAGCTCTGACCTGGACGTAACCGCCAACAACGTTGCCAACGCGAATACGGTCGGATTCAAGCAATCTCGCGCCGAATTCGCCGATGTGTTCGCCGCCGGCGCGGTGAACTTGAATACTTCCGCGATCGGCGAAGGCGTGCGGCTCGCCGCAACGGCCCAGCAGTTCACCCAGGGCAACATCAGCACGTCGGGTTCAAACCTTGATCTGGCAATCAGCGGCGATGGCTTCTTCACGCTGCAGGACCCGAGCAACGGCACCGTCTATACGCGCAATGGCCAGTTTTCCGAAGATAAGAACGGCAATGTGGTGACCGCCACCGGACAGGCCCTGCAGGTCTATCCGCCGACCGCCAACGGTGGATTCAATACCGGTGCGTTAAGCGACCTCAATTTGCAAACCGCACAAAGCCAGCCGCTGGCGACCAATGCGGGCACGGTGATCTTGAATCTGCCGGCGGGCTCCACGCCGCCGGCGGTCGCGCCCTTCAATCCCGCAAATCCGGCTACATTCAATCAATCCACATCGACCACGGTGTACGACTCGCTCGGTAATTCCTTTCCGGCGACATTCTATTTCACGCAAACCGCCGTGCCCGGTACGTGGAACGTCAACATGACGGTCAATGGCGTATTGAATGCAACCACCAACCAGCTGACGTTTTCTGCTACCGGCGCGGTGACGCCCCCGGCCAGCGGCGCGCTGAATTTCCCGGGCTTCACGCCGACCGACGGCGCCGCACCCATGAACATGACATTCAATTTTGCCCAAAGCACGCAATTCGGCGGCGGCTTCGGCGTGACGTCGATTACTCAGAACGGTTTCACTACCGGCCAGTTGAGTACGGTCTCGATCGACCCGACCGGCGTGGTCTCCGCCGTATACACCAACGGGCGTTCGACTGAGCTCGGGCAGCTGGCGCTGGCGAACTTTCCGAATGCACAAGGCCTGAAGCAGCTGGGCAACACCAACTGGTCCGAGACATTCACCTCGGGTACGCATATATCGGGCACCGCCGGCTCGGCAGGCTTCGGCTCCATCCAATCGGGCGCGCTCGAGGCCTCGAACGTCGATCTGACCACGGAACTGGTGAACATGATCACCGCCCAGCGCGCCTTCCAGGCGAACGCGCAGGTCATCACCACGGCCAACCAGCTGTCCCAGACCGTCATCAACATCGCCCACTAGGCAAGGGACAAATAGAGGCCAGCCATGGACAGAGGACTTTATGTAGCGATGACCGGCGCCAAGCAGATCATGCAGGCGCAGGCGGTGAACAATCACAACATCGCCAACTTGAGCACCATCGGCTTTCGCGCCGACGCGGTGTCCTTTGCCAGCCAACCGATCTATGGACCGGGCTACGCCACGCGCGTCAACGCCGTGGCCGGCGATGCCGGCACGGATTTTTCCGCCGGGGTCATGGAGAGCACGGGTCGCGATTTGGACGTCGCCGTCAACGGCAAAGGCTTCATTGCAGTTCAGGGCAGCGACGGCAAGGAAGCGTACACGCGGGCCGGCGATTTGCGGGTCACGTCTACTGGCGCCATCACCACGGCCAGCGGCCTGCCGGTGTTGTCGGAGTCCGGACCCTTGAACATACCGCCATCCACCGTGGTGAGCATCGGCGGCGATGGCACCGTGTCGGTGGTGCCGCAGGGCTCCGCGCCGTTTGCGGTCACACAGGTCGATCGGATCAAGCTGGTGAATCCTGCGACCGCCGATCTGCAAAAGGGCGACGACGGACTCCTGCGGCTGAAGTCCGGCGGCAAGGCGAAGACCGACGATACGGTGTCGGTGACCTCGGGAATGCTGGAATCCAGCAATGTCAACGCCGCGCAATCGCTGATCAGCATGATCGAGCTGCAGCGCCTGTATGAATTTCAAATCAAAAGCATCAACTCAACCGATACGAACGAACAAAGCGCCGAGCGCATGATGTTGACTTCGTAGCGTTAAGGACAAATCCATGAATCTTGCATTATGGGCAGCAAAAACCGGTCTCGACGCGCAGAACACCCGCATGGCGGTGATTGCCAACAATCTGGCGAACACCAACACCACGGGATTCAAGGCAGGGCGCGCGGCATTTCAGGACCTGATGTACCAGAATATCCGCCAAGTCGGCGCGCAGAGCACGCAGAACACGCAGTACGCCACCGGCCTCACGCTCGGCACCGGTGTGCGCATCGTCGCCACGGAAAAGGACTACACCCAGGGCAGCGTCAACCAGACCAATGCCCCGCTGGATTTATCGGTGACGGGGCGCGGATTCCTGCAAATCACGCTGCCTGACGGCACCATCGCCTACACGCGCGACGGCACTTTTTCGTTGGACAATCAGGGCAATGTGGTGACGGCGAGCGGTTATCCGCTGCAACCGGCCATCAACATCCCGGCGGGCACGCAGTCGGTGACCATCGGCAACGACGGCACCGTGACCGCGACCTCCGCGAGCAACCCCAACGGCACCAAGATCGGCCAGATCCAATTGGCGGATTTCATCAATGAGCAAGGACTGCAACCCACCGGCAACAACTTGCTGGTGGAATCCGCCGCCAGCGGCGCGCCGCAGGTGGGCACCGCGGGAACCAACGGTCTCGGCACGATCACGCAGGGCACCCTCGAAACCTCGAATGTGAACTCGGTGACCGAGCTGGTCTCGATGATCGAGTGCCAGCGATCCTACGAGATGAATTCCAAGGCCATCAGCACCACCGATCAAATGCTGCAGTACCTCACGACCAATCTCGTATGAAGCGCCTACTGGCAGTTCTTCTTTTTAGCGCAGTGTCGGCCTGCGGCCTCATTCCGGCGATGCATCAGAAGCCGGATCCGGTGGTGGCGCGCGTGTTGCCGCCGCCGACGCCGCGCACCGATGGTGCAATCTATCAGGCCGGCCAGCAGGTCGAGCTGTTCGCGGATCTCAAAGCGCGCCGCGTCGGCGACGTGCTGACGGTTCGCCTCACCGAGGCGACCACATCCAGCAAGAGCGCGGTCACCAAGACGGCGAAAACTACTGCGGTAAACAACACCGGGCCGACGGTGCTCGGCAGGACCATCACGACGTCGGGCGTGCCGATTTTCACCACGACCCTGTCGGGGCAGGGTAGCTTTGACGGCGAGGGTTCGAGTACCCAGGGCAACAGCCTGGCCGGCAGCCTGACGGTGACGGTGATGGAGGTGCAGTCCAACGGCAACCTGGTGGTGCAGGGCGACAAGACCTTGAAACTCAACCAGGGTGATGAGTTCGTGCATGTCTCGGGAGTGGTCCGCCGCGCCGACATCCAGGCGGACAACACCGTTACCTCCGACAAGGTCGCGGATGCGCACATAAGCTACTCCGGTAAAGGCGTCATCGATAGTTCCAACCGCATGGGTTGGCTCGCCCGGTTCTTCAACTCCAAATATGCACCGTACTGACATGCGAACAAAAATCTTGACACTGTGGTGCGCGGCACTCCTGATGCTCGTATGCGCGCCGCTTGCCCAGGGTGAGCGAATCAAGGACATGGCGCAGATACAGGGCGTGCGTACCAATCAACTCGTGGGCTACGGGCTGGTTGTGGGCCTCGACAGCACCGGCGATCAAACCAGCCAGGCGCCCTTCACGGTGCAGTCCCTCAATAACATGCTGGCGCAACTCGGAATCACGGTGCCGGCCAATGTCACCCCGCAGCTCAAGAATGTGGCGGCGGTGGCGGTGCACGCGGTGCTGCCGGCATTCGTCAAGCCCGGACAGACCATCGACATCACCGTGAACTCCATCGCCAATGCGAAGAGCTTGCGCGGCGGTTCGCTTCTGGTAACTCCGTTGCACGGACTCGACGGACAGATCTACGCGATTGCTCAGGGAAATCTCATCGTCAGCGGCTTCGGCGTCGAAGGCACCGACGGATCGAAGCTTACGGTGAACGTGCCGAGCTCGGGCCGCATACCGAACGGCGCGACGGTGGAGAAGGCGGTCACCTCGCAGTTTTCGCAGGGCGATTCGATTACCCTGAATTTGAACGATCCTGACTTCACCACCGCCACCCGTTTGGTGGCGAGCGTGAACAAGGGAATGGGCGATGACATCGCCACCATCATGGACGGCGGCTCCGTGCGGGTGCGCGCGCCGCTCGACATCACCCAGCGGGTGGCCTTTGTATCGGCCGTGGAAAATCTCGAGGTGGAGCCGGGAGCCGCATCGGCGAAAGTCATCATCAATTCGCGCACCGGCACCGTGGTGATCAGCAGCCATGTGATCGTGACTCCGGCAGCCGTATCGCATGGCTCGCTGTCGGTGACCATCAAAGAAGAGCAGAGCGTGAGTCAGCCGGCACCATTCTCCAAGCTCGGTCAGACGGTGGTGGTCAACAATTCGACCATCAAGGTCGATCAGGGCTCGAGCCGCATGTTCCTGTTCAAGCCCGGGGTGGAACTGGAGCAGATCGTGCGCGCCGTCAACGATGTCGGCGCGGCCCCGGGCGACCTGGTGGCCATTCTGGAAGCGTTGCGGGAGGCCGGTGCGCTGCAGGCCGAGCTCATCGTCATTTAAATGACCACGCTGCCGCCAATCATGAGCACCATGCCATCGCCTGCCGATGCGAAGGGCTTCGGCGTGCCCGGCGCCTCGGTGTTGGACACCTCCGCCGCCAGCACCTACACCGACATCAACGGTTTGGCGGCACTGAAAAAAGACCCGAACTCGCCGCAGGCAATCGGCGCGGTCGCGGAACAGGTTGAGGCATTGTTCCTGCAAATGATGCTGAAAAGCATGCGCGATGCCACGGCAGCTCTCGAAACCGACAGCAACGAAATGGGCATGTATCAGGATATGTTCGACAAGCAGGTGGCGTTGAGCATCAGCCAGCATGCGGATTTGGGGATAGGCAGATTGCTCAAACGGCAGCTCGAGCAAAAAACCGCGCCGGCCGCTGCCGCGGATTCGCCGCGCGGCACGCACGCGGGCGCGGCGGCGGTGGCGGCATCGCCTGCGGAGTTCGTCGATCGCATGATGCCGCCGATACGCCGCGCCGCGAATGCCTTAGGGCTGGACCCAAGGGGCCTGCTGGCACAAGCGGCGCTCGAGACTGGGTGGGGGCAGCGCATGCCGCGCAATGCCGACGGCTCGCCGAGCTTCAATATGTTCGGCATCAAAGCCGGCGGCGAGTGGCAGGGAGCACGCGCCACCGCCGACAGCATGGAGGTCAGCAACGGCGTTGCCAAGCTCTCCCGCACGGCGTTTCGGGCATACGGCTCGATCGAGGAAAGCGTCAACGACTTCGTGAACCTGCTGAAGAATTCCCCGCGCTACCGGGACGCGGTGGCAGCGGGCGCCGACGCTCAGGCCTACATCGACGGCATCGGAAGATCCGGCTACGCGACGGATCCGGATTACGCGAATAAGTTAACAGAGATCCTGCACGGCGACACCCTCAAGGCGGCGCTCGGCGTTCGCGTTGCAGCACTTTAGAAACGCCGCTTGATGCCGATATTTCGACAGCATTAGTGGATTCGAACGGGCGAGGCGCGGAGAACAATCGTGTCAGATGTGTTTGGAATCAGTGTCTCGGCGCTGCAGGCGTTTCAAAAGGCAATCAGCGTCACCAGCAATAACGTTGCCAATGCCAGCACTCCCGGCTACGACCGGGAAACGGTGAACCTCACCGAAGCGATTCCGCAATCCAACGGTACCGCGACCGTCGGCGCCGGCGTGCTCGTCGCGGGAGTCAGCCGCGCTTATAGCCAGGCAGCCTCCAACCAGCTGAACGCCTCGCAAAGCAGCCTGGGCCAGCTGAACGCGCTGCAGAACTACAGCACCCAAATCGATAACCTGTTCGGCACCACCGTAGGCGGGTTGAGCACCACGCTGCAGAGTTTCTACAGCGGCTTCTCCGATGTCGCCAATAACCCGACGTCCACCGCGTCGCGCCAGGCATTGCTGGGTCAGGCGCAAAACGTCGCTAACAGCTTTCAGAATGCCAGTTCGCAGCTGAACTCGCTCAACAACGATGTCAACTCGCGCATCACCGCGGATGTGCAGCAGATCAATTCCATCGCTTCGGCGATTTCGACGCTGAACCAGCAGATCGTGGTGGGAACGGCACAGGACGCCAACCAGCCGCCCAATGAACTCCTCGACCAGCGCGATAAACTGGTGTCGAACCTGTCGCAATTGGTCGGCATCTCCACGACCACCGACAGCAACGGCGCCTTGAATGTATTCGTGGGCAATGCGCAGCCGCTGGTGTTGCAGGGTCAGACCACCCCTTTGACCACGGTGGGCAACCAGTTCAACGCCTCGCAACTGGAAATAGGTAATTCGGCAGGCATCCAAATCAGCAGCAGCATCACCTCGGGAGACCTGGGTGGTCTATTGGCGGCGCGCAGCCAGGTAATCAACCCCGCCTTGAATCAACTGGGACAAATCGCGACGGCGCTGAGTCAGACGGTCAATTCACAGCAAGGCGATGGTCTCGACTTGAGCGGAAAACTAGGCGCCAATATTTTCTCGGTGGGTACTCCGCTCGCCATCGGGTCCGCGAGGAACACGGACGCCGTTACCGCCGGCGTCAGCATCAACGCCAACGGCTTGGGCGCGCTGACGCCGGACAGCTATATCCTGTCGTTCCAGGGTGGCTCGCCGACCCTGACTGATACCACAACGAACGCCAGCGTGACTCCGGCGGGCGCCGGTACCCTCGCCAGCCCTTACACGGCCAATGGCATATCCATTGTTTTATCGGCAGCGCCCGCGGCCGGCGATCAGTTCCTGATCCAGCCTACGGCCACGGCGGCTGCCAGCCTCAAGGCGGTGCTGACCGATCCTTCGAAGATCGCGGCGGCCGGCGCGATTGTGACCGCGGCCTCCGGCACCAACACCGGCGGGGCGACCATCAGTTCGGGTACCGTGCTGAATTCCGCCGACCCCAATTTGCTCGCGCCCGTCAGCATTCAATTCACCACTCCGCCCACCACTTACTCGGTGAACGGCGCGCCTGGCGTTGCCTATGTCAACGGCGGCAATATCGACGTGAACGGCTGGCAGGTACAGATCAGCGGTACGCCGGCCAACGGTGATGTGTTCACCGTCACCAGCAACGCCGGCGGCAGCGGCGATAATCGCAATGCCCTGGCAGCGGCCAACCTGCAAAACGCAGGTGTTTTGCAAAACGGCACCACCAGCATCACGGCCGGCGTCAGCGCGCTGATCACCGGCATCGGCAGCCAGGCGCAACAGATCAACACCGCGCAAACTGCGCAATCCGCCGTGAACAGCCAGGCGCAGAACAGCGTGCAGTCGATCAGCGGTGTCAATCTCGATGAAGAGGCGGCGAGCCTGTTGCAGTGGCAGCAGGCCTACCAGGCCGCGGCGCAAGCCTTGGCCATCGGCAACACCTTGTTCACGACTCTTATCAATTCCGTGAACGGCACCTACACCTAGGAGAAGCCCTTGCGCGTTACACAAGGCCTCGATCAGAGCCAATTCCTGGCAGCGATCCAGACGCTGGAGTCCGGCATCAACCTAACCCAGAACCAGATGTCGAGCGGCAAGCAGTTCACCACCGCCTCGCAGAATCCCACCGCGGCCGGAAGCGTGAACAACTACACCCAGGCTCTGGCGCAGAGCCAGCAATACGCCACCAACGCCAACAGTGCGCAGACGAATTTGAATACCGAGGACAACGCGCTCACGCAGTTCCAAAACGAATTGCAGAGCCTGAGGGGCCTGGCACTCGAAGCCGGCAACGGCGTCTTGTCAAACACCGACCGCGCCGCCATCGCGACGCAGGCGGTGCAGATTCAGAACAGTTTGTTGTCGCTGGCCAATACGACCAATGGCAACGGTGAGTACATATTCAGCGGCTTCGCGGCGCAAACCCAGCCCTTCACTCTGAGCGCGGCGGGCGCAACCTACAATGGCGATCAGGGCCAGCGGCAAATACAAATTGCGGCCGGTCAGACCGTCGCCGACGGCGATAACGGCAGTACGGTTTTCAATCAGATCAAAACGGGCAATGGCACTTTCACGGTGTCTGCCAACGCCGGCAACACAGGGTCTGGAATAATCGGCGCGACGACGGTGTCGAATCCCGCGGCCTATGACGGCGGCACCTACTCAATCAATTTCACGGCGCCCGGCACCTACCAGGTGAAGGAGGGCGCAACCCTGGTAACTTCAGGCACCTACACCGACGGCAGCACCATTGCGTTTAATGGCGTGCAAGTGACCTTGAGCGGACAGCCGGCGACCGGGGACTCGTTCAGCCTCGCGCCCAGCGGCTATCAAAGCGTATTCACGACCGTGCAGAACCTGGTGACCGCGCTGCAAACCGGCGTGACCACCCCAGCCTCCGCGACCAGTCTGAACAATTCGCTCAATGGCGCGATCAACAACATCGATCAGGCGCTTGCCAATACATCCGATGTGCAAGCCAGCGTCGGCGGGCGCCTCAATGCCATTACCACCCAGCAGTCGGTGGCCACCAGCCAGCAGACGCAATTGCAGCAATCCATCTCGAAATTGCAAAGTCTGGATTTCGCGAGTGCGATCACCAATCTGGATCAGCAGAACACCACATTGAGCGCCGCCCTGCAGGCCTACACGCTGACCCAGGGTCTGTCCCTGTTCAAATATATATAAGAGCGAGACTCGCCCTAGTGGTGGTGGCCGCCGGCGCCATGCACGTGGCCGTGTTCGAGCTCTTCCGTGGTAGCCTCGCGAACGCTCACCACCTGCACGTCGAAATGCAACGTCTTGTCGGCCAGCGGGTGATTGCCATCGAGCGTGACCATGTCGCCGATGACGGCGGTGACCGTGAACAGCCGCATGCCGTCGTCGGTCCGACCCTGAAACTGCATGCCCTTCTTGATGGCGCCCGAGCCTTGCAAGCTGCGCTTTGGCACCCGTTGTATCAAGCTGGAATCATGCTTGCCGTAGCCCTCTTCAGGCGTCACGGAAACCGCGACATTACTGCCGTGTTGTTTACCCTCGAGCGCCTTCTCGAGACCCGCCACCAGATTGCCGTGCCCTTGGATATAGGCCAGCGGCTCACCGCCGGCCGAAGTGTCGATCACGGCACCGGCATCGTCCTTGAGCGTGTAGTGAATGAGTACGACTCGGTCTGCAGCGATTTCCACGGGCGATTCTCCGAAAGTTTCGTGTCAGCTCAACAGGCGTGCATCGAGATCGTACTGCCCTGCACCGGTGATTTGCACGTCGGCCATGGTACCCACAGCAAGGCGCCCGACGGACGCCTTATCGCCCGCGATTCGCACCGTGCCGTCGATTTCCGGGGCATCGCTGCTGGAGCGCGCGATGGCAACGTGGCCGCCAGCCTCGCCGGGGCCGATGCTGTCGATGAGCACCTGCATCCTGCGGCCGACCTTTTGCTTGAGGCGCGCGGCGCTGATCTCACCGGCGAGTTCCATGAAGCGCGCACGCCGTTCGGCCTTGAGCTCCGCGGGCACTGGGGGCTCGTCAAGCGCGTTGGCCGCCGCGCCTTGAACCGGCGAGTATTCGAAACACCCGACGCGATCGAGCTGTGCAACGCGCAGCCAGTTGAGCAACTCTTCGAAGTCTTCGCTGCTTTCGCCGGGAAAACCGACGATGAAGGTACTGCGAATGGTCATGTCCGGCACCAAGCGCCGCCACGCGGCAATCCGCTGTAAGGTGTTGGTCGCCGCGGCGGGACGCTTCATCAATTTCAAGATGCGGGCGCTGGCGTGCTGGAAGGGGATGTCCAGGTAGGGCAGGATTTTGCCCTCCGCCATCAGTTCGACGACCTGATCGACGTGTGGATAGGGATACACATAGTGCAGGCGGATCCACACGCCCAGTTCGCCCAATGCCGCGCTTAGGTCGTAAAAGCGGGCGCGGCGCTCCTTGTTGCGCCACGGCTGGGCCGCGTACTTCAAATCGACGCCGTAGGCGCTGGTGTCCTGGGAAATCACCAGGATTTCCTTGACGCCGGCGCGCACCAGTTGCTCGGCTTCGCGCAGCACATCGCCGACGGGCCTGCTGACGAGATCACCGCGCATCGAGGGAATGATGCAGAAGCTGCAGCGATGGTTGCAGCCTTCGGAGATCTTAAGATACGCATAGTGACGCGGAGTCAGTTTGACGCCCTGCTCCGGCACCAGATCAATGAAGGGCTCGTGCTTCGGAGGCAGGTGTTCGTGCACCGATGCGACCACTTCCTCGTAGCGCTGCGGGCCGGTGATCTTGAGCACTTGTGGATGCCGGGCGAGAATTTTCTGCGGCTGCGCCCCGAGACAGCCGGTGACGATCACTTTGCCGTTCTCGGCCAGCGCTTCGCCGATGGCGTCCAAGGATTCGTCCACGGCGGCGTCGATGAAGCCGCAGGTGTTGACCACCACGAGGTCGGCCTCGCGATAGGTGGGCACGACCTCATAGCCCTCGGCGCGCAAGCGCGTCAGGATACGTTCGGAATCGACCAGTGCTTTGGGGCAGCCCAAGCTGACAAAGCCCACTTTAGGGCTCGTGCGGTTGACGGATTTCACGCTTTTCGGAAGGTGGCGGGTTGAAAACGAGATTGTACTCCAAATAGGCATTTGCCTGCCGATAACAGGCGTAACGGGTCAACGCGGCCACGGTCCGGCAATTGCACCACTGTCAAATACGACCCGCAAATTCTGCGACGCAGCGCTCTAAAGAACCTTAGGACCCTTCCGATAAACACTTTGAATGTGTCACCGGTCCGCCCAAGTGGGTGAAGTGCACACATGGGGCCTAAGAGGGGCCGGTGGTTAAACTTTCAGGAGCACATCAATGTCATTAGTACTCGATACCAATATCAATTCGCTGAATGCGCAGAACAATCTGTCCAGCTCGCAGGCGAGCCTGGGACAGGCATTGCAGCGTCTGTCATCTGGCTTGCGCATCAACAGCGCCGCGGACGATGCCGCGGGCCTTGCAATCAGCCAGCAATTCACCACGCAGATCAACGGCACGAATCAGGCCGTCAGCAATGCGAACGACGCCGTGTCGGAAGCCCAGACCACTGCGGGCGCTCTGAACACCATCGTCAACAACTTGCAGAGCATCCGCACCCTGGCAGTTGAAGCCGCCAACGGTTCGAACAGCGCGTCCGATCGCCAGGCGCTCGACAACCAGGTGCAGCAGCAGATTGCTGAAATCACCCAGATCGCGCAGCAGACAACCTTCAATGGCTTGAACGTGCTCAACGGCTCGAGCGGCAATACGACCTACCAGGTCGGCGCGAACGTCGGCAACACGATCACCATCAACCTCGCCACGGGCGTTGGTGCGAACCAGATCGGTGAGACCGCAACGGCGGCAGGCACGGCGCTGGCCGCCTCTGCAAACGGAATCGCGACAACCGGCGCCACCGGTGCACTGACCGTGCAAGTTGGCACCACTCAGGCCGTGAGCGTCGGCGCGAGCGCGAACTATGCGACCGCGGTCGCCTGGCAGGACGGCACCTCTGCATACGCCAAGTCGGCCGCCTTCAATGCGGCCGGAGCCTCGGGTTTGACGGCCTCGGCGACGAATAGCGTCACCGACGCCGGCTTTGGGGCAGTCACCAGCGCCGGGGGCGCGGGCACGTACAGTCTGTCGATCAACGGAGTCGCGGTTTTCGGCGCAGTGACCGTCAGTAGCACTATCAGCACGTCGTCCATCGCCGCGCAGATCAACCAAGTCTCCTCGCAAGACGGTGGCGTGACCGCCTCAGTCGGCGCCGGCGGGCTGACCCTGACGGCAGCGGACGGCAGCAACATCAAGCTGACGCAGGCCTATGGGGGCGACACGGCAGGTGGTTTGGCGATCACAGCAGCAGGTACGACGTATCGCGGCGCGGTCTCACTGACGGCCGGTTCGCAAATCACGGTCGGCGGTACGAGTGCCGCGGATCTGCTGGCCGTCGGCTTGACTGCAGCGACGACCTCGTTGAATGCAGCTACAACGCTGTCGCAGCAGAACGTGCAGACGGTAGCCGGTGCGAACAAGACCATTGAATCGGTCGACTCCGCTCTTGCCACGGTCAGCGCTTTCCAGAGCCAATTGGGCGCCATCCAGAACCGCTTCGCGTCTCAAGTCACCAACCTGACCTCGACGGCTCAGAACCTGACGCAGTCGCGCAGCACCATTCAGGATGCGAACTTTGCCGCGGAAACGGCAAATCTGACGCAGTCCCAGGTGTTGGAACAGGCTGGTATATCGGTGTTGGCGCAGGCCAACCAGCAGCCTCAGCTGATCTTAAAGCTTTTGGCGTAACAGCCGATATCTGATAAGTAGGCGAGATAAAGCCACGGCTCGAACCCCCGCAGGTTCGAGCCGTGGTCTTCGAATAGAGCCGAGACGAGCGAGGTAGAGCGCGATCCGCGTTAAGTAAATAGGTGTAATCATGGCGAGCGATGGACAACCGGTAAAGATACCGGTGACGAGCCTCGTGCACGGAAGTCAGGCGCCTACAACGGTTTTAGTTCAACACGGCGGCAAGTCTTTGCCGCCAAGCGGCAAACCCGCGGCTCGACCGGCAGCCGCGCCGGTGATTCCCGCCAAAACAGATGTGCAAACCCAGGTCAGGCTGCTCAACAAGTACCTCAATGACTCCGGTAAACCCGATCAATTTCGGGTAGCTCCAGATTCGGACGACAAAATCATCCAAGAGGTGAATCCCGCAAACGGCGAGGTCATCGGCGAATACCCGGCCGCAGAGTTTGCCGCATTGGCGAAAAGCGTCGGAATTTCGGGCGTCCTCATCGATAGCCACGTCTAAACGCCGGCCCGGGGTGGTTTTGGTACGCCGCTTGCTTAAGTCTGAGGTTGGATTGCCGATAGATTGAGCAACCAGACGCGTGGACACTACGATCCCATGAGTTCATCAATAGCACCCAGCAGCGCATCGACCACCGGCGGCGCCAACGCGCTCATTACATCCACAGGTATCGGATCGGGGCTGGACATCAGCGCCATCGTATCGTCGCTTACAACTGCCTATGGCGCGGCCCAGACCACCCAACTGTCGAACCAGCAAAACACCCTGGACACGCAGGTCTCGGCGTATGGGACCTTCACCAGCGCTCTCGACAAGCTCAAGCTCGCGCTGCCGGCTCTCGAGGATCCCAAACAATTGGCCGGCTTTGCCGCCACGGTGGGCGACAAGAGCGTTGCGTCCGCGACCACCAGCACGGATGCCGTCGCGGGTCAATATTCCCTGCAGGTGAATAACCTGGCGACATCGGCGACTCTCACGTCTCAGCCGTATGTGGGCGGCTCCTCAAGCGCGGTGGGAACCGGAACCTTGACGATAACCGTGGGCGGCGCCTCCACGTCGATCAACGTTGATTCGAGCGACAACACGCTGACCGGCATTGCGGCCGCAATCAATTCGGACAATAACAACCCCGGCGTAACTGCCAGCATCATTTCGACCACCGCGGGAGCGCGGCTGGTCATCACCGGAACTGCGACGGGCGCCGCCAACGCCATCACGGTCAGCTCTTCGGGTGGCGACGGCGGCCTGGCGTCCTTGGGGCTGACGCAGACCCAAGCGGCGAAGGACGCCAGCTTCTCGATCAACAATTTCCCCGCGACCAGCGCCAGCAACGTCGTGAGCAACGCCATCACCGGCGTCACCATCGACCTGTTGCAACCCTCCGCCGCCAATACGCCGACCACGCTGACGGTGAGTCCCGATTCGTCCGCGGCACAGAACACGATCTCCGGCTTCGTCAGCGCCCTGAACGGCGTGATCGGCAGCATACAAACCCTCACGGGCTACGATCCCTCGACCCAGGTCGCGGGTCCGCTGAACGGCAACGCCACCCTCCAGTCGTTCCAGAACCAGTTGCAGGGCATTCTCGATCAGATCACGAGCGGAACCGGCGGCGTGCATTCGTTGGCCGATCTCGGTATCACCGCCAATACCGACGGCAGCTACGCCGTCAACAGCACGACCTTGGGCAATGTGCTCGCGGCGAGTGTTACGTCGGTCGGCAAGCTGCTGGGTGGAAAGAACGGTATTGCCACCCAGCTCGACAATCTCGTCAACGGTTACACCAAGCCCGGCGGCTTGCTCGACACGATCAATCAAGGCCTGCAGTCAGGTTTGAAGAATGTGTCCAAGCAACAAACCTCGCTCAACGCGCAGTTGGCGGCCTATTCGGCCACGCTCACCGCGCAATACAATGCGATGGACGCCGCCGTCGCTGCCCTCAAATCAACCCAGACGTATTTGAATGCCGAATTCAATCCCAGCGCGAACGCCGCCTCAGGCACTTCGCAGAGCAATACCAGCCTGGGCAGCGGCAACTTGAGCACCTAAACGGCGGCGCAGGACACAGCCATGTATTCGCAAAGAGGAGCAGCTCAATACCAATCCGTGGCGAGTCACGGGCTGGTCGCCGGCGCCAGTCCCGCCAGGCTGGTGCAAATTATGTTCGAACAGATCCTGTCGCAATTGGCAACGGCGCAGGGCTGCATGGAGCGCATCAAGAACAATCTGCCGCTCAATGAAATCGTCGCCAAAGGCAAGTCGCTGGGCAGGGCGATTCGCTTGATCAATCAGCTGAACAACAGTTTGGACATGGATCGCGGACGGGAGATTGCCGACAATTTGCGCGCCCTGTATGTGTACATGCTTGCGCGGTTGACCACCGCCAATATCACCAATGACTCAGCGATCGTTGGCGAAGTGGCCTCATTGGTGCAAAAGATAAAGACCGGCTGGGATCAAGTCGTCGCGGGCGCGGACTCCGGCGCACCCCGCGAATCGCGATGACGAACCGTGGGACGAATGCCAGGCTGGCGCGCGCCCTGACCATTTCTTATGAAATGCTGACGGCTGCGGAAGCTGCGAATCTGCAATACGTTGCGCAACTCGACGCCGAACGCATGCAGCTGCTAAAGTCATTCAGGCTCGAAGCCAAGCAGGTCGACGCCGACGATCGAGGTTTGCTGCAGCAAATCTCGCAATTGAACGACAAGACCATTGGATTGGTGGAGCATCACCAGCGCAGCAAGGGCCGAGAAATGGACATGGCCATGGCCGGACGGCGCGCGGTGGCTGCCTATTCCAGTGTGCGGCTGCGGCGTTAGAGGCATACATCCAGGAAAGGCCAAACCCCATGCCAGAGGCATTTCTCGGTGATGGTCTGATCTACGAAGAGTTGCTGCCCGTGGCATGGACTCAAGGTCCGCTTGCCGAGGGCTTGGTGCTCGCGCGATTGAATGCCGACAACCACCAGCTGCTGGGCGCCGAATCCTCGCTGGATGAAGTGCGGGTGCACGAGGCGCTCAAGGATGAATCCCCGGCGCTGCTGCACGAATTGCAGCGACTCGAGTACAAGGTCAATATTTTGCTGCGCCTGACTGCCGAGCTGGCGGTGCGCAGCAGCGGGCTGCCGCCGGCGGACCGGGTCCGCCTGACCTCGCGCGCCCTGGAATGGTTCGGCGCACAAACGCCGGCCGTGAGCGACACCGGGCTGCTCGCGGTCTATATCAATCCCGCCCTACCGCAGCCGCTGAAGATCCCCTGCGTGGTCGCCAGTGAGCGCAGCGTCGATGGCATGCGCGTCGCGCAATTGCGTTTCATGGGTTTGAGCGACGCAGTGGTGCAGATGCTGGACAAGCTCATCTTTCGGCACCACCGACGCCTGGTGGCCGGCGCCAGACTCGCCGCAACTTAAAAAAAATCGCCGCAGTGGCGCGAGAAGTTCGCGCAGATTCGACGTCGACCTATCCAAACACTGCGAATGTATTGCGGGATGCCCCTAGACCCGTTCCGGGGATTTGCCAACTGCTTTTCTCTCAAGTTGATCAGTTAGTATGTGGCTCGTCATGCAATTGTTTGTGATATGTCAAAGGGTTAGACGAGAAGTTTAAGGCGGAACAAGAGATTTGTGGAGTCCGTCACACTTTTCAATTTGGGAAGGAGTCCCAGGTAGTGGTTGAAGCCAAAGTGATCGTGATCGAGCCCGCAGATTTGGAGGCGAATGCGCTCCAGACGCTGCTGCGTTTTTTGGATTTGGAGCCGGTGCACGTTCGCAATTTGAGCGAACTGCGCCAATCGCCGCACTACGATGCGCCCGATTGCCTGGCAGTGATCGTCAGCCGCGACACCGTCACCGCCCTCGGGGTCGAACTCGTGGCGCAGCTGCGTGCCATGCGCCAGCCGCTGCCGGTCATCTGCATGAGCCGCGACGGCCTGCCGAAAATCGCCGAGAGCAGCGGCGACCTGGCATGGTTTCATCTGGAAAGCCCCGTCAAACAGCGGCGGCTGTCGGCCGTTTTGGGCCAGGCGCAAAACGTGCGCAGCGGGCATCCGACGCAGCCGGGAGTGCACCGCTTCCGTCCCAGCGGCAACTCACAGGCGATGCGCGCGGTGCATCGACTCATCGAGCAAGTCGCCCCATTCGATACCAACGTGTTGATTCTGGGCGAGTCCGGCACCGGCAAGGAAATGGTCGCGCGCCACGTTCACGAGCTGTCGGGACGGGCGGGACACCCATTCGTGCCGGTGAATTGCGGCGCAATTCCTGCCGACCTTCTGGAGAGCGAGTTGTTCGGCCACGAAAAAGGCGCATTTACCGGCGCCTTGTCGACGCGCGTGGGCCGTTTCGAGTTTGCCGAAGGCGGCACGCTGTTTTTGGACGAGATCGGCGACATGTCGCTGCAGATGCAGGTCAAGTTGCTGCGGGTGCTGCAGGAAAGAAGTTTCGAGCGCGTCGGCAGCAATCGGACCATCCACTGCAACGTGCGCATCATCGCGGCAACGCATCGCGACCTGGATGCCGCCATCCTTGCGGGACGGTTTCGCGAGGACCTCTATTACCGGTTGAACGTGTTTCCGCTGCAGATGCCGCCGTTGCGCGAGCGGCTCGACGATCTTCCCATGTTGATCGAACATCTCGTGCAGCGCCAGGGACAAAGCGCCGGCAAGCACATTCAATTGGATTCTGCCGCGATGAATTGCCTCGCCCGCTATCGATGGCCGGGTAATGTGCGCGAACTGGCAAATTTGCTGGAGCGTCTGGCGATCATGTTTCCCGCCCAAGCCATCGCACCCGCAGACTTGCCCGATCGATATCGCTGCACGCCGGCGGTGGGCTGGCTCGGCAGCGAGCTTGAGATCGACGCGCGACCGCAACCCGAGGAAGAAACGCTGGAGCCGATCGAGCCGTCGCCGCTATCGTCGGCGTTGCGGGAAGATCCGCCGCCGCTGGTGTACGAAATCACGGGCGTGGCGCTGCCGCGCGGCGGCATCGATCTTAAGGATCATCTGTCGGCGATTGAAATCGGCCTGATCCGCAAAGCGCTCGAAGAGGCGGACGGCACGGTAGCCGAAGCCGCGCGGTTGTTGCGCATCCGGCGCACGACGCTGGTCGAGAAGCTGCGCAAATATCACCTGAGCGCCTGACAGATTTTTGACGCATCCAGCGTCGCGGGGCTTCTCGATATCGTAACTGGTTGATAGGCAGGGCAAATGCCGGTAAGGCACAGAAGTTGCTTTCTCCATCCGGTATGGCAGCCACAAATCTCGAGCTGATCGAAAATCGCCGCTCTGAACTCCAGGCGGCGTTCCTCGCTTTCGGCAGCGTATCGGAACAGCTCTCAGGCGCCTTTGAGTCCCTGCGCGGCCAGGTGGCGCAGCTGCAGGGCGATTTGCGCGACGCGCGCGCAGGCCGTGAGCACTTGGCGGCGCGCCTATCCGCGCTGGTAAAAGGACTGCCCGGCGGAGTGCTGGTGCTCGACAACCTCGGGGAGATCCAGGAATACAACCCGGCAGCGGTCCAGTTGCTCGGCGAACCTCTGCTCGGGCAGTTCTTCAGCGCGGTGCTGGCGCGCGCTGGCGTCAGCGCCCGCAGCGCCGGTGAACACGTGGAACTGCGCAGCGGCAGGTTCGTCAACATCTCGCAGCGCGAGCTCAAGGATGGCGGCGAGGTGGTGCTGCTGGCGGACGTGACCGAAGCGCACCTGCTGCAGAAATTTCTCACCCGGCAGCAGCGCCTGCTCACCTTGGGCGAATTGGCAGCGGGATTGGCCCATCAAATTCGCACGCCGCTGGCCGCCGCGCTTCTGTATGCCTCGCAAATGACCTTGAGGTCGCGGGATTCCGCGGATCTTTTGCGCTGCGCGGATAAGACCGTCGGCAGCCTGAAGCAGCTCGACAAGCTGGTGAATGACATGCTGGCCTTCGCGCACGGCGGCGCCGCGCGCGAAGCCGTGAGCGTGAGCGCGCTGCTCGAGCAGGTGGCGCAATGGCTGCGGCCGGCATTGCGTGACGGGATTCGTTTGACCATCCGCACCCAGGCCCCGGATTTGAAAGTGCGCGCCAATGCACCGTCGTTGGTATCGGCGGTGTTGAATCTGGCCAGCAACGCCCTGCAGGCCGCCGCAACCACCCTGAATTTGGAGCTACTTGCGCGCCGCACGCCCACCGGCCGCGCGCAGATCGTGGTCAGCGACGACGGTCCGGGCGTGCCCGCGAATGTACGCGAACGCATCTTCGAGCCTTTTTTCACGACACGAGCGAGCGGCACCGGTATCGGACTTTCCATCGTCAAGTCGGTGGTCGAGGCGCACGGCGGCAGCGTTTGCCTGGCCGCTTCGAGTTGCGGCGCCACGTTCGTCATCGAACTACCTGCAGAGGAGATCTAGGAAGCCATGAACAAAGTGAACGATTCGGTACTGGTGGTGGAGGATGACGCCGCGCTGCGCGAGGCGTTGGTCGACACCTTGAGCGCCGCGGGTCTTTCCGCCCTGGCCGCGCATGATGCGCCGAGCGCCCTGCAAGTGCTCGCGACCGAGGAAATCGGCCTGGTGATCTCGGATGTGCAGATGCCCGGGATCAACGGCTACGAGCTGCTGTCCTCGATCAAGCAATTGCAGCCGTATCTGCCGGTGGTCTTGATGACGGCCTACGGCACCGTCGCGCAGGCGGTCGCCGCCATGCGCGACGGTGCCACGGACTACATCGTCAAGCCGTTCGACGCGCAGGCGCTGATCGACATGGCGCAGCGCCAGTTGGCCGCCCGCGTCATGCCGAACGAGCTGGTTGCGGTTGATCCGGAATCAAAGCGCACCCTGTGCCTGGCGCGCAGAATTGCTGACAACGACGCCACCGTGCTCATCACCGGCGAAAGCGGCACCGGCAAGGAAGTGTACGCACGCTTCATTCGCGACCATTCGGCGCGCGCCGATAAGCCGTTTGTGGCGATCAATTGCGCGGCGATCCCGGACAACATGCTCGAAGCCAGTCTGTTCGGCTACGAGAAGGGCGCGTTCACCGGCGCTCTTGCGGCCCACGCCGGCAAGTTCGAACAGGCGCAAGGCGGCACTTTGCTGCTCGACGAAATCTCGGAGATGGATCTGGGGCTGCAGGCAAAGATCCTGCGGGTTTTGCAGGAGCGCGAGGTGGAGCGCCTGGGCAGCACCCGCACCTTGAGTCTCAATGTGCGTCTGATCGCCACCTCCAACCGCGATTTGCCCGAGGAGGTGCGCGCCACGCGCTTCCGGGCCGATCTTTACTACCGGCTCAACGTGATGTCGCTGAAATTGCCGGCGCTGCGCGAGCGCCGCGGCGACATACTGCCGTTGGCGCGCCGCGCCATGCAGGCTTGCGCGCGAGCTGGTCATGCCGCCTTGAGCCTGTCTGCCGACGCGGAACGCAAGCTGCTGCACTACGACTGGCCGGGCAACGCCCGCGAGCTGACCAACATCGTGCAGCGCGCGGCCTGGCTGGCCGCGGGCGGAACCATCAATGCCACGGATCTCGATATCGGCAGCGCCGGCAGCCAGCCTTCGCAGGCGGCCGTGCCCACAGCCGCGCCCGACCTCGACCTGGGGTTGGGCAAGGATCTCAAGGTGCGCGAACGCGAGTTGATACTCGCGACGCTGCGCATCACCGGCGGCAGCCGCAAACTCACCGCCGAGCGCCTCGGCATCAGCCCGCGCACGCTGCGCCACAAGCTGCAGCAGCTGAAAGCCGCCGGCGTGACTGTGCCGCGTGTGCACGAGCAGCAGTTCCTGACGGCCACCGCATGAGCAGCATGCAGATCAATCAGGTACTGGCGGAAATGCGCGCGCTGCAGGCGCGCGCCGGCGGCATCGCCGAATCGCCCGCCGCGGCCGCGCAGCCCTCGGACTTCGCCAACCTCATGAAGGATTCCGTGGACCACATCGCGACCATGCAAAATCAAGCGACGGCACTCGCGAATGCTTACGAGGCCGGCGATAAGAGCATCGATCTCACCAAGGTGATGCTGGAAGTTCAAAAAGCCGGGCTGGCGTTTCGCGCCATGACCGAAGTTCGCAACAAACTTGTCGATGCGTATCAGCAAGTAATGAACATGTCGGTCTAACAATACTTGTCCAATCGACCGCGAGGATTAATTCATGGCTGACATCGTTCCCGCTCCCGCGCGTGGCTTGGCGGACATTCCCGGCCTCAAGCAGGTGGGTCTGCTTGCCGGCGTCGCGGCGGCCGTTGCCGCGGCAATCTGGCTGGTCATGTGGTCGCAGGGTCAGAACTACACGGTGCTGTACGGCCAGCTCTCCGAACGGGAGAGCGGCCAGGTGATGGATGCGTTAACCGCAGCCGGGATCGAATTCAAGCTCAGCCCATCGGGCGCCGTATCGGTGCCGGAATCCAAGGTGCAGGAGGCCCGCATCCGTCTGGCAAGTCAGGGGCTGCCGCAAAGCGATGCCATGGGAATCGAAATGATTCAAAAGGATTCCGCTTTCGGCAGCAGCAGCATGATGGAGAGCGCTCGTTATCAATCGGTCTTGGAGACCGAGTTGGCGCGCACCATCACCAAGGTGCAGGGAGTGCAAGGCGCGCGGGTGCATCTCGCGTTGCCGAAGCCCTCGGTGTTCCTGCGCGATGCCCGCAAAGCCACCGCCTCGGTGATGCTGCAGCTGTACCCGGGCAGGCGCCTTGATCCGGGACAGGTCGCGGCGATCGTGCACTTGGTGGCCTCGAGCGTGCCGGAATTGTCCGCCAGCGACGTAACGCTGGTGGATCAGGCGGGATCGCTGCTCAACTCGCCCGACGAGAACTCCGACTCGGCCGCCAGCACCCGGCAATTCGAATACACACGCAAGCTCGAGGAGAGCTATCAGCGTCGCATCGTGGAATTGCTCGAACCGATGATTGGGCCGGGGCGCGTGCGCGCGACGGTGACGGCCGATCTTGACTTCACGGTGACCGAGGAAACCCACGAGAACTACGATCCGCAAAAGACCGCGGTGCGCAGCGAGCAAACCAGCAACGAATTGCGCAAAGGCGGGGACGGCGCCGAAGGCATCCCCGGCGCATTGAGCAATCAGCCGCCGGGCACTTCGGGCGCGCCCGCCATCGCCGGCGCCGCAACCCCGGGTAATCCCGCCGCCGCGCAGCCCGGCGCCGGACAACCCGGTGCGGGCCAGTCGACGGCCGCCAACAGCGGTCCCAGCTCGAGTGCCCAGCGCAGCACGCGTAATTTCGAAGTCGACCGCACGCTCTCCTACGTGAAGCAGCCGGTGGGCGTATTGAAGCGGCTCAGCATTGGAGTGGTGCTCGACGATTGGCAGAAGGTCGACGCCGACGGCAAGGTCACCACCGAACCCATGAGCGAAACCGACATCAAGCGCTTCACGCAGTTGGTGAAGGAATCTATCGGCCTGAAGGATGCCCGCGGCGATCAATTGAACGTGATGAGCCAGGCTTTCAAGAGCAGCGTGCCGATCGGGCCTGCGGACGGCCTGCCGTTGTGGCAACAGCCCTGGGTGACGCAGCTGGCCAAACAAATTGTCGGCGCCGCTCTGCTGCTGGTGGTGGCGTTTCTGGTGTTGAGGCCGTTGATGAAATCGCTCACCAAGCCGGGCGCGCGCTCGGGCGCTGGCGCAGAAGGCGATGAAATGGACGGCGACAAGTTAAGTCTCTCCGGCCAGGGCGGCAAGCCCATCAAACTTTCCCCGAGTTTCGAGCAGCAGATCGCGGCTGCGCGAACCTTGGTGGGCCAGGATCCCCGGCGTGCAGCGCAAGTCGTGAAGGATTGGGTGTCCGCGGATGGCTAGCAAGCCCGATGATCTCGCGGGAACGCAGCGCGCCGCCATCCTGTTGATGAGCTTGGGCGAGCAGGATGCCGCCAATGTGCTCAAGCAGCTCGATGCCCGCGAGGTTCAAAAGTTGGGCATCGCCATGGCGGAGCTGAAGGAAGTATCGCGCGAGCAGATGAGCTCGGTGCTGAACAACTTCATAGGTGTCGCGGATGCCAAGGCCAACATCGCCGGTGGCTCGCAGGACTATGTACGGCGCGTGCTGACCCAGGCGGTCGGCAAGCACAAGACCGACATGCTGATGGACCGAGTGTCGAGCGGCCAGACCGGCCAGGGCATCGAGGCCTTGAAGTGGATGGAATCCAAAGCGGTCGCGCAAATCATCGGCGGCGAACACCCGCAGATTGCGGCCATCGTGCTGGCGCACCTCGAGCCGGATCAATCTGCAGCCATTTTGCCGCTGCTGAGCGATGAATTGCGCACCGAAGTATTGATGCGCATCGCATCGTTGAACGAAGTACCGCAGACCGCGCTCACCGAGCTCGATCAGCTGGTCGAACGCCAGGCGAACGTCGCACCGCCCGCGCCCTTGAGACGTGTGGGTGGCGCACGCACCGTGGCCAATATTCTAAACGCCATGGAGCGCGACAAGAGCGGCGAGGAACTCGGCAAGATCGAAAAGACCGATGGCGAGATGCACCAGAAGATCAAGGAGCTGCTGTTCGTGTTCGACAACTTGATGGACGTCGACGACCGCGGCATTCAAGCGCTGCTGCGGGAAGTGGGCTCCGATACTCTGGCGGTGGCGTTGCGCGGCGCCGAACCCGAAGTGCAGGAGAAGATCCTGAAGAATATGTCGAAACGCGCCGCGGAAATCCTCAAGGACGACATGGAAGTGCGCGGCCCGGTGAAACTCACGGACGTCGAAGCGGCGCAGAAGGAAATCATCGTCATCACGCAGCGAATGGCCGAAGAAGGCACCATCACCCTCGGCGGCAAGGGCGGCGGCAAGGGCGGCGGCGAGTTTGTCTGACGCCACGCCAAAGCCGCCCGCGACGGTGGCGCTATGGTCGGCCCCCGATGTGGACGGTGGTCCAGCCCCGCTGCGCAAGATCGCCACCGTGGGAGCGCTCGCCGACCTGCAGGCCGAAGCGCATCGGGAAGCTTTCGAGCAGGGATTGCAGGAAGGCCGCGAAGCCGGACGCGCCGAAGTCCGCGCCCAGGTGGAACGCCTGGCCGGCATGTTTTACGATCTGGCCAAGCCATTCGAAGTTCTGGATGCCGAGGTGGAGCGCGAACTGCTGACCTTGGCCATGGCCCTGGCGCGGCAGATAGTGCGCCGCGAATTGAAGGCCGATCCCACGCAGATCATCGGCATCATTCGCGAGGCCATCGCGGCGCTGCCGGTTGCGGCGCGCGAGGTTCGTGTACATCTGCATCCGGAGGATGCTGCGGTGGTCAAGCAGCACCTGGCTCCGACTGAAAACGAGCGCGCCTGGGCGATTGTCGAAGATCCCGTCATGGCGCGCGGCGGCTGCCAGATCACCAGCGCCACTTCGCGTATCGACGCGCGCCTCGAAACCCGGCTTGGCGGCATCGTGAGCGAACTGCTGGGCACCGAGCGCCAATCAAACCCGCCGCGTGGAGGAGCCGCGTCGTGAGCGAGACCCCGCGGGTGCATCCCAGGTCCAAGCAATGGGCCGAAGCCTTGGGCCGGGCTCGCGAACGCATGGCGAATGCCGCCGACATTGTCGTCGAAGGCACGCTGAACCGCATGGTGGGCATGACGCTCGAGGCCGTGGGCTGCGAGGCCGCGGTCGGCGGCCGCTGTCTGGTCGACACGGCCGAGGGCAAGCAGATCGAAGCGGAAGTGGTGGGCTTCTCCGGCGACAAACTGTTCTTGATGCCGACCGGGGACATCCGCGGTTTGATGCCCGGCGCGCGCGTCATCCCGACGCGCAGCGAATCCTCGGTGGCGGTCGGCGAGGAAATGCTCGGCCGCGTGCTGGACGGCGCGGGCCGGCCGCTCGACGGCTTCGGCGAACTGCGCTGCACCGATCGCGTTTCGTTGACCGGCGAGCCGCTGAATCCGCTCATGCGCCGCGCCATCCGCGATCCGCTTGATGTGGGTGTGCGATCGATCAACGCGTTGCTGGCCGTTGGCGGCGGGCAGCGAATCGGCCTGTTTGCAGGCTCCGGTGTGGGCAAATCGGTGCTGCTGGGCATGATGACCCGCTACACCAAAGCCGACGTCACCGTGGTCGGCTTGATCGGCGAACGCGGCCGCGAAGTCCAGGATTTTGTCAGCAACACCCTGGGTCCCGACGGCATGCGGCGCGCCGTGGTGGTGGCGACGCCCGCCGATAATCCGCCGCTGATGCGCTTGCACGGCGCCTGGTTGGCCACCGCCATCGCCGAATACTTCCGCGACCGGGGCCTCAAGGTTCTGTTGCTGCTCGATTCGTTGACTCGCTTCGCGCAAGCGCAGCGTGAGATCGCGCTGGCCATCGGCGAGCCCCCGGCGACCAAGGGCTATCCGCCCTCGGTGTTTGCGCGCCTGCCGCAGTTGGTGGAGCGTGCCGGGAATAGCGATCGGGGCGTGGGATCAATAACCGCTTTCTACACCGTGCTGGTCGAGGGAGATGATCAGAACGATCCGATCGCCGACGCGGCGCGCGCCATATTGGACGGGCATATCGTCTTGTCGCGGCGCCTGGCTGAGAATGGACTGTACCCCGCGGTCGATGTCGAGGCTTCGATCAGCCGTGCGATGCACCAGATAACCACGCGCGAACAGCTCGATCTCGCCAACCGGTTCCGACAGGTCTATTCCACCTATCAACAGAATCGCGATCTGATCACCGTGGGCGCCTATCGGCGTGGATCCGATGCGCGGGTGGATCTGGCCGTCGACCAATGGCCCAAGATGATCGAATTCCTGCGCCAGGACATGTACGAACCGGTGGGAATCGAGCGAAGTTATGCGGATCTCAAACAACTCGTGACGCAGTTCTCGGCGCCGGCCCCGGCAACCGGCCGATAGTGTGCTGCCCATGCGGAAATCCAAGCGATTCGAACCGATCCAGGAAATCGCCTCGACCAAGGCCGAGGACTTGGGCCGCATCATGGGCGAAGCCGCGTGCAAGGTGACCGATTTGGAACGCCAGCTGGAACAGCTGCAAACCTATCGAGATGAGTACGTGCGCAATTCCACCCAATCCAGCGGCACCATGGACGCGGTCAAGCTGCAAAACTTCCGCTCGTTCCTGGACCGCTTGGGTGAGGCGATGCGCCAGCAGGCGCAGGCGCTAAGGCTGGCCCGCGCGGAGCTTGAGAAACGCCGCGCACTATGGAGCGAAAAGCGCATCGAAGCCGAGTCGTTGAGCCGCGTGGTGGATCGCTTCCGCAAGGAAGAACAGCACGCCGCGGATCGGCGCGAACAGCGCGACGGCGACGACGCGGCGATGCGCGTGGCGCTCGCGGCGCGCATCCATCGGTAGGAACACCGACTCGACGTGATATTCTCGCTGCGACGCGATGCGCAGCGAGGGCCAAAATGTGGCGGGTGCCAGTATCTGGGTGGACGCCGATGCCTGTCCTGGCGTGATAAAGGAAATCCTGTTTCGCGCAGCACAGCGAACCGGCGTATCCGTGACCCTCATCGCCAATCAGCCGCTCAGTATTCCACGGCTCTCGAGCGTTAGGCTGGTTCAGGTATCGTCGGGTTTCGATGTGGCCGACGCGGAGATCGTCAAGCGTGTGATCGCCGGTGATTTGGTTGTCACCGCCGATATTCCGCTCGCCGCGGAAGTGATCGCCAAGGGTGGGGAAGCCCTCAATCCACGCGGTGAGCGCTATTTACCCGATACCATACACGGAGTGCTCGCCATGCGTGATTTTATGGACACGATGCGCTCCATCGGCCATGTAGGCGGTGGGCCTCCGCCGCTTACACAGGCGAATCGCAATGCCTTCGCGGCGCATCTCGATTCCTGGCTGGCGCGAAGGGTGGTCCAACATTGAAAAATGACGCGCCGGAACCTGTGGTGGTGCCATACACCGAGCTGTCGGCGGAATTGCTACATGCCGTCATCGAGTCCTTCGTTTTGCGCGAGGGCACCGACTATGGTGAAAAGGAAGTCTCGCTGCAGGACAAAGTCGCGCGGGTCGTCGGACAGCTGAAGAATGGCGAGGCCAGGATCGTGTTCGATCCCGAATCAGAAAGTGTCACCATCGTAACCTAGGCTGCCAGGCAAGACCGCCAGCAGCAGGCCCGCGAACTTTCCGACGCCATGGCCACATTGAAAAACTCGACGCGATCGCGGCCGAAGTCGCGCCGTAACCAAAAACGCGCGCGGCGACGGCAGGTCGTGAAGTGGCTGAAATGGATGCGCGGCAAGTGGCGCATATTCCAGCGGGCGCAGCTGCGCATGAAAATCATCATCGGTGCGGCCCTCATCCTGGCGCTGTGGCTCGCCGTCAACTGGATCTACCAGGTGGTCCGCAAGCCATCGGAATTATTCTTTCCGGTGAGCACGGCGCTCGACAAGACGCCTGCTGAAACCTGGCGGCAGTACGCGCCGGCATTCAAGAAGTATGCGACGCCGGTGATGACACCCGACCTGCTCGCCGCCATTGCGCAGGTGGAGGGCTCGGGAAACCCGGTGGCGCGCACGTATTGGCGTTGGTCGTGGACATCGCAGCCCTTCGAGGTGTACCGGCCGGCCTCGAGCGCCGTCGGGATGTATCAGCTCACCGATGGGACATTTGCAGAGGCCAGGCGCTACTGCATTCATGATCATGCGGTAGCGGAGGAGGGTCCGTGGAATAGCTGGCATTCATGTTGGTTCAACAGCCTGTATGCGCGGGTGCTGCCGGGCGATGCCGTCGAGCTCACTTCGGCCTACCTCGATCACAGCGTGGCGCTGATTCTCGAGCGGCACCGGATCAGCGCCGCTACGCTGCAGCACAAGCAGGCGCTCGCGGCGATGATCCACTTGTGCGGCGCCGGTGCGGCTGATGAGTACGCGAAACGCGGGTTTAGGTTGACCGCGGGCCAGCGCTGCGGCGATCACGAGACGCGCGCATATCTTGATCGCGTGAGCGCGATGCAGGCGCTATTCAACCGGCTCATGTAGGCAGCGGCCGCGACATCCGCCTAAGAAATTCGATCAGCAATTCAGCCACGGCGCCCGGCTGCTCTTGCTGCACCCAATGTCCGGCTCCGTCGACAATGTGAATGCCGCGGAAATCGGTGCAGGCCGAAGAGGCCATCATCTGCAGCGCCCCGGGGCTCTGATGCATCCCCCAATCGCTCTTGCCCGCGATGAAGCAGCACGGCACATCGATGCTGCGGCCAAAAAACATCTGCAGCTGTGCCGCGCCTTTCGGGTCCGTCATGTTGCGGTACCACTGCAGACCGCCCTGGAATCCGCTACGCGCGAAGGCATCGCTGTAGACGCGCAGTTCGTGGTCGGGCAGCCACTCGCACGCAGAGATCTCCGCGGCGCTCGGCGCTTCTTCCGCAACCGTTTCCGCCATGTTTTTATCGAGATCCATGATGTAGTACTTGGGCATCTTGGCGAGTTCCGCGGCCGCCCAGGATTTGAGCGGGAAGGGATCATTGCGCTTATTGTCCGCGCTTTTTACATGGTAGTAGGCACGCAGGAATGCGTGGACACCCTGTGGACAATCGTGCATATCGGCGTTGGCCGCGCGCGACGAGTAGTACCACTGGTAATGCTTGCGCGGGGGACGCAGCGCCGCGAGCGAGTCCGCCATGGCGGCCGCCGCGGACTGTACCGCCGACCCCTGCCGCGGCGGCCCGGCGAATGGGGCGCTGAGCAATACCACCGAGCGAACCGAATCGGGCCGCAAAAGCGCGCACCAAGCGGCGACCGGTGCGCCAAAGTCATGTCCTATGACCGCGGCGACGCCGCGATGGCCCATTGCCGCGACCAGTCCCAGCGCATCCTTCGCCAGATTGAATAGATGAAACGGAGCGATATCGCCGTCATAGGCTCCGTCCCAGCCGCTGGTGCCGCCGTAGCCCCTCTGATCCGGCGCGACCACGTGATATCCGGCATGGGCGAGGGTGGGCATTACCTTTCGCCAACTGAACGCCAGCTCCGGGAAACCGTGCAGCAACAACACGCACGGCCGGTCCTCATCCTCGAATCCGCATTCCAGCACGTGCATGATGAGGCCATTGCCGTTCTCGACGTGCCGCGAACGCACTCCGGCCGGAAGACCCGCGATGCCGTTTTTCATTTTCTTGGCGCAATGCCCTGTCGACAGCTGGTGCGGATTATATCGCCGCGAGCGACCCGTTTGGCGCAGCCTCCGCGATGCCGGTATCATCAGGACGAATGACATTCAAAACATGGCTACTTTTCTTGGCGATGGAAACCGCACTGTCGCTGTCGCCGGGCCCCGCCGTGTTCTACGTCGTCTCACAAGGCGTGCGCGGGGCTCTGCAGCGCACCTTGCCCGCGGCCGGTGGCATCTTGAGCGCCAACGGCATTTATTTCGCACTGTCGGCCACGAGTCTCGGCGCCATCATTGCCGCCAGCGCACGGTTTTTTACGGTTGCCAAATGGATCGGCGCGGCTTACCTCATCTATCTGGGAATAAAGGCTCTGCGCTCGGCCAAATCAACCCATGCGGTGGTCTTGACCGCAAGCCCTGCCGCATCGGGGGGCAGTCTGTCCGGCGTCTATGTGGGAGCACTGACCTTGCAACTGGCGAATCCCAAGGCGCTGCTGTTCTTCCTGGCACTGCTGCCGCAGTTCATCGATCCCTCGACACCCGTCGTGCCGCAGATGTTGATATTGGCGGCGACATCGATGGTGCCGGAGTTTTGCATCTTGACGGGCTACGGCTGGCTGGCGCATCGCGCCGCGCATTCCGCGGCCAAATTTGGCGTGACCGGCAACGTGAACCGCTGGCTGGCCCGCATCGAAGGCGCTGGACTGCTGGGATGTGCGACTCTGGTGCTGAGGTTCAACCGCGGCAGCACCTAGGCATCAACGAACGGAGAAGAATATGAAGGGGATTCTAGTCGCGACGCTCGCTTGTATCGGCGCAGGCCAGGTGGCCTCGGCAGCAGACACATCGCCGATCCAAGCGTTGGTGCACCGGTATCTCAGCGTTGAAATTTCACCGGACGGAAAATTCGTCGCCTCGGTCGAAGGTGATTCGTCCCGCAGCGGTGGCGCCCCGACGATTCGCGATCTCGTGATCAGGCCGGCGGGAAGCGGCGCCGCGGTGATGGTCGCGATGCCTTGCGGCCGTGTTCCCCAATGCTGGGCCGGGTCGCCGACCTTTAGTCCCGACGGCAAGCATCTCGCCTTCACGCTGCGCGTTCCGGGCAGTCATGCTCGTTCCTTGTACGCCGTGGCGCCCGATGGCAGCGGCTTGACCAAGCTGCTCGACTTCGGCGGCACCATCGAAGAATTGCGCTACATGCCCGACGCCAGACTTGCCATGCTGGCCACGCAAAATGCAACCAAGGAAGTCGGCGCCACCCAGGCCGGCGCGCCGATTGCCGGCGACCTGGATGCGGCGCCGCCGGAGCAACGCATCGCGGTTTTGGACAAGGGTGTGATGCGCTGGATCTCGCCGCCCGATCTCTATGTGTATGAATACGATTGGCGGGGAGGCGCCAAGGGTTTCGTCGGCACGGCCGCGCCGGGCGACGGCGACAACAACTGGTGGACCGCGAAGCTGTATTTGTTCCCCGAAAGCGGCGCTGGCGCCCGCGTGATCTACAGTCCCACGGACGTTCGCCAGCAGCTCGCGCTGCCCCGGGTATCCCGCGACGGTTCGAAGGTCGCATTCATCGCCGGGATCATGAGCGATTTCGGTTCGACGGGGGGCGATGTGTATGTGATGGCCGTGGACGGCGGCGCACCGATCAATCTAACGCCAGACGTGCACGCCTCGGCAACCACGCTCGCCTGGCGCTGCGACGGCCGCTTGCAGGCCGAAATGCTCGCCGGTGACAAAACGCAGTTCGTGGACTTGGGCGGTGATCTCAAACCAACGCCCGCCCGCCTGTTGTGGAGCGGCGAGGAATCGTTCGGGGACCGGCTGAGGGGCATCTCGACCGCCTGCCCTTCGGGGGTGACCGCCGACGCGCACGAATCGTTCACGCAGCCTCCAGAGATTGAGATCGGAACAATCGGGCACTGGCGGAATCTGACTTCGATCAATGCGGGCATGAGCATGCCCGCACGGGTGCAGAGCGTTTGGTGGAAGAGCGACGGCTTAGACGTGCAGGGCTGGCTGATCCTGCCGGCGCACGCCGCTGCCAAAATGCCGATGATCACCGCCGTGCACGGCGGCCCTGCCGCGGCGGTGACGCCCGGCTTCTCCGGTCCCGGCATAACCACCGCCTTGTTGGAAGCGGGTTATGCCCTGTTCAGGCCAAATCCCCGCGGCAGCTACGGTCAGGGCGAACGCTTTGCGCAGGCCAATGTCCGCGATTTTGGCCACGGCGATTTGCGCGACATTCTCGCCGGTATCGACGCCGCAGCGAAAGTGGCGCCCATCGATACCGCGCGGCTTGGCATAATGGGCGGAAGCTACGGCGGCTTCATGACCATGTGGGCCGTGACTCAGACCGACAGGTTCAAAGCCGCGGTTGCAGCTGCCGGCATCAGCGATTGGCTTTCTTATTACGGCGAAAACGGCATCGATGGCTGGATGATCCCGTACTTTGGCAAGTCGGCGTATGACGATCCTGCGGTGTACGCGCAATCATCGGCAATCAACTACATGCACAATGTGAAGACGCCGACATTCGCCTACGTCGGAGAACGCGATATCGAGTGCCCGGCGCCGCAAACCCAGGAATTCTGGCATGCGATGAAATCCATGAACGTGCCGACGTCCGTCATGATCTATCCGGGCGAAGGCCACGGGTTGCGCGATCCAGAGCATCTGGCCGATGCCTTGCAGCGAACCATTGCCTGGTTCGATAAATATCTGAAGTAGCCTCGTGCACGCAACCGTGAGATTGATCCGCCGCGCATGCCTGTGTCTGATCGTGTCGGCTGCCGGCATCGCGACGGGCGGCGCCGCCGGCGTTGAATATGATCTCATCATCGCCAACGGTCATATCATCGACGGCACCGGTTCGCCGTGGTACGCGGCCGATGTGGCGGTCAAGAATGGACGTATCGCGGCGATCGGCAATCTATCAGG
>Ga0210402_10000168_pt1 | contig 74520 bp, 66 predicted proteins | sample IncBWC7MmetaG_FD_161055 | JGI IMG/M metagenome (GOLD analysis project Ga0210402, IMG submission 161055) | Forest soil microbial communities from Barre Woods Harvard Forest LTER site, Petersham, Massachusetts, United States - Inc-BW-C-7-M | ecosystem: Environmental > Terrestrial > Soil >...
CTTGGGGAGAATCCATGTTTCAAAGGGAAACCGCGGAGCATACGGAGCGAGAGTCAGAAAATCCTCGTTTTCAGCCACGACCCGGATGCCGCTGTCGGTTTCCTGCCGGATGGCGTCACAGAAGACACAGCGCTCTTTGTAGATGTAATACTGTTTTGCTCCCTGCAATTCCTCCACCACGTAAATGGGCAGAATCGGCAACGCAATCAGTTGCGAGTGCGAGTGCTCGAGCGAGGCGCCGGCCGCTTCTCCGTGATTCTTGAAGAGCAGAATGTACTTGAAGCGCCGGTCTTTCTTGAGATCGAGAATACGATCGCGGAAGGCCCACAGAACGTCTTCGATTCTCTTCGAGGAAAGCGTGGCTAGGCTGGCGTTGTGGTCGGGGGTTTCGATGACGACTTCGTGGGCGCCGATGCCATTCATCTTGTCAAACATGCCCTCGGCTTGCTTATTCAAATTGCCTTCAATGCCGAGTGCCGGGAACTTGTTCGGAACGACGCGGATCGTCCAACCCGGGCTGTCTTTCAGGGAAGTATTGCCGTTGGCGCTTGGCCGGTACGCCAGGATCTCCGGCGGAGTCTTGCTTTCGTTGCCATAATCGAAAGGACAGAATCCTCCTTTGATCTTTACTGCTTCCCGCACAAAGTCGGTCGGCCGCTTGGCTCGATCCGTGGAAATAATCACCCACCGGCCCACGATGGGGTCTTTTCTTAATTCAGGCACGTACTAAATCCTTTCAGTAGCGGTCTCGAAACCTGGACTCTGAGAATTTACGATTGTACGACACGAAAAACGCATTCTGAAATAACTCGAATGAGGGCCGCCTGTGGCCGCTGTCATAGTATACGGAGAGCACGTCGAACCGCCACTCGGAAGACGCTGGCAGCAGGCGCGGGAAGTCGCGGGCGACCATCGAGAACTCCTTTTGTTGATGACGATCCACGGCGGCTTCCGCAGGCTTGATGTCAGGCGTCGTCCGAATTTTCACTTCGATAAAACACAGGACGTCCCGATCCCAGCCGACAAGATCGAGTTCGCCGCGATTATGCGGGGAGCGGTAGTTGCGGGGCGATGATCGTATAGCCCCGCCGGCGCAGGTACAAACTACGCGTCTGCTTCGCCGCGCCGGCGGGTACGCTGCTGCGCAGCATGTCCCCCGGCGAGAGCGTTCTTGCTGCCCCGCCAGTCTAGTGCGCGGATTGCGGCTTGGGTGAGGGGTCCGGCGAACATGGGGAACTCCATCTTCCCCTTAGTTGTTAGCTTCGAATGACCGTGCGTGATGTGATGCTGATCACTGCGCGTCCGGTACAATTCGCCGCGCGCACGCTTGCGGGCTGCTGCTTGACCGCGTTTTGCCGGCTGTGTTCACCAGCACCACGCCGCCGAGCGCGATCGCGCCGCCGGCCAGAGAGATCAGCCTCGGCACTTCGCCCAGCCAGACCCATGCAATGCCAATGGCCACGATCGGAATCACATAGAGCAGCGTCGCCGTGCGTCCCGCAGCGCCGTGCGAAAGCACGTAGGCCCACGCCACATAAGCGAGCGCTCCCGGAAAGATACCCAGATAAATGACCGCCAGCGTTGCCGGGGCGGGAGCAGCGCGCAAGCTATGCAATAGGCCGCGCCCGAAGGGCAACATCAACGCCGTCCCGAACCAGATCGAGTAAGCCGTAAATTCGAGCGCGCTGTACCGGCCCAGATAGTGCTTCTGCATAATCATGTAGAGCGCGGAGGTAACCGCGGCGGCAAGAATGATCAGCGCTTGCGGTGAGAGACGGATGCCTTCGCCTTCTCCGCTCGAAATCAGCGCGACTCCAGCGAAGCTCACGAGCACGCCACACCATCCGATCGCAGTCAGTTTCTCGTGCAGCCAGAATCGGGCGGCCAGCGCGGTCCAGATAGGCACGGAGGCAATTAACAGGCTGGCTGCGCCCGCGGTCACGCGTGTCTCTCCGTAATTGAGCGCCAGGTTGTAAAAGGTGATTCCGATAGCGCCGGTCAGGGCCAGCCCGGGAACGTCGCCCAATTCCGGACGGCGAAAGTGCGCGATCCCGGCATAGATTGCGAGCACGAGCGACGCAACCAGAAACCGCACGATGGCGAGATTTGCGGGCGAATAACCGCGCAGGCCGGCGCGAATGCCGGCAAAGGCCGAGGCCCAAACCACCAGCGTGAACGCCAGTGCAACAAGAGTGCGTGATGTGAAGCGAGGCATCGAGAGGCCTCCTTTCAATAAGAATTTCTTTTGAATTTCAGCGAATGCAGACTGGCGGCGCCGGGATCGGCGGCGCCAGGTGTCGCTATCGTGTATCGCTCACAGGTAAGCTCACCAGGTGTCGCCGCCTCGTTCCGGAGGCCAGGCGCCAAACTGGCGGCGGAGCAAGGCAATCTGGCCGGCGTGATAACTGTTATGCGCCGCAAGTTGCCACAGCATGGCATGCACAGTGGACTCGCGCGGAGACTTTGGCGAGCCGACGTTTTGTACTTTTCGCTCCAGTTGCGACGCATCGGATTCCGCGAGCTGGGCAATCCGCGTGAGCAAATCGGTGAAGCGGCGAGTTGTGGCCCGCCACGCCTCGGTAGCCGCGCGACCCTCGGTGGCCGGATTCGGGTGCGTCGGCCAGCCTTCGGCTGCTTGGTCAGGGTAAGGTCGATTCTCTCCCGCAATTTTGCTCAGGTCGTAGTCCATCCAATAGTTCATGTGCTCCACGATCTGCCAGATGGAATGCGGATAGCCCGGTACGGTTCGGGCTGCCAGCTTCGCCGAAATATCTTCGACGCAGGCGACGGGATCCACGTGGGCGCCTTTGCCGTGCATGAGTTCGCGCAATGTGGTGTCGCCCATACGTTCCATCCTTTCCCCGGAATATTCGTAGAGACGGGGCTTGCCCCTCCCGGTCTGTCGATGCCCAGCCCCCTTAAGGGGCGTCGGATTCGAAGTGTCTGCGGTTATCGCGAAAGCGATACCCTGACACGAACCGCGATACCCTGGTGCGAAACTGGGCGGTGCCAGCGGAGACGCGGCGAGCCGCGTCTCTACGGGAGTGTGATCTTGTCGCCGACGCTGATCGTGCCCTGCGTTAGAATCTGCGCCCGCAATCCCCCGCGGTGCAGCAGGCCCTTGATCACGGACTTCCCCGTCACTTTCTGCAAGTGGTCGCAAGGCTCGCACAGGCGGATGCCGCGAATCCGCACTTTGCCGATGGCAAACTCCCTGCCCACCAGATGATTCAGCGGCACATTGCGCGTCACGATGTTGCGTCGAGCTTCGCCCGCGGCCAGTTCGACCTGATAGTCCCGCCGCAGCGCCTCAATCGCCTCCGCCTCAATCAGCGTGAGTTCGAAATCCGGCGCAGGCTTGTAGAATGTTCCCTGCCTCAGCGCGTAGCGGTCACCATCGAGCCCCGAGCCTGGAACCGCCGTCGCCTGGGGAACAGATTGCGTCTGCCCTTGGGCCGTGGAAGCAACATGAATCGATTCCACAGTTCCGTTCCACATGGCACGCCTCCAACGACTTAACGACTAACAAGCAACGACTAGCCGTTCTTTTCGACGACAGCGATCGACTCTTCCAGCGCGTCCATGGCAACGTCGGCTTCGTCCTTGGTCACAATGAGCGGCGGCGCGATGCGAACCGTGCTCGGGCCGCAGCCCAGAAACAAGACGCCGCGTTCGAACGCCAGCTCCACGATGCGATCACGCTCCCTGGCGCCGTACTCGCGAGTCTTCTGGTCTTTCACGATCTCGACGCCGATCATCAGGCCACGTCCGCGGACGTCTCCGACGATCTTGTGCTTCTTCGGCCAGTCGGCCATGCGTTTCAGCATATGGGCGCCGACTTCCTGCGAATTCTTTAGCAGCCCTTCTTTCTCGATCACATCGAGCGTGGCCAGCGCAGCGGCGATGCAGACGGGGTTGCCACCAAAAGTCGACGCGTGCGAACCTGGCACCCAGTCCATGATGTCGGCCTTGCTCATGGTGATGCCGAGGGGCATCCCGGAGGCAACGCCCTTGGCGATGCAAACCATGTCGGGATGCACGCCGGTATGTTCGACCGCAAACCATTTGCCCGTGCGGCCGATGCCACTCTGAACTTCGTCCAGCACAAGAAGGATGCCGTGCTGGTCGCAGATGCGGCGCAATTCCTGCATGAAGATCGTTGGCGCAACCACGTATCCGCCTTCGCCCTGGATCGGCTCAACAAAAATTGCCGCAACTTCCTCCGGTGCGAGGATTGTCTTAAACAATTTGTCTTCGATGTAGCGGGCGCAGCCCAGCGCGAATTTCTCGGCATCTTGCGGACCGCCCTCACAGCCCCGATACACATCGGGATAGCGCACGTGCGTAACTCCCGGCACGAGCGGCGAGAAGCCGCGCTTTTGCTGCGGCTTCGAGGCGGTCAGCGAAAGGGCGCCCATGGTACGTCCGTGGAAAGCCCCGAAGAAGGCGATCACCTGCTGGCGCTTGGTGTGATAGCGCGCCAGCTTCAAAGCGCACTCGATGGCTTCGGCCCCGGAGTTACCGTAATAAACCCGGTGCGGCCCGGGCATAGGCGCGATTTTTGACAAGCGCTCGGCCAGCGTTACCATGCTTTCGTAATAGAAATCGGTGCCCGACATGTGGATCAGTTCGCCCGCCTGCTTCTGAATGGCGGCAACCACTTCCGGATGGCAATGGCCGGTCGAAGTCACAGCGATCCCAGCGGAAAAGTCGAAGAACTCATTGCCGTCCACATCTTCGACCACAATGCCGCGGCCGCGCCTGGCAACCAGCGGATAGGAGCGTGTGTAGGAAGGCGAAATGTATTTCTCATCGCCCGCGAGAATACGCCTGGCGATAGGGCCCGGGAGCGCGGTCTTGAGCTTGGGGCCGGTTAAAGTTTTGCTGGTCATGAGTTCCTCCAGAATCAGTTCTCGGTTCTCGGTGGTTTTGGGGCCGCATATCGAGCAGCGTACACGGACAGAGGCTGCTTGGGCTTTCGAGCCGGAAGCCAAACGCTAAAGGCGATTGGCAAAAGCAACGAGAGGAAAGAAAGATTAGTCGCTGCCGAAGAGATTGGCGCGCACATGCGAAGGCAGAACGGAAAGGTACCGGCGGGGACAAGCGCGTCCCTCGATCCAGCACGTCCGGAGAAGCGGAATGTAGCCATTGGAGCGCATCGCAGCTGCAAACATTATATCCCGGGTTTGATCGCGCCGTAACCCCCCCAAAAAGACACACCCCAAAGGCCAGTTCCAAAAGCAGCCGCGATCGTCCAATCCGACGCAGGGACAGCCGCCCTCGGCTGCCCAGCCGAGCAAAGCTCGGCAGCCGCTAGGTCGAAGGCGCGGCTGAGTCAGCCGCAGCACCGAAGACGAAGCGATCGCTCAGCAGAAAATTCGCCAGCGAACAAACAACGACCGCAATAAGATTCCCGGCAACATAGTTGAACAGCATTTCCCCAACGAGCAGTCGCATCAGCCCAAGGTTCCCGACCATCGAAACCGCTCCATTGCTGGCGTTGAACTTAGCCAGCCTGACCAGAGACTGCATTGCCCCCGTAGCCGGCCGGTCCGCCCAGGTGTAGCGCTCGTGCCACAGAAAGTTATGGACCACCGCGATCTCGACCGCCAGCCCCGTGGCCAGCAGGTAATCCAGTTTCAGCCAGGAACGAAAAGCAGCCAGAGCCCCCAACTGCACAACCATGCCGACACCACCAACGGCGTTGAATTTCAGCCAGCGGCAAAGGCTCTGCCGAGCTGGGCTCGGCCGAGACCCTTCGGCTTCACTCAGGGCAGGCTCGCGGGGGCGCCCGTCCCTACACGAACTGTTCATGAAATTCTCTCTTCCCGATAAAGCCGGACCGTATTTTTCAGGCTGACGGCAACCAGCATCAGCAGCATTACCGCCAACCCAATTGCGCCTCCAATATCAAACAGCCGGTAGCGCCCGTGAATTACCCACGCCCAGCGGAACATCGCCAGGTTGCCAATTGCCAGCAGAACGCGCAACTCGGTCGGCCCGAAGTGCCACAAGGAAAGATGAAACTCGCCGAGCGTATAAGTCGCCAGATACGACTGGATGGAAAGCAACAGGAACGCGATCAGCAATCCAATCGCGATCGCCGGATGCATGTATCCGGACAGAGCCAGCCCGCCCATCATCGCCGCCGCGCCGATGGAATCGATCATGTGGTCCACGTAGAAGCCGTAACGCGGTCTCTGCTGCTGGCGCACACGCGCCAAGGTTCCGTCGAGGCTGTCGCCGAACCAGTTCACCGCGAGACAAACAATGGCGGCAAGCAACATGCGGCGGTCACGGGCCGCAAGCGCATAGCAAACGCCGGTCGCGATCTGGGAGGCAAAACCGAGAAAGGTCAGGTGGTCGGAATTCACCCGCGCCGGCATGCGTTCCGCCATCCAGACGAGGGCCCGTTTCTCGGCGGCAGCCAGCAGACTTCCGTGGACGCGTGTGGCTTGCCGGAAACCGGCGCGAGGGGCCTCGTCCAAAGTCTTAGGGTTGATCTGTGGGTTGATCTGCTCCGCAAAATCGGCGAGTGAGGTGGCCATAGTGCCTCCATTTCTGTGGGCACTATGCGGCGAAGGCGGAAACAGGACAATGCAGCGCAGGTAAAACGTAGATCCACAGCCAAGTCCAAACGTTTCAGATATTTAGAGCGTGTCCTCGCCCGTGGGTCTTTCGGCTCGTGCGGGCACCCGCGCCTCCCGTGCAAGCCGAGCGAGACTCGGTAGACTCCAAACCTGCCGCCCGCATCTGCTCCAGCGCCCAGCCAATCTCCTCCAGCCGTAAGTCGAGCCGCCCTCCCCGCCCAATTGAGGCCACGCGCAAACCCACTCGCATTGCCGCCCCCAGAAAACCCGCGCCAATTCGGGGAACCGCCGTGGACTCCACCCCTCGGGGATCGGGAGTGGAAGACTCCTAGCTGGCAAGCCAGGCGATTTCTCGAGCGCAATTTTTCGCCAACGACCCCATACCGAATGTTTCCGTCACCCACTTCCTCTCATCGGCCATGAGTAAGGAAAATCCACGGCGAGGTTGGCGCGGGATCTCTCGGAAGTGTGCGAAATTGATCAGTCATTGAAACCTTTAATAGGTATCGTTTTTTGTTGGGAAGCTGAGAACGCTGCTGCGTGAAAAGCCCTAATCAGACATCAGAAATGACCGAAGGAGGCGACAGTGGCGACTTGCGTGACACCAGCGAATGTACACCCGGTAAGTGTGGGTCCGCGAATGGCTGAAGACCAGCGAGAAGGTTCCGAAGACACTCTCGTTCAGCGCGCACAACGCGGCGACGCGCAGGCCTTTGCCACACTCTACCAGTTGCATAATAAGCGCGTGTATTCGGTCTGTCTGCGGATGACGAGAAATGTGGCGGAAGCAGAAGATCTGGTGCAGGAGGCTTTCATGCAGGTGTTTCGCAACCTCAACTCGTTTCGCGGCGATTCGGCTTTCCCCACATGGCTGCACAGGATTGCTGTGAACACCGTGCTGATGAAGTTGCGGAGTCGGAAATCCCAACCCCTGCTGTCACTGGATGAGCCCGCATCGAGCGGCTCGCCGTCCCTCAAACGCGAACTTGGGAAACAGGATCCAAGCCTCTGCGGAGCGATTGACCGTATTGCGTTGCGCCGCGCCATCGAAGAACTGCCTAGGGGAGCCCGGCAGATCTTCGAACTGCACGAGTTTCAGGGATACGAACATCATGAGATTGCCGAACTCCTGCAATGCTCCATCGGAAACTCGAAATCACAGCTCCACAAAGCGAAACGGACGATGCGTGGCTTTCTGTTTCCGCAGAAGAGAATCCTGCGACGACCGAGAGCCAGCGATGGCGCTGCAAGTGTCGCGAAATCCCGGAACGATCCGTCTGAACTTTCAAGTTCGCGCCGAACACTCCAAAACGAATAGGCGCTTAAGAGTTTCCTTCTTTAAGGGGTCACCTGTCTTAACCTTGAGGCGTCTGCTTGTAATCGACCACGGCAAGCCTGCTTTGCGGAAAACATTTGTTGCTCGTGTTATTGGCTCTTGGTGTGATCAGCGCAAACATGGGAGGCAAACTCTTTGTCGCGCTGCAACTCGAAGTTGTTCATCACTTCATCGAGAGACATGCCGGGTGGCCTGCCGGCGGCTTTGAACCGCCAGCCGCATTCGGAACAGCCAAAACCCTGAAAACGCTGTTGTTCAACCCACACCAGTTTCCGTCTCATGGCTGCGTTCGCCGCTGCGCCCCCCGCATCTGACCGCATGGCTGGCGCCAACCATACTATTGCGGCTTAAATCATACGGGTGAACTCTTAGCAGCTTTTAGCACAACGGAGGCGCTGCATCTTCTTGGAAACACTTAACTTAATGCGTCCATTCCGCAGCAGATCGCTGCCATGCGCGAAATTTGCAGGAATTGTCAGTTGCAACATACGAGTCTTAGCGGTACGATTTCCCGCATACGGATAGGATTTCCGGGGAAAGGAGTGGCGCCGAATGGGACGAAACGCAAACGGCACGCACTATGAGTCGGTGAATCGGGCTGAGGTTCCACAGGGCCGCAAAGGAAAACATCGCAAAGCGGTGGCGGACATTCTGGCCGACCTTTCAAAGCTGAAAGCACAGCAAGCGGTCAAGATTCCGCTGAGCAGCCTGAACGGCGATAAGATGCAGAATCTTCGCTCTGCTTTGAACCGCGTAACCCGCGAGAAAAACATCCCCGTGCTAACCTCGAGCGACGAGGAATACCTGTACGTTTGGCGCGCCGACCCGCCCAACAATACGGGAGCGAACGAGTAGGAACCCAGTCCCCCGCTCAGAATTGCTGATGAGAATTGCTGACTCGCCGTTTACCCGATGAAAGCCCTCGCCCTCTGAACTTGTACCTTTGTCGTTGTAGGGCGCGCACAGAGGCCCGGCTGGCGCCACGGAGGCCGAGAACGATGGCTTGTTTCATGCGCCCCGCCGACCCTCCGAACATAACCGTAGTAGCCACGATTACACCAGAGCATTGAGTTGCTGGTGTAATCGCGACGCTTCGCCAACAAAGGCATAATTTCGGGATTGCCGACGTCCGAGCTCGTCCTCAGCTTCCGGAAAACATGGAGTAGCGCAATCCTCGGCCGACCTTCCTTTGCTGCACTTCTGGCATCGGCTGGGCCCGAGCCAGTTAAACTCCTTTCGCTTGCCTCAGACTGCTATTCTTGAACCGTTATTTCGGGCCAACATGATTGGCAAGAGGCTGTCGCATTACCGGATCGAGGAAAAAATCGGCGCCGGAGGCATGGGAGTCGTCTATCGCGCGCATGATGAGCAACTCGACCGCGACGTCGCCATAAAGGTTCTGCCTTCCCGGTCGCTCGCCGATGAGACCACGCAGAAGCAGTTTCGCAGAGAAGCTCTGTCCCTCGCCCGCCTGAACCATCCTAACGTTGCGACCGTCCATGAGTTCGGCACCCAGGACGGCATTGATTTTCTGGTCACCGAATACATCTCCGGCATCGCTATCGACGCCAGACTCGCGGCTGGTCCTCTGCCTGTGGCGGAAGTATTCCGTCTCGGACTGCAAATGGCTCAAGGCCTCGCGGCCGCGCACCAGCAAGGAATCGTGCATCGCGACCTGAAGCCGGGAAATCTCCGCCTCACTCGCGACGGTCGGCTGAAGATTCTCGACTTCGGTCTGGCCCAGTTCATGCCGCAGCCGAGCGACCTCGGCCTCACCGTCACCGTGACCCGGTCGCAGGAGACCACCGGCACGCTCCCTTATATGGCTCCCGAGCAGTTGCGCGGGGAGGGCGCGGATGCGCGCTGCGATGTCTGGGCGGCCGGCGCGGTGCTTTACGAAATGGCGACCGGGAGACGGCCGTTCGCGCAAACCAATGCTCCTCTTCTCATCGATGCAATTCTGAATCGGCCCTTCGAGCCGGCCAGCCGACTAAACCCCGAGGTGCCGGCGGTGTTGGACGAGGTCGTTCGCAAGGCCCTCGCCAAGGATCCGTCGCAGCGCTATCAGACTGGAGGCGAGTTGGCCGTGGCTCTCGAGTTGCCAGTCTCCACGGGAACAGCGCCGGTCTTTCCCGCTCCCGCTCCCGCGAAGCGCGCTAAACCATACCTGGCGAGCGCTCTGATCGTGGCTCTTTTTGCCGCAGCGAGCGCCGCATATCTGTTCCTGCACCGGAAAAAGGACGCGGGAACGGCTCCCCCAACCGCCATTCGGCGCCGCTCCATCGCGGTGCTCGGCTTCAAGAATCTTTCCGGACGCCCCGAGAAATCCTGGCTCTCCACCGCGCTATCGGAACTGATGACCACCGAACTCAGCCAAGGCGATGAATTGCGCACCATTCCCGGAGAGAGCGTGGCGCAAATGAGAATGAGCCTCGCGATTCCCGACACCGACAGCTATAGCCAGCAGACTCTCAACCGCATCCGGCAAAATCTCGGCAGCGATGACGTAGTTGTCGGTTCGTATCTCCCGCTGGGGAATGGCGTGCTGCGGCTCGACCTCCGCATGCAGGATGCGCTTGCGGGTGAAACTCTCGCGACGGTGTCGGAAAAAGGAAACGAGTCGGAGATCGACACGCTGGTCGGCAGGGCGGGGGCCAAATTGCGCGCGAAGCTCGGCATCGCCGCTCTTTCCGACGAGCAGTCGGCCGTGGTCAGGACATCGCTGCCCTCGAATCCCGAGGCCGCTCGCCTGTACGCCGAAGGCTTGGAAAAACTGCGCCTGTTCGATGCTCTCGCGGCCCGCGATTTGCTCGAGAAATCGGTCGCTCTTGATCCCGGTCACGCCCCCGCACACTCGGCACTGGCCCAGGCCTGGGCGACGCTCGGTTATGACGACAAGGCCAGGGTGCAAGCCAAACGGGCACTGGAATTGTCTCCCGGTTTTTCACGGGAAGAGCGCTTGCTGATTGAAGGCCGCGCCCACGAGATTCTCGCCGAGCCATCTGCGGCCATCGAAAACTACCGCGCGTTGTGGCAATTTTTCCCGGACCGCGTCGATTACGGTTTGTTGCTGCTCCGTGCCCAGATTAATGCCGGGCGGGGCAACGACGCGGAATCCACTCTCTCCGACATTCGCAAGCTGCCGGTCTCCGAGGCCGATGCCGGGCGCATCGATCTGAGCGACGGCAACATTGCCATGTCCCGGAGCGATTTCAAGCGGCAGCAATCGTCGGCCGACCGGGCGGCAAATCGGGGACGTGCGGTGGGTGCCAGTTTGCTGGTCGCGGAGGCCTTGCAACTGGAAGCGATTGCCTCGGAGCGCATGGGGCAGTCGGACAAATCGATCCAACTTGCGGCGCAGGCCAGAGAGCTCTTTTCCTCGGCCGGCTATCGACAGGGAGCGGCTCGCACCTTGCTCATGACTGCGGACGTGCTCTTCGACCAGGGCGATTTCGAAGGCGCGAGAAAGAAAGTTGAGGAGGCGCTTCCGGTTTTTCAGGAGATCGGGGCTCAAAAAAGCATTCGCGCCTCGCGTGAGCGGATCGGAAATATTCTTTACCAGCAGGGAAAACTACAAGAAGCAAAGACATACTACGACCAGGCCTTGCGCTTTGACCAGAGCGTTCACGATCCAACCAGCCTCGCCAGCGACTATGGAAATATCGCCAATGCCCTCGATGGCTTAGGGGATTTGACCGGCGCCCTGAAGATGCAGCAACAGGCGCTGGAGGCCTTCAACGAACTCGGCGACCGTCGCGGCTCTTCCGCCACGCTGAATAATCTGGGGAACCTGTCTTTGGAAATGGGCAAGGCCGACGCGGCCAAGAAGTACTTCGAGCAGGCGCTCTCTCTCGCCGAGGAAATCACTTACCGCGGCGGGCAGCCATATCCCATGTCAGGTTTGGGCGACGTTCTTGTCGTCCGGGGCGACCTGGCGGGGGCACGCAAGCAATACGAGCAGGCTCTGGCCATTTGTGAAGAAATAAAAGATGAGGACTTCGCCGCCCAAATCCACACCGCGCTCGCTTTCGTCGCGCTCGAGGAACGAAGATTTTCTGATGGCGAAGCGCTGGCTCGTCAGTCGGCCGCGGTGTTCGATAAAACCAATTCCACCTCCAGTAGCGCATGGGCCCATGCTTTGCTGGCGCGCAATCTCTTAAGCGCGGGCAATCTGGCGGAGGCGCGCGGCGCCGCCGCGAAAGCCGTCGCCCGCTCAGGGCAAGCTGCCGGCGAGACGCCGCGTTTTGAAGCCACCCTTGCCGATTCTCGCGTGCAGGCAAAGTCGGGCAAGGCCGCGGAGGCGCGTCAGCAACTCGAATCCATGGTTTCCACGACGCACAAACATGGGTATCGTCTCTACGAGCTGCAGGCGCGTCTTGCGCTAGGGGAAATTGCATTGTGGTCCGGCTCCGCTGCCGCCCGCTCTTATCTGGCGACTCTCGAAAAAGATGCCAGAAACCAGGGAGCGATTTTCGTCGCCAACCAGGCGGACGCCCTGCGGCAATCGAAATAGGCGCGATTCCACCAACCCGCAATCCTCAGCGCTGATCCCGAAGCCAAGATTGCCTTCCCCGATTCCAGCCCGGCCAATAACTCTCCCACCAACCGCCAGATGCGTTAATCTGCGAAGGATGCGTCTGCCGCGCTTTTTCCGCCCATCACACCAGCACACCGCCTTCTCGGCGACGCTGCTGCTGATGGCAGCCATCACGCTCTCGCGCGTCATCGGATACATTCGCGAGGCCTACATCGCCTACGCTTTCGGTGCCGGACAGCAGACCGACGCCTACGTCGCCGCCTTCACGCTGCCCGACTGGCTCAACTACATCGTGGCCGGCGGCACCGCCTCGATCACCTTCATCTCAATCTACACTCGCTTCCTGGCGGAAAAGCGCGAGCAGGACGCGCAGAAAACATTTTCCATCATCATCACCCTGATGACCACAGTGTTGGTCGCCGGCACCATCCTGGCCGAAATCTTCACGCCTCAATTTGCCGGTTGGATGTTCCACGGCTTCACCGAGGAGCAGATGCGGCTCTGCGTTCATCTCACGCGCATCCTGCTGCCCGCGCAGATCTTCTTTTATGTTGGGGGAGTCGTTTCGGCAGTGCTGCTCTCACACCGTCTCTTCCTGTTGCCGGCATTCGGTCCGCTGATCTACAACGTCTTCATTATCGCCGGTGGAGTTGTGGCCGGGCGCCAGATGGGAATCGCGTCTCTAGCCTTCGGCGCCCTCGCCGGCAGCATTGCCGGACCCTTTCTGATCAACGCGATCGGAGCCGCCAAAATCGGCACCGGATACCGCCCCTCGTTCGATGTGAAGAATCCGGCGTTCCGCGAGTGGGTGCGGCTCTCCATCCCGCTGATGCTCGGCGTCTCGCTTGTCACCGCCGACGACTGGATCCTCCGTTACTTCGCCTCAAGCGGCATCGGCGACATCGCCCGGCTCAACTATGCCAAGCGACTCTTCGCCGTTCCCATCGCCATTCTCGGACAAGCCACCGGCCAGGCGTCGCTGCCCTTTTTTTCGCGCCTGTTCGGAGAAAAAAAGTTCGCCGAGTTCGCCGCCACCGTGAATGCTTCGGTCTATCGCATCACGGCGGCGTCCCTGCTGATCACCGGATGGATGATGGCGATTGCCGTGCCGCTCATCGACCTCGTCTATCGCCGCGGCCACTTCACCTTCGCGGATTCCGAATCCACCGCGCTCTACTTTTTCTGGTTTTCGCTCTCGCTGGCTTTGTGGTCCAGTCAGGCGCTTTACGCCCGCGCGTTCTATGCCTCTGGCAATACGCTCACTCCGATGATCGCCACCAGCCTCATCACTCTCGCTTCTCTACCCATCTACGCGCTGTTCTTTCGAACACTGTCAGTCACCGGCCTAGCCATCGCATCGGATGTTGGCATCGCCGCCAACGCCCTAGCCATCGCCCTGCTCCTGCACCTTCGCGGCATGGTGTTGCTTGGCGGCATGAACTGGAAAGAGCTAGGAAAGGCTGCACTGGTGGGCGCCGTATCCGGCGGATTGAGCTATGCGGTCATGCGCACGATATCGCTCGATGGCAGCCGCCGCGCCGATCTCCTCGCCCTCGCGCTCGCGACCGTAACCTGGGCTGCAGCCGTCGCCGCAGGACTCTGGTTGTTGCGTTCGGAATTGCCGGCAGATCTTCGCAGAAAAAAACCGGCTGCGTTCCCAAGCGTAGCCGAAAGCCAAGCCGCGGAGACCATGGCTACCGGCAAAGAACCGTGAGGTACCTCTGGCTGTGTTAGTGAAGGAAGAGGAAAATCTTGGAACGGGACACCTAGTCGCGCGTAATGAACTGCGCGCCGCCTGTTTCGAATTGCGAAGATAACGCCCCAGACCAGCGCCAAGCGAACACTCGAAATCCCCTGGCGTCCCATCCAGGGTAGGGAGGTCTAGCGTTCAAGCGAAATCTCGGAGAAACTCGTTACGACAGCCAACCGGGCAACACAGGCCCACACCTCCCACGGCTCCATGTCATAGATGGCGTGATTTTGGTACGGATCTTCCGGCGCAGTAAGCGGCCATAAATCCATCTTTGGATTTCACGACCTGCCTCGCGCCGTAGCCCGGTCACCCATTTTCTACGATCGGCCGGGCATGATCGCAAAAACAAAAAGGGCATCCTCATCACGAGCATGCCCTTTTACGTTCCGAACTTTACTGGCTTGAGAGCCGCCCTAGGCTCGCGCCGCGATCGCCGGTTCCGGCGAGGCGCTCGAAACATTCTTCGTCACTTCTTCCGGCTTCGAGCCTACTGCCCCTCCCGCTTTGCGGATGTCGATGCCACCCTTAAAGAAGGCGCCGTCTTCAATCGAAATGCGCGCCGCAACAACGTCGCCGGTAAGCGAACCGTCACTGCGGATGTCCACCCGGTCGCTCGCGGTAAGATTGCCCCGCACCTTGCCGAGCACCACGATTTCCCTCGCGCTGATATTGGCCGCGACCACTCCATTGCGGCCGATGGTTACCCGATTGCCGGAGAGGTTGATCGATCCCTCCACCCGGCCATCTATATATAAAGACTCGGAACCGGTCACTTCACCTTTAATCACCAGCGACTTGCCAATCGTGGCTTGGTCCGAAGTGGTCGTGGTGGCGGTCGCAACCGGGCGCGGCATAGCAGGGGGCTCGCTCGTGCTCATGCTGGGTGCGGCCGTCCCCGTGCTCGTCGTCGGACGTTCCGGCTCAGCCGGCCGGCCAGGTGTCGCAGGTTGATTCGTGGGCTTCCACATTGTCTTCGAAATCCTTTCCTCTTAGTTAAGGGACTCTGAACCTTAGGGGATTCTGAATCAGCGCCGCATTTCTGGGGCCAAAACGAATTGTACTCCCCGATAAACGCCCTGAGCTGTGGAAATCCAGCTTTTCTTATTGTTTCTCATAGTTCCCCTCATGGTTCCCCCGCGGCACCCGCACCTTAGCTCGGGCCTTCCATCGTGTAAGCCCTGCCCGGCCTGCGGTAATTCTTCTATCACGATACTCCCATCCGATACTATGGAGTCCTGGGAGCACAAGCAGAACCCGGTGCATTCCCGGAAGAGGAAACCATGCCTTTGACTGAGACGACTCCAGCCGCGACTCCTTCAACCGCGGCCGCCTTCCTCCGGCCCCAGCCCGGAGAATGCGCTCCCTACTACGACCGTTATCTCTCCCTGGTTCCGGCCAACGACATTCTCGCCCGCTTAGAAGACCAGCGCCGACAGACGCTTCTCTTGCTCTGCGGACGCACCGAGGCCGACGGCGATCTCCGCTACGCGCCCGATAAGTGGAGCCTCAAAGAAGTTCTCGGCCACGTCAACGATACCGAGCGCATCATGAGCTATCGCGCACTGCGCATTTCGCGCGCCGATGCGACTCCCATCGAAGGCTACGAGCAGGACGACTATGTCCGCAATGGTCCGTTCGCACGCTGTCCGCTGGCTGACCTGATCGAGGACTACATCGCTGTCCGCCGCGCCACCGTCTCCCTATTTCGCAATTTGGACGAGGCCGCCTGGAGCCGACGCGGAGTAGCCAACCAGAACGAAGTGACAGTGCGAGCCCTGGCCTACATCATCGCCGGCCACGAGTTGCATCATCGCCGGATAATCGAGGAGAAGTATTTGAAGTAAGTGGCGGGACGGGCGTCCCCGCCCGTCCGCCCCCAACCCGGCGCCGGAGACTGACCCTGAGCCCTAGGACCTGAGACCTGATGCCACGCAACATGCTAGTCGGCCGCCTGACCATGCATCGCGACGGCTTTGGCTTCGTGATTCCCGACTCCGCTTCGCTCGATGCCAATCTGAAGGCCCGTCTCGCCGGCGATGTCTTCATCGCTCCGCACGCCATCGGATCCTCCATGCATGGCGACCGTGTCCTGGTTGAAGTCGGTACCATCCGCTCCGATGGACGAGCCGAAGGCCGCATCATCCGCTCACTCTCGCGTGCCCATCCGACGGTAGTCGGCATCTTCCACTACGGACACCGCCACAACTACGTCAAGCCCATCGACGAAAAAGTGACCCAGGAAATCGTAATCCCCCCAGGGATGGAGAACCCGCGGTCCCCTGTGGCTTCTACTCCTGTGACCTCCGTGCCCCCTGTGGTTGCTTTTGACGTGGACCCTTCAAGGCCACCACACAAGGCAAAGAAGAAGATGGCATCTCCCGATCGGGTAATCGGCAAGGAAGCCGCAATCCACGCCACCGCGGAGAATCTGGAAGGAGTAGTCGTAGACGTAGAAATCACCGACTGGCCAAGCGCCACCGAGCGGCCCCGCGGGCGGGTGATCGAGATCCTCGGCGAAGAAAACGACTTCGGAGTCGACGTCGAGATCATGATCCGCAAGTTTCACCTTCCCCACCGCTTCCCGCCGGCAGTGATCGAAGAGGCGCAGGCCATCGAGAACGTGATTCACGCGAGCGAACTACATCACCGCCGCGACTACCGCGACTCTCCCATTGTCACCATCGACGGCGAAACCGCCCGCGATTTCGACGACGCAGTCCACGTCCGCCAACTCGAAAACGGCAATTACGAACTGCAAGTCCACATCGCCGACGTCGCGCACTACGTAACCCCCGATTCGCCCCTCGATCAGGAAGCCCGTCTGCGCGGCACCAGCGTCTATTTCCCCGACCGCTCCGTCCCCATGCTGCCGCTGGAACTCTCGACTGACATCTGTAGCCTGCGCCCGCAGGTCGACCGTCTCGTCCTTTCCTGCACCATGGAGATCGACCACGAAGGCGAGATCGTTGGCTACGAAATCACCGAAGGCGTGATCCGCAGCGCCAACCGAATGACTTACAGCGCCGTGAATGCCGTCATCGAAGGTAACGCCGCCGCCCGCCGCGAATTCACTATGCAAGTCGAGCACTTCGAACGCATGCGCGATCTGGCAATGATCCTGAACCGTAAACGCAAACGCCGTGGATCGATTGACTTCGATCTCCCCGAACCAGTCATCGAGTTTGACGAACTGGGAATGATGAAGAGCATCACGAGATCGGAGCGCAACATCGCCCACCGCCTTATCGAGGAATTCATGCTCTCGGCGAACGAGTGCGTCGCGCACTATTTGGAAAATAAGCGTATCGCCTCGCTCTACCGCATCCACGAAAAGCCCGACGCCAAACGCGTATATGACTTCGAAATCATCGCCGCCACCTTCGGATACTCGCTGGGAGTAGGCGCACTGCCCATTCAGCGCGTGCAGCTCAAGGCCGACCGCCGCCAATCCCGGGGCACCGGCAGGCGAGTCCGCGAAATCGAAGTACCCAGGGAAGTCCACATCACCCCGCGCATGTATCAGAAACTCACCGAGAAGATCGCGGGCAAGCCGGAAGAAAGAATTCTAAGTTTCCTGATGCTGCGCTCGCTGAAACAGGCGCGTTACTCCGAACAGAATCGAGGACACTTCGCCTTAGCCGCTACCACCTACACCCATTTCACCTCTCCCATCCGCCGCTATCCCGACCTGATCGTGCACCGCATCTTGAAAGAAGTCCTCGGAGACCGGAAGCGCACCGCGGCCGCCCCCGACCGTAACGCTGGCGTCCCGCCGGCGATAGCGGGGCCGTCCCGTCCCGGCTACGGCGAAGACACAGACTCACCGACTGCCAATCCGCAACCCTTTCCCGAGCGATCGAGCCGGCGGGACGCCGGCGCTACCCCCTGGTCCAAGCGTCGTGATCCCAACGCTCACCGTCAAGCGCTCGCACCTCTCGGCGGCCCCATCACTCTCGAGGAACTCCACACCATCGCCGACGAATCCAGCCAGTCCGAGCGCCGTGCCGACGAAGCCGAGCGCGGCCTGATGGAATGGAAAAAAGTAAAATTCATGGAGCGCCGCATCGGCGAAGACTTCGACGGCCTCATCATCAGCGTGACCAAATTCGGATTCTTCGTGGAACTTACCGATCTCTTCGTCGAGGGCCTCGTGCCACTCAACACCCTCACCGACGACCGCTACACCTACCATGAAGACGCGCGCCAGATCATCGGCCAACGCTCCCGCAAGACCTACAGCTTGGGCGATCGCGTGCGCGTTTTAGTGGACCGGATTGATCCGGTCGAGAAGAAGATACAATTCGCCGTACTCGAAGAGCAGCCGCGGCTTCGAACCCCTCGCCGACGCAAGTGATCTTCTCGGAATGGACCTTCACCGAAGCGAGTCCGCCACCCAATAGCTGCTCCGGAATAAGACAGTCTGATTCGAGGCCGAATTCCTCAGCCTTACTCGAATCCTGTGCAGCCCCGGGTGGGGATTTTTCGGCTCGAAGCTAAGCAGATAGCGGCTGTGAAGGTGATTCGCAAAGCGAATCATGTCTGACTCAAAGCTCTTGCGGGTGGCGAACAGCTCATACTCACCGCCCGTCATCGAGGCGAGTGCCTTCGCGCTATTCTTTCTCATCGCCTGTCGCGCGGCAGCAAGTTTCTCGACGATATCGAAGTTCGGGCTCCACTCGTCTTTGTTGCTCCCCCGCGCGATATCCAGTTGCTGAGAAATATATGGCGAAAACGGCAGCGCGTAAACCAGAGTGTGAGTAATTCCGACCAACCTCACCGCATCGTCGATCTTCGCGAAGTGGCTGCCGTGATCGCGCGTCTCGCTGATCAACAGCAGTACGCGCTCGCGTCCTGCCGGCCGGCTGGCGAGCATTTTCGCCGAATAGGCCACGGCGTCGAGGATGGCCGCTCCGTGATCCCCCGGCTCCAAATTCTTCAGATCAGTTTCGATGACATCCGCCTGATTTGTAAAATCCTGCGCCAGATTCAGTTTGCTGTCGAAAAGCAGCAAGGCTGCTTCGTTCTGACGCCCGCCGAGCACCAGATCGAGCATCGCCCCTAAGCCCGCCATTCTGCCAAATTCCCGCTCGGCGCGACGCCCGCACTCGACCGCGATCACCAACGATATGGGCTCAGCGTCCGCAGCTTCATCAAGATGCACTGCCTGCTCGACACCATCATCCTCAAGGATGAAGTCCTGCGCCTGCATCCCGTAAACCGCGTTACCGGCTGCGTCTCGCACCAGCGTCGGCACGGGTACCAGGTTGCCCTGGGAAGTGAAACCTGGCTCCTGCTGCGCCAGAGCGCCAGCGAAAAGCAGCAACAGCATCACCAGCGGTGAGCCGAATTTCAACATAATTACTGACGCCCTAAAGACGATCCTGTATAGAATTAACCCAACCAGCGGAGCGAGTGACCATGCCAACACCGAGCGAACCCAAGCCCAAGCAAGATCCAGTCCAGGCGGCAAAGCATGTTGCAAGTGCTCATGAAATTCTTAAGGACCTGCAAAAAAAGATCGGAGATCATCCCGAACTCGGCGAGGCCATAACCAAACTAGAGATGGCGCTCAACAACCTTGCAATTCAAACCGGCGGGCTGCTGTAGCTGCGGGAAGAATTCAGACCTCTGCCGCCTCGCCTTGCTGGCCGCTGTCCATCGCCGTAAACAGATTATTCAGCGATTCCGCCAGAGTAGGATGTGCGAACACGCCATCACGCAACGCCGTGTACGGCAGCTTTCCCATCATTGCAATCTCGATCGCCGACATAATTTCGCCCCCTTCAATCCCGAGCACCGCGGCCCCGAGTATCTGGTTCGTTTCCGCGTCCACGATGGCTTTTATGAAGCCGCGAGTCTCGTCCGTCTCTAACGCCCGCGCCACGGAAGACATCGGCAGCTTCGCGACACGAATGTTCCGCCTCTCGGCGCAAGCTTCGGTCTCGGTCAGACCCACTCGTCCCAACTGCGGATCGATGAACACCGCATAAGGCACCAGCCGATCTTTGATCGAGGCATTTTTCTTCTCGAGAAGATTGGCGCGAATGATGCGAAAATCATCATAAGAAATGTGCGTAAATGCCGACCCACCCTTGATGTCGCCGAGTGCGTAGACGCCCCGAGCCGTCGTTTCGAGGTGATCGTTCACCCGGATGAAGCCGCGATCGTCGGTTTGAATCCCAGTCGCCGCAAGATTCAGCGTGTCCGAATTCGGCACGCGCCCTGTAGCCACCAACAGATGCGAACCAACCAGAGTTGTCGAACGTCCCGGCTGCTCGCCTTCGAGGCGAATGTTCCCATCCGCTTGCCTGACACGACTCACTCTGGCGTTCAGCAAGACCTCAATCCCGTCCTGCTGAAAAATCTTGGCGACTTCTTCGGCGACATCCGGGTCTTCGCCGGCGAGCAGCTGTCCGCGCGATTGAATGATCGTCACGCGGCTGCCGAAACGCCGGTAGAGTTGTCCAAACTCCACACCGATGTAGCCACCGCCCAGGATCAAAAGATGCTCGGGAACAGCGTCGAGTTCCATAATGGACGCGTTGTCCAGAGTCGGAACCTCGTCCAGGCCATTCACTTTGGGCCGGGCGGCGCGGGTACCGGCATTGATAAAGATATATTGGGCGGAGAGAGAGCGCTCGGCGCCATCGTTCGGGCGGAGGTCAATCGTCGTTGCCCCCTTGGACGAATCACGAAACCTGGCCTCGCCGAAAATCAACTCAAGATTCGCAGTCTTTTCGATGCGCGCCTGGCTGCCGTTGCGAAATTGGTCGACCATGTCGCGCTTGCGTTGGCGAACTCTTCGAAGATCGATACTAATACCGCTCGCGCCGGTGTTCACTCCATAATCGGCGGCGCGCCTTGTGAGGTAGGCGACTCGTCCGCTCGCCACCATCGTCTTCGTGGGAGTGCATCCGTCATTGATGCAGGTTCCGCCCACATGTTTTCGCTCGATCAGAGCAGTGTGCATCCCGGCTGCCGCAAGCGCTGTCGACAGAGGCGTACCTGCCTGCCCGGAGCCGATGATGATGGCATCGTATTGCTGCGCAGTGGTCATAGGCACGCTCGCGATTCGGAGGTGCGTAATCCTTCCGGAGAATTTCAGAATCTGGAAACCAGCAGCAGTCCAAGCCCGATGGCAACCAGGTCTTCCGGAATGGCAATCGCAGCATCCGGAACGTGAAGGCCCCGAACCAGCCTGACGCGAGCCTGATAACCGCCGAACGCTCCAGCGATTGCGCCGATCGCCCCGATCAGCGCCCCCAGCCAGTACGACGCGCCCCCAGCGACGCCGAGACATGCACCCGTAAGCAAACCAATGACAATTCGTGCAGTGAGCCCGACGGCCGCCGTACGGGCAGGAGCGGCTGGGAATTTATCGGCAGCGAATTCGCCCAAAGCGCCAACAGTAAAGATGCCCACCGCCCAGGCAGAACCCATGAAAGCCAAGCGAGAGCCAGAAAGATGGATCCAGCCGAGGTGCGCGGCCCAGGCTACAACCGCAGGTGCCGTCATGGATCGCAACCCCGTCACCACTCCAATACCAGACGCCAACCACAGCGCAAATCCAGAATTCATGGTATTCCCTCCCTCGCGACAGTAGCTAACCCGGGCGACGACATTTTATCTTAACCATCCAAGCCACTTGGCGAGAGTCGATCGGGGAGGAATCGGGTGCCGAAACCCTCAGCAACAATGGCGCGCCAACCAGAACCCGAGGGTCGTCACAATCGAAGAGAGGGAAGTGCCGGGGTGGCCCCCGGCACTTCTGGGCGGGTGGGCGGGTTTACTGCGGAACCTGTTGCAGCAGTTGATTCGCCTGTTGAATCAGCGAGGACGCCACCGCCGGGTCGATGGGTTTGCCGTTGAACGCGGCATCCTCCAGGATCTGAATCATCTGGCTGGCGATGGAATTTCGCTGCGCGTTAAGGCTGATGAGATTGTTTTCCAGTTGGTTGTAAGTCGAGTCATCCGAATCGTTCGAGATCAGCGCCGAGTTCGATATGCGCAACGTACCCAGTCCAAATTGCCCGACCGGTGCGTTGATCTGCTTGTAGGACTGCGCCAGTTGCCGGAAGATATTTCCCGTTCCCTTCACCGAAGGCGGCAGCGCCGCTCCGGTGAGCGCTTCGGACAGCACCCGGCCATCGTGCCCGTAATCGTCCTTCAATCCAGCCAGCAGCAGGATCGTGGGACGGATGTCGGTGTGATCGGACCAGGTTTTGCCGTCGACGCCATCGTCTCTCACGCCCGGGCCGACCATTCCGAGCCAGGTGGTAACGATCTCCGGTTGCACGTCGCCGTGGTTCCAGGCAAAGCCCGGGGTTTCGGTCACGCAAGGCGAATTGCAGTTGTGTGCGCCGGCAAAGAAGAAGTAATCGGGATCGCCAAACATCACCAGGGTGGGCGTGCGAGCCGCGTCGCCGGTGACCATATGGAGAATCTTCATCTCCACCGCATCGGCCAGGAACTGGCTGATTTTGTCCGTGTTCCCGGTGATCGGGCTCACTGCCGTCAGCTTGTCGAGGTCGCGGGCAAAACCGCGGGCCACAGGGTCGGTGCGCACTGGATTTCCAGTGATGTAGATGGTCGGCGCATCGTCGGAATGGACCGTAAACGGAGTCAGATTGCCTTGCTCCGTCGCCAGCAAGCCCGCCAGATTGCCATTGATTTCGCCGATCTTCGCGTACGTGCAAGGAACGGTTACGCCGTCACAGTTGGCGGGACTGGGAGGACCGCCCACAAAGTGATCGCCTTCATCCGCCGTAAACATGAACAGCGTGTTGTCCCGCGTAATCCCATCCGCCGCCAGGCGCGCGAAGAATTTACCAAAAGCATCGTCGTAGGCTTTGAGCGCCGCGACATAACCCGCCGACCCGGGACCGAACGCAGGACCGCTCGGATGGTTATCGTGCGCATCGGAAATGTAAGCATAGGTGATCGCGACGCCGTGCTCCTGCATCGCGGCTACATAGGCAAGCGATACTGCCGCCTCCATTCCATCAAAGCCCGGAAACCCGACGTGTCCTTGCGGATCTTGAATCACGTTACCGTTCAGGTCGGTCATGGGTCCATTCGGACTGATCTGTGGAGCGACATACTTGTTACCGTACAAAGCGTTGTACCCCGCGTATCCACCGGGTTCATCCTTAAGCAGGTCCTGCTCGCCGGTGTTGGCGACAGAGCACAACGGATCCCCGGCAGCGCAGTGGATACCGATTCCAACGAAGTCGGCGAACGCCTGTCCGGGATTGCTTGCGACTTCTTGCGCCTGCACCGAGCCCGCGCCAAAAACCGTGGGAATGTCAGTGGCAATGTTTTCGAGGATCGTATTCGCCGTCGCCACCGATCCTACATTGCATCCGGCGCGAGTGAACGCTACCCAGGGTGCGGGCGCGTTGTGCCCGTCTGCGGTCAACATGTTGAACGTCGTGTCCGTGGGCGTGCTGGTGGTCGGGTCAAAGATGGGGTCAGTCCAATACGCGAACGCAACTCCGAGGCTGCTGCTACCGTCCGGTTTGAAGTAGCGAAAGCTGTTGCTCACGGGCACGCCGTGACGGTCGCCATAGACGCCAGTCAACGAGGTGAGGATATCCGTGGCCGTGTGCGAGATAAGCGGGGTGTGATGGTTGGTGAGAACTGTCCCCTGGCTTTCGAGAAAGTTTAGCAGGTGGGGCATCTGCTCGAGATCGGAGGGGACGTTAGGGTTGTCGCGCACGAAATGAGTGTTATCGAACTGAACATAGATAACGTGTTTTATTTTTCCTTTGGGAGAGTTCAGCGCGCAAGTGTTTTGAGCCTTGGCGACACCGGTTACGGTGGCCAAAAGCGCGCCGAAGAAAACGAATGTGCGGTACAAATCGCGGAAAGGGAGAAAGGACTTCACAAAGAGCCTCCTGGGGTTGCGATTTTAAGATGCGATTTAATTTACGACGCGGTGACGTTCCCACGTATAGCCGGAGCACGGCGAGGTCGGGTTAACGCCGCGTTAAACTTTCATAAAACCTGACGAGCGTGGCAGGTCTGCATTATAACGCCGCTCCTAACCTGTGGTGCAAGTCCCCCATTCCGACCTGCTAAACTACCCCTTCACCACTCTTGGCCCTGCCCGGGAAGTCAATTCCATGTCCAACAATTCAACGTCCACCAGCTTAAACTCCAGCAATGCCAGTCCCACTCAGCGCACGCGCGTAGTGCGGGAACCGCAACGCGCGGTTTACGACCGCGACGCCGTCAACCAGATTCTCGACGAAGCTTTTCTCTGCCACGTCGGCTTCGTCGCCGACGGACAGCCCTTCGTCATCCCCACGTCTTTCGGACGCGACCGAGACGTGCTTTACATCCACGGCTCAGCCGCCAGCCGCATGCTGCGCAATCTCGATCAAGGCGTCGCCGTCTGCATCACGGTTACGCTGCTCGATGGATTGGTCCTCGCCCGCTCCGTCTTCAATCACTCGATGAACTACCGCTCGGTGGTAATTCTCGGCACGGCAACCATAGTCGATGATCCGGCGGAAAAACTCGACGCCCTGCGCAGGCTCAGCGAGCACATCATCCTCCATCGCTGGGATGACTCGCGCCAGCCCAACGAAACGGAGCTGAAGGCAACGTCCGTCCTGCGCCTTCCGATCACTGAATTTTCCGCCAAAGTTCGCGTAGGCCCGCCCGTGGACGACGAAGAGGACTACTCCTTCCCGACCTGGGCAGGAGTAATCCCGCTCGAGATGACAGTCGGTTCCGCAATCCGCGATGATCGCTGCAAGCAGGAACTGCCCGCGTACCTGAAGAACTACACCCGCAAGAAAAAGTCGTAAGCCGGGAGCGGAATTGCGCGAAAACAAGATGCCCGCGTGGGGGCGGACGCGTTCGTCCGCCCAGCCCGCCGGACAGCCGCCCTCGACTGTCCGGCCGGACGAAATCCGGCAGCCGCGGCAGGCCGCGTCTCTACCCCACTCCCCCGGGCAGCAATAAAAGCTTCCCCGTGGTCTTCCGCCCTTCCAGTTCGCGGTGCGCCCGCTGCACTTCCGCCAGAGGATAAACATGCTCAATCCGCAATTTGAGTTTTCCGTCGCGAATCATGCCGAAGACCGCTCCCGCCCGCTGCTGCAACTCCTGCGCCGTAGCAATGTAGTGCCCCTGCGAAGGCCGCGTCAAAAAGAGCGATCCCTTCTGCAGAAGCACCAGCGGATCAATCGGTGCGACCGCCCCGCTCGAGCCCCCGAACAGCGCCATCATCCCCCGCGGACGCAGCACATTCAGCCCCTTGTCAAACGTCGTTTTGCCCACCGAGTCATACACCACATCCACGCCTTTGCCGCCGGTCAGCCGTTTCGTCTCCACCTCAAAATCGGCCTGCGTATAAAGAATGACTTCATCCGCTCCCGCCGTTCGCGCCAGCTTGGCTTTTCCCTCGGTTGAAACCGTCGCAATCACCCTCGCCCCGATGTTGTGCGCCATCTGCACCAGCAGCAACCCCACCCCGCCGGCAGCGGCATGAATCAGCGCCGTCTCACCTTTTTTCAGCGGATAGGTATCGTGAGTCAGGTACTGCGCGGTTATGCCCTGCAGCATGGCTGCCGCAGCCTCGCGCTCGCCCACTCCAGCCGGGATCTTCACCAGACGATCGGCCGGCACCGCGGCATACTCGGCATAGCCTCCGAGAACCGCAGTGTAGGCCACACGATCGCCGACCGCCACCTCCCGCACATCAGACCCGACCGCCGAAACCACACCCGCCGCTTCTTGTCCCAGAACCAGCGGCAGCGGCGCCTTGTACCGGCCCTCGCGGTTGTAGACATCAATAAAGTTGACGCCCGCCGCTTGGATCTTCACCACCGCTTCATTGGATTTCGGCTGCGGAACCGGCAAGTCCACCAGTTCCATGACTTCCGGTCCGCCCGTTTCCTTTACCTGGATAGCTTTCATAGTCGCCTTCGATGAATCCGCCTGCCCTAAAGACTTAAAGACTCGTTGCCATCCCCCGCAACCCTGGGGTAACATGCCCAGCCTGTGTCCAAAGTAATAGGGTTTATGGGTCTTCTGTGGAATTGACCCAACGAATTTTGCGATAGTACCATCTCATGTATTGACGGACGTACATCTTGTCCGCTCGGGAGCGGTTGCAGTAAGTTTCTGAAAATATGAGATCTTCTTCTCACCGCTATCTCGCTATCATCCTCTCCGCCCTGTTGGCGGCAGCATTGGCGGCGACCCTCGCTTGCCAAAGCGCCCAGAAATCGTCTTCCTTCGTGCCTCCCGTCCAGGCCCAAGCCCCAGCCCTGATCGCCTCCGGCAGCCCCCCTGATCCCCACCAGCAGAAAACTGCCGGATCAGCCGCTGCGCCCCAATCGAAGCCGCAGGTCGCGCAGGCGCTCGAAGTAGATCCCGTAGCCGACCTGATCGCCCGCGTCGAAAAAGAATACCAGTCAGGGCAGGATAACTATCGCGCCGGGCACCTCGAAGCTGCCAAACAGAATTTCGACTCCGCTTTCAACCAACTGCTCGGCAGCGGATTCGATCTCCACTCCGACGACCGCCTGGAGCCCGAACTCGATCGCATCCTGGACGGCATCAACGGCCTGGAACTCGCCGCCTTGCAGCAGGGCGACGGCTTTGCCGAGCAAAAGTCGGAACCGGCGCCCATCGACGAAGCCAACGAACTCACGCCCGCAGTCGACCAGAACGTCAAAGCAAAAGCCGAAGCCGAGATAAAATTCACCCGCTCCGACCTGCCCCTGATGATGACCGACCAGGTCGCAGGCTACATCAACTACTTCTCCAATCGCGGACGCGGCACCATGGAGGGCGCCCTGGCCCGCTCCGGCCGCTACGAAGATATGATCCGTCGCGTCCTGCGCGAAGAAGGCGTTCCCCAGGAATTGATCTATTTAGCCCAGGCTGAGTCCGGATTCCATCCGCTGGCCGTTTCCCGCGCCGGCGCTCGCGGTATGTGGCAGTTCATGGGGAGCCGCGCCAAAGGCTACGGACTAGAGCGCAGCTGGTGGGTCGATGACCGCCAGGATCCTGAAAAGGCGACCCGGGCCGCCGCTCACCACCTGAAAGATCTCTACAACCAGTTCGGCGACTGGTACCTGGCCATGGCCGCCTACAACTCCGGCCCCGGCAGGGTCCAGAGCGCGGTCAAGCGCACCGGCTACGCCGATTTCTGGGAACTCTATCGCCGCAACGTGCTGCCCAAGGAAACTCGCAACTACGTCCCCATCATCGTGGCCGTAACCATCATGGCCAAAAATCCCGCGCAATATGGACTGGATTCGGTGGTAAGGGAAAAGCCGATTCCCTACGACACGGTCAAGATCAACTATCCCATTGACCTAAGGCTAGCCGCCGAGTGCGTGGATGCCACCGCCGAGGACTTGCTCGACCTCAACCCCAGCCTCCTCCGGCTGACCACGCCGAAATTTTCGGATAACGACGGTGAATTCGACCTCCACCTGCCAGCCGGAACCGCCGCCAAATTTCAAGCGGCAGTCGCCTCCATTCCAGCCGACAAGCGTGTCTGGTGGCGCTATCACAAAGTGCAAGGCGGAGAAACGCTGGCCTCGATCGCCCGCACCCATCACACGACTCCAAGCGCAATCGCCGAAGCGAATGGCTTAGAGAGCGGTGCGAACAGTGAAGCGCTCTCGCCCGAGACTCGTCTCATCATCCCGATCGCCCCCGGCAAGCAGATCGATACCAGCACTTACGCGCATGCCACCACGCACTACAAAATTCGCAGAGGCGATACGGTTGAGTCGGTCTCTGAAAATTTCGGCGTTTCCGCCCGGATGCTTCGCGTCTGGAACCACCTGAAAGGCAACAGCCTCGCCGGAAGAAGGATCCTCTATCTCCACCTTCCCGTCACCAGGAGCGCGAGCGAAACGCAGGTTGCCGCCAGGCATTCAACTGGATCACACCACCCCGCCCCCAGAACTCATGCCGGAACCCAAACTGCAACCGCGACAAGAACGCCAGCGCCAAACGCAGTTCTGCATCACCGCGTAAAGCGCGGCGAAACCCTGTCCTCGATCGCCACCTCGTACAACACCACCGTCTCCGTCCTGAAGCACGACAACCAAAACATCGCCGCCCTCCGCCCAGGGATGATTCTCGTAGTGCGCAGCATCAACTAAGCGCGCAGCATCAACTAAGTCCGCAACGTCAACTGATCCCGCTTTGATTTGGGTGGCGCAGCAGTTCACCGTTCGGATCGACGCGCTCAATTCCGACGGCGTTTTGCCGCGGAGGTTAATTAACCTCTGTGTGCGGTAACGCGCACGAACCCTCAGTACGCCCGGGGCAGGCCCATCGTTTTTATGATGGCACGGTGGCGCGGACCGGGATGCACGAAATCATAGTTCGGCAATACGCGCACCGGTTCCTTCACCTTGGATTTTTACGACCCTTCCGGCAACTTTCAATTCGAGGTAGCCGACAATGTCACGGGAGAACGCATTTCGGTGGAGTGATCCGAGGTATGGTGCCGGTCCGAGGAGAGCCGCACCTGCGGCTCTTCCCGGTGGCTTCTCGACGTCGGTGCCAAGAGCGGATTACACACCACTTGTCCCGTCAGTGTTCGTCAGGAGCGTGAGCGCTCGGGTGAAGGTACGTCACCTGGCATAGCGAATCCGCGATCGGCCGCCATCAGACGGAAAGGGTGCTTGACAACTGGCGATCCTCCTCGCTGGAACTGAGAATCGGGAACTGAGAACTAAAATCTCCTCCGAAGAAATTCAACAAGGATATAGCCGATGAGAGCAGCGATCATGGCAATTGCAAAATTGGCCGCGGTAAAAACATCGGTAATTGCCCGAACCAGTCCCCTCGTCTGCCCCAGCCCTGAGCGCTCAAATTCTCCCATCAAGAGATTGGAATAAAACAGGAAGATGATAAAACCTACCTCGATCACCGCTCGCAAGATATTTTTCTTCATGATTTGTGGGGATTCGGAAATCAAAATCAACCGCAAGATCAAGGGCGGCGGACAGGAGTGTCCCCCCTACACTATCCCATCAACAATCCGCCGTTAACGTTCAGCACATGGCCCGTGATGTAGGAAGCATCGTCGGAAGCCAGAAAGCACACCGCGCCGGCAACGTCCACAGGCGAGCCCACGCGCCCCAGCGGAATCGTCTTCACCGCACTCTGCCTGAATTCCTCGCTCAGCGCCGCGGTCATGCTGGTCTCAATAAATCCCGGAGCCACCGCATTGCAAGTAATATTGCGCGACGCCACCTCGCGCGCCATCGCCATGGTCAACCCGATTAGCCCAGCTTTCGAAGCCGCGTAGTTCGCCTGTCCCGCCTGCCCCATCTGCCCGAAGACGCTGGTGACGTTGATGATCCTTCCCCAGCGCTGCTTGAGCATCGAACCAATCACCTGCTGGATGCAGAGATACGCGGAAGTCAGATTCGTGTTCAGCACCGCGTCCCAGTCGGCGCGCTTCATGCGCATCACCAGTTGGTCGCGCGTGATGCCCGCGTTATTTACCAGGATGTCGATCTTGCCGAATTGCGCGAGCGCCGACTTGATCCCGGACTTCACCTGTTCTTCGTCCGCCACGTCGATGACGAAAGCCGCCGCCTTGCCTCCCGCGGCCGCGATCTGCCCGGCCAGTTGGTCGAGTTTCTGCTGATTGCGCGCCGCGACCGCAACTGTCGCGCCCTCCCGCGCCAGCGCCAGCGCGCAGGCATGACCGATCCCCTGCGACGCTCCGGTAACCAGCGCAACTCGCCCCTCGAGTTTCATGCATGCTCCTTCGGAACCTAGAACCGATCTTAGGAATCGATTCTGCGAACGGAGGATTATAAACGTCGCTCATCGCATCTTGCGCATCTTCGGCCGGCCGAACTTCAAAGCCCGCGCTTTCTGAGAATGCAGCAAGTCGCCTCGCGCACCAAAGGCTCGCCCTCAACCAGAAGAATGGTCCGCCGACGTGACCGATCGTTCGCGAATACATGGGGCTGAAGAGTCCTACATCCTCGATTCCCTTTCCCGACAACTTTTCTCCCAGCAACCGCATGGCCTCGCCGCCTTTCGCAGAGCGGCGCGCTGCCTGCTAAACGTCTCTATTCAATCGGACTCTACTTCGGCGCGGTAAGAATCGTCTGCTTCGGATCAAGCACAATCTTACGCACGCCGCTTGGCGCAATCAGCCGAAACCCAGTCTCCGCGCCATCCGCCAGCACTTCGCCCAGAAAAACCGGCGCGTTTCCCGCCGTCGTCGCATACACCGGAACCGCCGTCACCTGATCCTCGGGTACGTCCTTTTGTAGGATCACGCCGGTAACCGTGGTCACCCCAGCCTTTTCCGTAATGCGAATCTCCCGCGCTTCCAGCTCCGGTATCGCCGTCCCTTCGATCCAACCTTCCAAAAACCAGTCCAACTTGGGACGTTTCTCGTACCAAAGTGGGCGCGGCAGTTCCTCTTCGAAGACTTGCATCAGTTCCTGTGTGCTTATGGTCTTCCCCGCATACCGCTCCCTGATTTTCCGCAGCGCGCGAAAGAATGGTTCTTCGGAGTTCGCCCCCGCATTCGCCCGCCCCTTCCGGGAACGGGATGCCGCTTCGGAATCGCGCAGCATCATACGCAGCATGTGGAACAGCCATGTCCCTCTTTCGTAGCTGATCGCCTCGTATCCTCCGGGAAAACGCGACGACTCCAGCCGCTGCCCGAGCGTCACCGGTCCAGCGTCGCGCAGCCGCTCTCCATCCTTGTTCTTGCTCAGAAGATCCCGACGATACTTTTCCAGAACCTGCCGGAATTGCGCAGGATTCTGCTGCTCCAGTATCAACAGCGCCGCATAGTTCGCCAGACCTTCGGCAATCCACTGATCGCGATAACTCTTCCACAGCACCAGATCGCCCCACCACTGATGCGCCGTCTCGTGCACCAGAACCTGGCTAGAGAGCGTGCGAGTCACCGGGTCAAGACGCAGATCCGCTTGCTCCTGCGGACTGAGAAACGCGAAACTCGACAGGAACACCAGCCCCGGCCATCCCTGGCTCAAATTCCCCGGCATCTGCGTCAGCGCCAGCGAACCATACGGATACGGGCCGAACCACTGGGAGAAACTCCCGATTGCCTTCGCCGCCTTGTCGGCCACCGCTTGGGCATCGCGTGCCGGAGACGGAGGCGGCGGAATCACCACCATCGGTTCCCTCGATCTCGATTTCGGCGAGGGAAGGCCGCGAAAAGCTGGCTCCTCAATCATCTCCGCCGGCGCCTTCGGGAACGATTTTTCCACCTCTTTCGTGCCGTACGCCTCCACCAGAATGTTGCCCGCCTTCGCCTCCGCCCGAACGTACTTGCCCAGGTTGAACCCCGCCACCGGAATCGGCCGCTCCGAGGTCCACCGCGAAGTCTTTTCCCCCGCTTCCTGTTCGGTTGTTTCGGCTTCGTCGGCGCCCGCACGCGACACCTGTTTCCCGGTCGCCACCAGCGTCCAGTTTGCGGGATAGTGGAACTCCATCTCGAACCGCGCCGGGCTCAAACCGAAATTCGGATACCACGTGCCGCGCTCGCCCACATACAACAATCCGTTGCCCGCCTCCGACAAAACCTCGCCCGCATAGCTGAAGCGCAGTTTCAATTCCTGCCCGGGCGCGAGCGGAGCAGGGAACACCACCGCCACCAGATCGTTCCCTTTTCGCTGCCGTTGCGATCCTTCAACCGCCGGGTTCTGGATGAAGTCCACCGGCCGCCCATCCGCTTCGAGCGCATCAATCTTCAGATAGTGCGACAATTCAAACAGCAGCGTCCTTTCTCCTCCGCCGCGAATTCGAACATTCACCTCCGTCGATGCTCGCAACATCGTCGGAGGCTGCACCGACGCCCGGATCCGGAAGCTCGTAATCGAGACGTCGGCGACCGGCGGAGCCGTGGCCGCACGGCCCGTCCCCACCGGCGCAAACGAAGTCCAGATATCGAAGAACGGGATGCCATCTTTCATCCGCGGCTGTCCCGCCCACAACGGCTCCGCGCCCGCCGCATCCCAGAAGACTTCAAAGCCGCCCAGTTTCTTGCCCAGCAAATGCCCGTGCAGCAGCGGCGGAAATTCTCCATCCGGCTCGCGTAGCGGCGGACCCGCCTTCAACAAGCTCAGGGCAGGTTCTCGTCCGCCCTCCGCCGGAAGAAAATGACTGAAATCCAAGAGCAGACGCAGGGCATCAAACTCCGCCAGAATGCGGCTCGTGTCGTCCCATTCTTTTATGAATTCCCCGCCCTCCGGCACCGGCGTTGAATAGCGCTGCAAGACCGCCGCTGTGTCGTCGTTGAAGCGCAGATATCCTGAAGTGAACTGCTCTTCGAGAATCGCCCCTCCCGTAAACAGCGCCAGCGATCCGCGCTCCACCCGATTCGGTGGTCGAAGCCGTATCTCGCCGTCGCCCTCGAAGAACGCGCCCGTAATCCGCCCGCAAATGTCTTCCGTAAACGCCAGCGTGCCGTCGTCCAGATCAATATGGAGATTAGGCCGGTCGATCGAAGCGTCCCGAACGTGGTACACCCGTTGCGGATCCAGACCGACCGAACGAATCCGCGCGTAAAGCCCGCTCGTCGTTTGCGGACACTGGAGGCTTGGTCGCCCCGCCTGCGCCCAAGCCGTCGCGGCCACAAGGCACCACGCCAACCCGATAGCTCGGGTGGGGACGGGTGCCCTTGCCCGTCCAAGCCGACCGCAGCTCGGCCTCGCCGAAATCTCCGCTTTCCGCCGCCCCAGTCCCAGCACCTTGGTCACCTTCCCGCCTTCTCGGCGCCGTTCTAGAATCAGCCGAGTGCGAGCCCTCGTCCTAATTCTAGTGCTTCTGTCGGCCCTTCCCGCGTCCGCCGACGTCATTCATCTTAAGAATGGACGCACCATCTCGGCCGACCAGGTCCGCGAGAATGCGAATAAAGGCCGCGTCGAGTATGACCTCGGCGAAGACACCTACGCCATCCCAAAATCCTCCGTCGACCACATCGACGCCGGCGCCCCCGCCTCCGTTCACGCCGCCCCCGGAGCATCCGCTCCCGACATCACTCCGCCCGCGCCCTCCTTCGACCACGAAGCCGACATCGCCGAAAAAGTCATCCGCGACGGCAAGGTTGATGCCGATGCCCTGGCCAGCCTCGCTCAAACCGCCAATCCCGAACGTGCCGCCACCGCCTACTTCCTTGCCGGCAAACACGAATCCGATCATGGCAACTTCCCGCTGGCCAAGCGCTATTACGAATCCGCGCTCCAGTTCCAGTCGGATAACTCCACCTTGCTGATCTACTACTCTGCCACCCTGATGCATACCGGCCAGGCCGCAGAAGCTCTGACCTACGCGCAACGCGCCGTCGTCGTTGCTCCCGACTCACCCGACGCCATCGGCATGCTGGGATTCGCTCAATTCGCCAGCGACCATACGCCCGACGCCATTCGCTCCTGGAAGAAGTCGCTCGCGCTGCGTCCCGACGCCACCATCAGCCAATATCTCGCCCGCGCCGAGCGCGAATCGAGCGCCGAATCCGATTTCTCGCAGCGCGAAAGCAGCCACTTCAATCTCCACTTCGAAGGAAAAGATACCTCCGAAGCCTTCCGCCGCGACCTGCTCGCCGCCTTAGACTCGGAGTATGACGACCTGGTGCGCGATCTCGGATACTCGCCCCGCAACAACATCGCGGTCACGCTCTACACGCAGCAGGCGTTCTTCGACGTTACCCGCGCGCCTTCCTGGACCGGCGCCATCAACGATGGCAAGCTGCGCATCCCGGTCAGCGGCGTCGCGAGCGTCACGCCCGAACTCGCCCGCGTCCTCAAACATGAACTGACGCACTCTTTCGTCTCGCAGATGTCCAGCAACCGCTGTCCCACCTGGCTGAACGAAGGCATCGCACAGATGGAAGAAGGCAAGTCGTCCGCTTCCAACGGACACCAACTGGCACAGTTATTCGCCATGGGAAATGAGATTCCGTTCAATCTCCTCGAAGGCAGCTTTATGAGCTTTTCCGCGCCGGAGGCCACCGTAGCCTACGCCGAATCCTTAGCCGCCGCCGAATACCTGCGCGACGCCTACGGCATGACCGAAATCACAAGCATCCTGGAACGCCTGTCGCAAGGCAGCTCCACCGAAGCGGCCCTACGCGCCACTGTCCACTCCGATTACCGTCAACTCCGCGATGAAATGAGCCGCAAGCTAATAGAAAGATACGGCGAATAGGTACGTGGGGTGACGGGGCTCGCCCCGTACCCGCAGAGCGCAGATGGGTGCCCCATTCTTGCGCGTTCTGTGCGCAAGAGCGGGGGATTCCACGGCACCGTCCCCACTGGGATTCTGCCCGATCTAACCGCTCGCGTAGTGGCGTGACGCATTCGTCCGCCCTGCCCCGATACGAATTGTTATCCTGAGCGAAGTGGCCGCTTCGCGAAGCGAAGCAGCCGCGCAGTCGAAGAGCCTGCTCTGACCGAAGCCGAAGGGACCCCGAATTCCTCAACCAACCTCGCCAGGCCCGCAGAACCAAGGCGAACTCCACCGTGCGCGAAGATGGGGAGTCTCTGATCGGAGGGTGATTGTTGTTCTTTGGCAGATTTTTGGTGGCGATTAGCCGGGCGTTAGAAGCAACCGAAACTATGAGTTTCAATAAAATAGGCGAAGAATCGAGCTAAGTCCTTATTCCAGAATGCTTTGATATACGTCCTTCTGTTTCAAAAACCAAAGCAAAAAATTCAGCTGACTCAATGATTCCAGGAGATCAGGGGGGAGGAGGGTACCAGTACTAGCTGATAAACATCCGCCAGTTCGCTCCGGAAGCCCTCAGCCCTTCGCACCAACCGCACCAACCGGGCGGTCGCTGATCCTCGGTGGACTGCTGCTACAATTTTCGGTTCACCATCCCGCCGAGGTGTCTTCATGCCGGAAACTTTGCAACTCCCGAATCCCGCGCCGCTCACCACTCTTACCGAGGACGAGATTCTGTTCCGCGACAACGTCCGCCAGTTTGCCGACGACAAGATTCGCCCGCTGGCGAAAGAGATGGACGAGAAGGGGGTCTTCGATCACGCATTGCTCGACCAGTTCTTTCAGTTAGGACTGATGGGGATCGAGATTCCGGAGGAGTATGGCGGAGCAGGCGGCAAGTTTTTTGAGGCGATTCTGGCAGTGGAAGAATTCTCCCGTGCCGACGCTTCCGCCGGCGTAATCGTGGACGTGCAGAACACGCTGGTAGCGAATGCGATTCTGCGCTGGGCCACGGAAGACCAGAAGAAGCGTTATCTGCCGAAGATGGCGGCGGACACAGTTGGCGCATACGCGTTGAGCGAAGCGGGATCGGGGTCAGACGCGTTCGCGCTGCAAACCAAAGCCGAGCTCAAAGGGAACGATTTCGTTCTCAACGGACGCAAGCTCTGGATCACGAATGGCAAAGAGGCTGAATTGTTTATTCTGTTTGCCACCGTGGATGCGGCGAAAGGATACAAAGGGATCACGGCGTTTCTGATCGAGAAGAGCTTCCCCGGATTTACCGTCGGCAAAAAAGAAGACAAGTTGGGGATTCGGGCTTCTTCAACCTGCGAGCTGATTCTGGAAGATTGCCGCGTGCCGAAGGAGAACGTGCTCGGCGAAGTCGGCAAGGGATACAAGATCGCGATCGAAACGCTGAACGAAGGACGCATCGGAATTGGCGCGCAGATGCTGGGCGTAGCGCGAGGCGCGTGGGAATGCGCCGCGAAGTATGCGCAGGAGCGCACGCAATTCGGAAAGCCGATTGCAGAATTTCAGGGGATCCAGTTTCAGATCGCGCAGATGGCAACCGAGATCGAGGCAGCGCGCTTGATGGTCTATAACGCCGCCAGAATGAAAGATGCCGGCGTAAATTTTGTGAAAGAAGCCGCGATGACCAAGCTGTTCACGTCGCAGGTGGCCGAGCGAGTAACGTCGCTCGCGATCGAAGTTTACGGTGGATACGGTTTTACAAAAGACTATCCAGTCGAAAAATATTGGCGCGACGCAAAGATCGGAAAAATCTATGAAGGCACGTCGAATATGCAGCTGGCGACGATCGCGAAGCTGGTGATGGGAAAATAGGGAGTGATCGCCACAGCGGCCACAGGAGAACACGGAAGGCAAATCATAAAAGACATACGTAAGATGGGAAGTCACGAAGCAGTTCCCGGTGCTCCTCTGTGTCCCCTTATGGTTATGCGTTCCTGAAGTGCGGCAGAACTTCATCGCCAAACAGTTTGGCTTGTCCGGTGCGATCGTCTCCCCAGATTTCGAGCATGATGTGAGTACATCCGGCGGCGCGGTATTCTTCGAGTTTTTGAATGCACTCGTCGGGCGTGCCCGCGATAGGACAGACTTTGCTCAGCAGTTCATCACTCACTGCCTGCGCCGCGGCTTTGCGGCCGCCCGTTTCCATGGCGTCCGCAACCGGCTGCAACTCTTCGAAAGTGATGCCCGCGGATTCGAGCAGCACGTCGGCGGAGCCTTTAATGTTTTGCACTTTGTTGGCAAGATACATGGCAGCCTGCTCGCGCGCGCCTTCTTTCCCCATTTTCGAATCGCGCCCGATGCTGCCGACGATCACGCAGCCGAGGATCAGATTCGAAGCGTCTTTACCCGCTTTCGCCGCGCCCTCTTCCATATTTCTTTTCGAGTAGCGCACGAATGCAGGAGTGGTAATCGACGCTGTGAGCAGCCCATCGCCGAGCGAACCACCCAGCCTCTGCATCGCTGGACCAGTTCCCGCAACGTACACAGGAGGAACTTTGCGCGAGGTGTGCGCGTCGGCTTTGAGTGGCGGAACGCTAGCGGCGAACACTTTGCCCTGATATTCGAACTTGCCGCCCGTGAGCACGCCGCGGATAATCTCAACGCTCTCACGCATCACGGTTGCGGGGCCAACTTTCTCGCCTTCCCCCTCGCCGATTTCTTTCATGAAGATCTTCGACGCACCGAGGCCAAGAAGGAAGCGATCGCCGGCAAGATCTTGCATGACGCGAGCTTCCATCGCGATCTGGACGGGATGTCGCGTGTAGGGAGAAATAATTCCCCACCCGAGTTGAATGCGTTTTGTCTGGCTGGCGATGACGGCCAGAATCGCGGTGGACGAGCGGGCTTCAAAGGAATGTTTACGCCACCACGGATAGGCTTCAGCAATCCAGAAGGTGTCGAAACCCGCGTCCTCGCAGGCCTTGGCCATGGCCACGGTTTCGCGGACGGGCTCCATGCTAAGTTGAAGAACTCCGATATTGAATGGAATCGTCATAAGTATTAGGTCTCAGATCTCAGCTGCCAGGTCCGGGGAGAAGCAAAAACTTATTCCCGCGGGTCCGGCTTCAAGCCCAGAATCCATCGTTGCCGATTTTCCTGAGACTGCGACCTGACGCCTGGGACCTTGTTACTCCGGGTCTGACCAGGAGTGCTCGAGGCCTTTCATCAGTTCCCAGAGCGCTTTGTTCAGCGGCGTGGGGATGCCATTCTTCTCGCCCCACTTCACGATTGCGCCGTTCATGAAATCGACTTCGGTCCGTCGCTTGGCCAGCACGTCCTGCAACATCGAGGCGCGGTGCTTGCCCGGGGCATTCGCTCCCTTTTGTACGAGCGCCCGCGGATCGCCGTGCAGTTCGATGCCGAGCACGCGTGCTACCGCCTCGCCTTCGGCAATCAGATCATTGAACAGCTGGCCGGTTGGCCGAAAGCGCGTGGCCGCGCCATGATGCAGCAGCGTCAGGGCTCCGACGGGATTGGTGGCAGCGTTGAAGATCAGTTTGGTCCATTGCGCGCCGCGAGCATCTTGCAGAGGGAACACATTCATGCCGGAACGCGTGATCAGGCCAGCCAATTCTTCGACTCTCGACATGGGCGTGTTCGCCGGTTCGAAGGGACCAATCCAGGTATCGCCCTTGATGTCGAAACCAATGTGGCCCGGAGCGATCGGATGTCCCGCGGGGAACGTCGTGCCGCGAATGACATACTTAACGTGTTCCGCGATGATCTCTTCGTTGCCGACGCCGTTTTGCACGGAGCAGACGGCGCTCTTGTCGTCGAACACGCGAGCGACCTGCGCGACGGCGCTGCCGGTGTGGATGGCTTTGGTAGCGACGATGCCGTAATCGCAGCGCGGAAGTTCCTTGGGATCGCTGGTGGCATTCAGTTTCGCGGTGAAATCTGCCGCTCCCGATATTCGCAGACCATGATTGCGGATCGCTTCGACGTGATCTTTCCAGACGTCATAGGCCCAGACTTCGGCCTCGCCTTTTTGGGCGAGGTGCGCGGCGAACAGGCTGCCAACCGCGCCGCAACCGACGATGCATACTTTCAACAAAGACTCACTCCAATGGCAAGCTAGAATTTCCCGTAGAGAGGCGGCTTGCCGCGTCTCCGCACGCGGTGAGACAGGGCAAAGCCCCGTCTCTACAATCGATTTCTCACGCTCTCGCGCTGCTCTCCACCGTTAAAAAACTTCCATGGCACATCCGCCAGGCATTCGCCATCGGTCTTGCCGATTCGGTACGTGTCCTGGGTATAGAGACAGACCTTGCCATCCTGGTCGACAACCTGCGGATGCAGGGAGAAGATCATGTTCTCTTCGAGCGGAACATCGGTCTTGGCGCCGATTGCGGGATACTCCAGCATGGTCATTCCGATGCTATGACCGGAGAGATGGCCGAGCGCGAAGCCGTGTTTGGCAAATATGTCGGCGACCGTGCGATGCACGGTGGAGGCGAGTTCGCCGTGGCGCATCAACTTGCGCGCCGATTCCATCGCGTGCGGATATGCATCAGCCATCTTCTGCGTGGTCGGGCTCGGCTTGCCCTGAATCAACGCGCGGGAGAACTCGACCCAGTAGCCGCCGGCTCCGGTAACTTCGAGCGAATAAAGAAGAAGATCGTCGCCGGCAACCTTGCGATTACCGGGAACTTTGAAATAAGCGTTGGCCTCTCCATGTTCTCCCGAGAGCAGAATGTTCATCATGCGCGGGCCGGCGCCGCGTGCGAAGAAACGCTCGACCGCGGGCGCCATAATTTCAGCTTCGGTCTTGCCCGGCCTGTAGCCGGCAATCAGCGCCCAGAAGCCATCGACGACGATGTCCATGGCGTCGCGGACTTCGACAAGTTCCTCTTCGCTCTTGACGGCGCGCGCCATATCGAATTCCTGATCAAAGGGCACGAGTTCGAACGAAGCTTGCGCGAGTTCCCGGTAGTCGCGAACGGCCATGACGAAGTTCATCCCAAACGTGCCAATGCGCTTCCATTTGCGTTCGATAGCGCGGTCGCGCAGCCACTGGCCGGGAACGTCGGGCCACACCTGATCTTTCACCCAGGGCTTCTTTTTGTCGCCGATCCAGCGAGCTTCGCGCGGAAAGACAAGCGTCGGCTCGTCTTCCAGTGGGATGACGACGTAAACGTAACGATGAACGATTTCGAATCCGGATGTGTAGAAGACCGCGCCCTCGAATCCCGCGTACTGATTGCCGCATACGATGAGAGCGTCCAGCCCGGCGGCTTGCATGCGGGAACGAATGTTTTTGTAACGGCGATCGATTTCTTTCTGACTTGGCAAAATGTCCTCAGCGGCTACTTACCCCGCACAATTCGGCGGCGGTTAGCGCATAAATCTTTGTGATGTCTACCAATGTTCGAATGCGAACTTTTTCGCCTTCTTTGTCGCGCGGGCCGCTGGAGGGGCCGTAATTCACAGTCTCGACTCCGTAGCGACTGAGGACACTGGCATCGGAGCACCAGGTGACGACTTCCCGCTCCGGCGTTTTGCCGGTGATGCGCTTGTGATTGCGATCGATGGCGCGAATCATCTCGTGCTCTTCGCTGATGCGCGCGCCCGGGACCGAGACATAGGTTTCGAATTCCAGACCCCAGTCCGCGTGAGCTTTTTGAAGTAAAAAGAAGAGGCGCTGAATGTCGCGACGCGCCGCGGCCATGGGGATAGCAGGCGGGACGCGCACGTCGAGGAACAAATCCGTCTTTTCGGGAGTTCGGCTGGCGCGCCAGGCGTGTCCGCCACGGATGCCGCCGAGATTCACGATGGCCTTCTTGCCGCCATAGCTTGATTTCTTCTCCCATCGTTCAATCCACTTCAGGATGGGCGGCATGAGTTCGACCATGCGGCGGATGGAATTCATTTCTTCGCGGCCCTCGCAGAAGGCGGTGTGCACATAAATTCCGGCACACGAGATGCGCACCCACATGGAGCCGAAATGTTCGAGTACGACACGCATGTCGGTGGGCTCGCCAAGAATACACATGTCGGGCAGCACGCCATGATTGACGAGATAGTGCGTGCCGTATCCGTAACCGCGGTATTCTTTGCCTTGGAATTCACCCCACTGCGTTTTTTCGATTTCGCCGGCGACGGCGGCGATGATGACGTCGCCTTTCAAGCGCACACCGGCGCGCTGGAGCGCTTTCACGGCGCTGGTGTAGCAGACAAGTGCGCCCTTCATGTTGTAGATGCCGAGGCCGTAGATAAAACCGTCTTTGACGACAGCGTGCGGTTTGTAGCCGAGGCCGGTGAGAAATTCTTCGCGGCCAGTATTGGAGGTATCCATGTGGCCGTTGAACATCAGGTTCTTGCCGCCGCCCGAGCCTTTCCAACGGCCGACCACGTTGGCGCGCGCCTCTTCGACTTCCTGCCAGGTGACGTCGAGGCCGACCTTCTGCAGCTCGGATTGCATGTACTGCGCCATTTGCAGTTCTTCGCCGGTCGGGCTGGGGATGTTGATCACGTCGCTGGACATGGAAATAATTTCGTCTTCCCGGACTTCGGCGAGGATGCGGTCGACGAGTTTGGGGTCGAGCGAGTCCTTCGAGTTTGTGGTTGTGCTGGACACTTTCAAAAGTTCTCAGTTCTCGATTCTTGGGAATGTTTGGCCAAACGGAAATCGTCTGGATCGGTGCACATTTTTTCGTTGCCGGTTTCGGTGATCAGAAAATTGTCTTCCAATCGCAGGCCTCCGCCGCCCGGCCAGTAAATGCCGGGCTCGATCGCCAGCACCATTCCCTTTTTTATTGTTCCGGTGCCGGCCTGATGCGCGTAGGGCCATTCGTGGGCGCGGGCGCCGACGCCGTGGCAGACGGGGTGGGAGGGCTGTCCGGGGTATCCACCGTCGGCAATGCGGGCGCGAACCAGCTTGTCGAGTTCAGGAAAGCTGGCACCGTGGCGCGCGAAGGAAACGGCGTCGTTGAAAACTTTCAGCAGCAGGTCGAGCAACTTGTGATACTCAGGCTTTAATTCGCCGGGGCAGGCATTCTTCGTAAGATCCGTCCAATAACCGTCGACGCAGACCCAGATTTCGAAAAGTGTAGGCTCGTCTTTCTGAATCGGGCGATCGCCGGTGGCGGTGAACGTTGCGATTCCCTTGCCGGACCACACCAACGTGAAGGCGCGCGCCATCTCGACTTTACTCTTGTAGCCAACACCGATGCCGTGCACGAAGCCTTCATACATGGCGCCGACTTCGCTCTCTTTCATCCCGGGGCGCATGTTCTCGCGGGTGTAATCCATGGCGAGGGCTGCGAGCTCGTTGGCTAAACGCATGCGCTCGATTTCCTGACCGGTCTTGATGGAGCGGCCCTCGTTGAGGAGCGGAGTCGCGTCCACGACCTCGCCGCAAAAGTTTTTGAACGATTCGAAATAGGACATCATGAAAGTGGTCGGCTCCCCAACCATGCGGTCGGCAGACTGCGTGCCCATGTTGAGTTCGAGGGCTACTTTATCCGTCAGGCCCCGTCGCTTCAGGACTTCGTACACGCGGTCCCAGGCGCGGAACTGTGGCGGACGCGGATCGCGCTCGTCGTAGCCTTTGAAGTAGAGAATGTCTTTTGTCCACGAGTTGCGCTCGGCATCGGCTTGCTGCGGCTCCAGGGCAATCAACGTGGGCTCGCCATCGTGCGGAAAGACGACAGCGTCATATCCCTTCATGCACCAGTAGTTGGTGAGATAGAGGACGTTGTCAGGCGCGCGGCAGACCAATGCAGAGAGGTCCTGATCTTTCATCAGGGCGCGGACGCGATCGAGTTTTACTTTGTCTGCGGGCCAGGCCATGGCAGTTTTCAATGCACAGTTACGGGTTTATTTTCGTCCTGAAAATTCCAGGCTGCTTCTTTGCCCTTGATCAGCCGGTATACAGCGGTGTGCAGCGGCGCTGGCACCCCGACGCGCTCCGCTTCGCGGGCGATGGCGCCGGAGAGAAAATCAATTTCGGTCGTCAACTTGTGGCGGACATCATGAAGCATGGAGGGCGGATGATTGGTCATGGCGCCGACTCGGTTCATCTCCCAGGGATCTTCGGGCAGGCGCACGCCGGCTGCCTCGGCCACTCTCTTGCCTTCGTCGATCAGGGCGTGCAGCAGATGTCCGAGGTCGACAAATTTCCCTTCGTCGGAAAAATGCGGCGAGTGCGGCAGGCCCGTCAGAGCGGAGACGCTATTCACCGACGAATTAAAAATCAGCTTCGACCACTGCGCGGGGCGGGCGTCTTCGAGCGCCTCGGCTTTGAGTCCGGCCGCGATGATGAGATCGGCGGCTTCCTTGACTACCGAAAATGGCGTGCCGGTTGGCTCGAAAGGGCCCATCCAGGTTGGAGTGTCGAGTTCATACTGCACGTGGGTGTCGCTGTGACGCGTGCCGCTCATGAAAGTGGTGGCACGAATGACGTAGCCGCGCGTGAGAGTGGCAATGATTTCTTCGCTGCCGACTCCGTTCTGGGCGGAGAGGACGGCTCCTTTATCGAAGCGGCGGCCCACCAGGCGAAATGATTCTTTAACCTGCGTTGCTTTCGTGGCCACGATGCCGAGGTCGCAATCCGGCAGGTCATTGGGGTTCGTTGTGGCCTTCAAGGGGACGGCGAAGTTGTGGCTTCCGGTGACGCGCAGACCCCTGCTGTTGAGCTCGGCAGCGTGCTCTTCGCGCCGAACGAAGGCCCAGACTTCGGCGACGCGCGCCAGGTGCGCGGCGTAGAGGCTGCCGATGGCACCGCAACCGATGATGCAGACTTTCTTCATTTCGTCTCTCTGCCAGCCTGGAAACCCGCCGAGCTGCGCTCAGCTGGACGGACGAATGCGTCCGTCCCTGCGTGTTTCATCTCTTCTCTAACTTTACTAACTGCGCCAACTGTCCGCCTTCGCGATGCTTGAGCGAGCGGAAGATGCTGTCGGCGTTGTTAAAGGAGTCGTTGATAAAAATTCCTTGCGCGAACAATGCATCCTGCAGTGCCGCCGAAATTGTGTGGATCGGGGCCGCGCCTCCTTCGCCCATGCCCTTCGCGCCGCTATAGCTGTGGGGAGAAGGCGTTGTCGTGTGGCCATACCGAATCCTCGGAATATTCATGGAAGTGATTGGGGTGTAATCGCTGAAGGTGCTGGTCATCATGTTGCCTACTGCGTCATAGACACAGGTTTCCATCAGCGCCGCGCCGATACCATGAGCGGTCGCGCCATAGACCTGGCCTTCGACGATCGGCGGATTGATAACCGTGCCGCAATCGTCGACGGCCACGTAGTCGAGAATCTTTGGGACAAAAGTTTCGCGGTCCACCTCTACGATCGCAATGTGCAGTTGCGCGGCGTAGGTCAGGGTGAGACTGCCGTATTTCGCTTTGGTGTCGGGAACCTTGAAGGGCGCGCGCCATACGTAGCGGCAGTTGAGCGTGACATCGTACAGTTCGGCCGGGAGCACGGCGCTATTCACGTTCACGATGTTGGCGAGGCCCCAGTAGTTGATGGATTTTCCGGTGCTCTTTGCCTTGATCTCGGGCCCCTGTGCACCGACTCCGAATTCGAGATCCGCTTCTCTGGTTTCGAGACTAAAGGCGGCGAGGCGCTTCATCTCAGTTTTGAGTTTTTGCGCGGCGCCGTGAACCGCCGACAAACCGGAAACCGCAAATTGGCTGGCATAGGTTCCGGAGAAGCCGGTGTGGACGTTGCGCTCCGTGTCGAATCCGGTGCGCACGGTGATCAGGTCGGGATGAATGTTGAGCACGTCGGCGACGACTTGGGCAGAGGTAGTTTCGTGCCCCTGGCCCTGCGGACACGAGCCGACGGCCACAACCACTTCGCCATAAATATCGAGTTTGCAGTTTGCGCCCTGCGAGTTGCCGGAGAAAGGCGCGTAGGGGTTGATGATCTGGGACTGGCCGAAGTTGTTCGTTCCGGAATCGAGCGTGGTGCCGATACCGATACCGATCATGCGGCCTTCTTTACGCGCCTCGGCCTGCTTCTTCTTCCAGCCGTCCCAACCGATCAGATCCTTCGCGACTTCTAGCATCTTTGGATAGTTGCCAGAGTCGTACACGCAGCCGTTGGGCGTAGTGTAAGGGAATTCCTCCGGGCGGATGTAGTTTCGCAGGCGCATTTCGTCCGGTGCGATGCCGATTTCGTGGGCGCAGATGTCAACGACGCGCTCCAGAAACCAGAGATGCTGCATGCGCGAATATCCCCGATTCGGACCGACGGGACACTTATTGGTGACTGCCTGCCAGAAATCGATGCGAGCGTTCTTGAAGCGATAGACCCCACAGAAGACCTGCGACCAGATGACGCAGCCCAAGGGCTCATAGCGCGGGTAGGCTCCGCAGTCGTCGATGTGTCGCGAGTTGATCGCCGTGATGACGCCATTCTTGTCGAGGGCCACGCGTGTGTTTCGAAAAGTGCGCTCGTTGCCGTGAGCGCTTGAAACCATGTGCTCGGAGCGGGTTTCGACCCACTTGACGGGTCGTCCACCGGCCTTTTTCGAAGCCAGAGCGCAGACCGCCATCTGCGGATAACTCGTGATCTTGATCCCGAAGCTGCCTCCGATGTCGAAGGTCTGAACCCGGATCTTGTCGATATGAATATTCAGATGCGCGGCCAGGAATTGGATCGCGAATGACGGGAACGAGTTATTGCACCAGTAATAAATGCGGTCGTCTTTGGGATTCCACTCGGCGATCACAACATTATTTTCGAGGGGCGTCGACGAAAAGCGATGGAAGTGCAAGCGATCGATGTCGACGACGTACGCCGCTTCCTTGAACGCGCGTTCCACATCACCGTATTCCCACACGCCGTTCCAGACTCGGTTCGTGCCGGCTTCTTCGTGGAGGAGGCTGTGGTCGGTCAGGGCCTGTTCCGCTTCGACGACAGGTTCGAGCGGTTCGTACTCGACCTGGACGAGTTCAGCGGCATCGTCGGCAAGACTCGGAGACTCGGCGACTACGGCGGCAACCGGCTCTCCCTGGTAAAGGGCCTTTCCCACGGCCATGGGGAAGTCGCGAATTTTCTGCGCATGGTCCGGACCGATTTCGATGAAGGCCTGGGTTTCGGCGGCAATTTCCTTTCCGGTAATCGAACCCACTACCCCGGGCAGCGCTTCAGCGGCTGAGGTGTCGACGCTGGCTACCCGCGCGTGCGCATAAGGAGAGCGCACAAAGCGGAGATACAGCATTTCGCGCAGCTTGATGTCGTCAGCAAATTTGCCCCGCCCGCGCAATAGACGGTCTTCTTCTTTGCGGGCGAGCGAGGCGCCTACCCATGGTCCCTTGCCGTTCTTCTTTTCTTCTTCAGCCACGATACTTGGTGCCTCTCGAAACATTGCGCGGACAAGAGTGTCCGCGCGACACGAGCTATGCCAGGGCCGACTGCAGCCCGTCGATTAATTTCTGAATTTGTTTTTTGCCTAGCGGTTCGAGCAGGCCACCGGCGACGGACGCCAGCCGTCCGAAAATCTGGGCTTCACCCTGCCAGTTGACTTTGGTTGCGCCTGCGGTTCCGTCCGCGATTGGGGCCAGGTCAAACCCGGCGACGATGGTGACGTTTCCGCCGGCGACGGCCCCCTGTCCTTTGTATTGAGCTCGGCGCGGCCGATCGGCCTCCGCGAGTTCCATCTTCACGTCGGCGGCGCCTTTGATGTAGGAAATACCTACGTTCAACTTGACGGTGAAATGCTTGGCATCCTGCACTGACAGACCTTGAAAGTCCGGAAGCAGCGGCGCAAATCGATTGGGGTCGGTGAGGAAGTCGTAAACCTCTTCAGGCTTCTTCCTGACCTCGAATTCGCCGGAAAACTTGATCGCCAAATCAGGCTCCCTTCATGTTCCGGCCCGCGAGCTCAATGGCCTTGAAGATGTTCATATATCCGGTACAGCGGCAGGTGTTGCCCGCGATCGCTTTGCGAATTTCCTTTTCACTTGGCTCAGGATTCTCGGAGAGCAACTGATGGGTTGAGAGCATCAGGCCGGGCGTGCAGAAGCCACATTGCAGGCCGTATGAATCGCCAAAGGCCTGTTGAATGGGATGCAGCTTACCGTCTTTTTCGAGACCCTCGACGGTGGTGATTTCCGACCCGACAGCTTGCACCGCAAACATCGTGCAGGACTTCACTGCCAAGCCATTCATCAGCACGGTGCAGGCGCCGCAGTAGGTTGTATCACAGCCGACGTGCGTGCCGGTAAGGTCGCACACCTCGCGCAGGAACTCAACCAGCAACATGCGCGGCTCAACCTCCCGCGCGTAGGCCTTGCCGTTCACGCTGATATTGACATTGACCGCTGCGCTTTTCACGTTTGCCATTGCCGCCGTACTCTCAGGCATACAGATGGGCCCCTTCGACCTGTTCTCCGCGAGCGCGGCGCGCGGCAATCAGAATGGCGCGCTTCACCAGAGCCACAACGAGCTGACGCTTGTATTCGGCGGATCCGCGCATGTCCGGCTGCGGATCGGCAGCAGCACGAGCGGCTTCGGCGGCGGTGGCAATCGTTTTGGAGTCCAAACTTTTTCCACGAAGTGCCGCCTCCGCTTCCGTCGCGCGGATCGCCGTCAGTCCAACGCAGCCGAGAGCTACAGCAGCATCCTGGCACACATCGCCCGCCATCGTGAGTTGCACGGCAGCGCTGGCGCTCGGATACACGGGAGCGCTCCGCTTGAATGCGACATAGGCGCCCCCGCTGCCTTCGGGCGGAACCTTGACTCCAACTTCAGTAACAAGTTCGTTGTGACCGAGCGCTGTCGTGTAAGCATCCTTGATGAAGTCTTTCAAGTGGATAGTGCGCGGGCCATCCGACCCAAGGCAGTGAACGGTGGTTTCGAGCGTGATCAACGCGTTCGCCCAGTCGCCGCTTGGATCGGCCTCAGCAAGCGATCCGCCGATGGTACCGCGGTTTCGCACCTGAACGTCTGCAATCCCGGCAGCGCAGTCGTGCAAGACGGGAACCTTTCGCGCCAGCGCAGAATGCTCAATCTCGGCGTGGCGCGTCATAGCTCCGAAGTGGAGTGTCCCGGAATCTTCTTTGATGAAGGAAGTGTCAGGGATGAAGTTCAAGTCCACAAGGTGCTCGGGATTAGCGAAGCGAAGCTTGAGCAACGGAATCAGACTCTGCCCGCCGGCGAGAACCTTCGCGCCTTCGCCAAGTTGGCCGAGCATGGAGACTGCTTCTTTCAGTGATCCTGCCCGGTGATAGTGAAATGATCGCGGATACATGAGTTCGTGTTTCCCTTATTTAAGTGGCCGTGCAAATCCCCAAGCTGTAGCCGCCAATGCGGCGATAACCAGCGCGGATCCAACCACGGCCAGAGCTTTTAACATCCCTGCACCATGATGATACGTCTGAAGAATGACCGCCAGCGGGAATAGCGCACTGCCCGCCAGCCAAGAGAATCCAATCAGCTGCCGAATTCCCTCGCTGAAGTTCACCCGTTCGAAAATCACGCCCAGTACGATCATGAGCATGGCGAGCCCGATCCAGTGGGAGTGAGCGTCTACCTGGCGAACATAATCGTACTTGGTTTCGCCATACTGCTCGAGCGCAGCCTGGGACTGGGCGAGATTCCGGCTGGCGGCTGCGCTAAACGACTGGGCGAGTGATCCGCCCATGCGATCGAGCGTCTGGTGCTCAACAAAAAGCGCATATTGCAAGCCGTAGAGCATGCCGAAGGCGGCCAGCGCCATCCCGCCGAAAATCAGCAGCTTGCGCGAGCCGGTCACGGTGCACCTTCCGCGGCGTCGGCCTTGCCGATATCATTTCTTGCAACATCGAGGCCGCCGGAATAGCGCAAGATGCCGACCAGCATTCCGACCAGGCCAACGATGACCATCAGGCCGCCGACGTCGGCGATGCCTCCGGCCAGCACTCCGAGCTTCAGCTCGAGGAGCACGAACACGGGCAGAATCACCGAGCCCCCGAGCAGCAATTTCACCCACCGCTGCTTCCACTTTTCCGAGAGAAACACGAAGGGCTGCACGAACGACAGGAGCATCGCCAGCAGGCCAAACTCGATGATGTGCGAATGCGCAGCGATGTTCACCGCTCGCGCGCCGGCCAGATTGCCGAAGTTGCTGACCTCGGTTGTGGCGGCGTCGAGGTTTCCCGCGGTGGCAGCGTTGATCATACGTTCGAGGATCACGGTCTCCATCCGCTCGTGCTCGTACAAGAGCGTGCCGGCGTAATACGCGCCGTGCAGAAAGCCGAGCAAGACAAGAATCGTGCCACCGGTGAGAAGCGCGCGACGCGGCATGCTGTCTTCGTCAGGGACTTCGGGCTCGCTGATTTGACCGCTGCGAAGATATCTCCAGAAGCCGCACGCTTGAACGGTGAGAACGACGATCAGCAAGGCTCCGGCGGAATCGGCCAGCACGCTAGCCCAGCCGATTGCGGCAAATGGGCTGCCAGTAAGGCCGACGTAGTGAATCAGAAAAATGCCGACGGGCAGAAGGACTCCGCCGGCGATGAACAGAGTCGCGAGGGATTTCTTTGTCTGCTGCAGGAGCGCGATATATGGCTGCACCAGCGCCAGCAGCAGCGCCAGGTAGCCGGCGTCAATCATGTGGACGTGGGCATCCACCTTGGTGCCACGATCCTCCAGTATGTCTCCGAGATGGCGGAATGCATCATTCACCGCCGCGGCATTTCCGGCAGCGACGGCGCGGGAGGCCGCGACGAGCGCTGCGCCTTGCCGGCCGGCATTTTGGTGGAGGATGAAAACGGCAAAGATGTCGCCGAAGAGAAGGCCGGCGGCGATTAGAGCGATGCCACCAAAGATGTAAAGGCGGCGCGCGCCCATCCTTTCGAGACAGGGTCCGAAAGTTGGTGCGAAGCTAGGCACCAAACCGCGCGCGGATTGCGTAGGCGCGAAGCTGGCACTGTCCGGCATCGGTCGGGGAATCGCTGGCATTAGTGTCCCACTGGTTCTATGTCGCGGTACTGGCTGCGGAAATACAGCAGCGGCTCGCCACCACGGACCACGACCTCTTCCACTTCCGCGATGAAGATGGTGTGGTCACCCGCAGTCTGCGTCGAGTGTAGCCGGCACTCGAGGTACGCCAGAGCTCCCTGCAGCACAGGCGTGCCTTGCGCGGTGCGATCGAAGCGGGCGCCCGCGGCTTCCGGATGCTGATGGGTCTCCGCCGAGCGCGCGTAATATTCCGAGATGGTCTGCTGATCGTTGCGCAGCACGTTCACTCCAAACCGCTTCCGGGCGTGCAAATGAGCATGCGTCCGCGCCCGGTGATCCACACAAACCAGAACCAGCACCGGGTCGAGCGAGACCGCGGTAAAAGCATTCGCTGTCATGCCGTGGACTTCGCCGTCCTGGTCGACGGTGATGACCGTGACCCCGGTTGCGAAACATCCCATGGCCTGGCGGAAATCGCTTGGGGTTACGCTCATGCGGAAACCTGGGGCACTCTGGCTTGGCAAGTAACCACGCTACCACGTCAGACGCAGCGCAAACTGAATCTGACGGGGGTTGAATACCGCGCTGGGCGTCCCATAGCTCGGGTTTGGCGAATTCTCCCTGTTAATATCAGCCGCTCCGGCACAACCTGGCGCACCCCCATCCGGCCCGCAGAAGTCAGCCGCTCCATAACTTGTGTTGTAGTAGCGGATGTTGACGGTGTTCAGCAAGTTGAACGCTTCCACCAGGGCTTGGAGATGCAGCCTTTCACGAATTGGGAAGGTGCGCTCCAGGCGAACGTCGACGGTCTGCAGTGTGTCTCCCTTAAATGTGTTGCGAGGTTCGTTGCCGACACGGTCATTGTTTCCGAAGACGTCGCCATTGGAGTCAAAGCCGGCGTATTTGGTGAAGTATTGCGGAGATTGCAGGGTGAGGATCGTGCTGAAACTGAAGTCCCGCGCAATCATGTTCCAGCTCTTAGGACTGGTAAAGATGGCATTGCCCACGAAGCGATGCCGGGCATCGTCCGCCGAACTGGCGCGCTCCGCGTGGAAGTTGGCGCTGTCCTGCGGAATCAGGACGAAGCTGGGATTGGGCCCGTTGTCGATCGAATGCGACCAGGTGTAGCTGATGGCAAACGAAAAATTGTTAGTCATCCGTTTGTTCATGCTGATGAGCAGACCGTCGTAAACGGAATCCCAACCGGACTTTGCTTCGAAGAAGACACTATAGTTCGTGTCGCGGAAGCCGGGGATTCCGTTGACATGGGGTACGCCTGGAATCACCATCGACGCCGGGAAATTCACGTTGTTTCCATGGGCGCAGTCGGGGGAGTTGGCAACGCCGCTGGCTTGAAAATTGAAGTACATGTCCTTGCAACTCGACTGCCCCTTGGAGTTGAAGAACTGCACCGTTCCGCTCGGGTCCGGCTGATTCACGTTGTAAAAGCTGCCCAAGTGGACTCCGCGCAAGTGGATTCCCGTGATGCTCAACAGCGCGTCCTTGAAGGGCTGGAATTCCAGCGAGGCACTGGTCTGAATGCCATACGGGTTCTGGCTATTCTGATCGAACCGAACGATGGTCGCGGGTTGCAGGAAGCCGCAACCCGCCAGAGTTCCAGCGGGGCCGTACGCGGGGACAATACCAGTCGGGCAATTCAAGAATTGGGAGTTAACTCCGTTCGGATAATTTGCTTGTCCGGGGGTGCCAAACAGGCCGCCTCCAAAGAGCGCGGCCAGGGCAGAATAAGTGATGGGAGGCGCACTCGCGAAGCTGAAGAGACCAGTGTTGGCGTTCAAGCTGTCTTCAAATGGGCGACCCGGGAAGGTGGACAAGCCACCGCAAGATGGCGCCTGACACATGAGTAAAGGGGAGGGGATAATTCCGTGGAACAATCCCGCGCCCGCTCGAAATACCACGTTGCGCGACGTTCCAAAGCTGTAGGCCAAGCCCACGCGCGGGTCGACATTCTTCCATTGCGTATTGAGCACCCCAGAAGGCCACGTCTCAAATTCCCAACGCGCTCCGAAATTCACCGTCAGATTCTGAGAGGCGCGCCACTTATCTTGAAGATAGAAACCGGTGTAGGTGTGGTCCAGGGTCGAAGAGGACTGGTTGCGGATGGCTTGGGAAATCGGGCCGCCTTGATATACGGCTGGTCCTCCCGCCAGAGATGTTTCGTCGAAAACCGGAGTTGTAGTGGTGTCGAAGCGTTGAAAGAAAATCACGAACGGGTCCGGGCAAGCCTGGCCCGGGGGGCACAAACCATCTGCAGCTCCGTCAGTGCCAAGAAATGCCGGCAGGTTCGCGAAGTCGGCTTCAAAGGGATAGAACAGGGGGAACGACTCGTAAGTGCCGACCCGATCAAAGTTACCGCCGAAGCCAATGGTGTGATTCGACACGTTATGTGTCATGTTGTCGACCAGTTCGAAGCGCGACTCGTGATAAATGTCCGGGTTGCCGCGGTTGACGCCGACGGCGAAAGTATTGGCGACTTCCAGGTGGGGCTGGGTGGAAACCACCGGGAAATCGAAGTTGCGGTGAGCATACTGCATACGCAGTTCGTTCACCCACGATGGGGAAATAACCGTCGTCAAGCCGCCGGCAATGGATTGGTCCCGAATGTTGTTGTTCTTGAATGCGGACGGCAGGTCGAAACCATTGTTCAGCGGCGACTGGTTGGTCAGGCGATCGTCATTGATGAAATAGCGGACGTAGAGGTTACTGTGGCCGAAGTTCTGATCCAGCCGAACCAGCCCGTTGTCCGTATTTGCGTTGCGTAGTACAAACAGATTCTCGGAAGGCAGGCCGAATACCGTCGTCTTGACGTTATTGATCGCCGCGATGTTGGTCAGCACGGTCGAGTTGTAGGTCGGCGATTCAGTGCGCCTCTGACCTTCGTAATTGGCGAAGATAAATGTCTTATCTTTTCGAATCGGCCCACCGATGGCACCGCCAAACTGATTTTGCCGCAGCACATTGAAGCCGGGCGCGGAGAGAATGCTGACCGCGTCGAGTTTGTTGTTGCGAAGATAGTCGTATAGCGAACCATGTACGTTGTTGGTGCCACTCTTGGTGATGATGTTTACGATTCCGGCGGTGGCTCGGCCAAATTCCGTGGTGTAGTCGGTGTTAATGACGCGGAACTCCTGCACCGACTCCTGTGGCGGCGTGCCACGCTGGATGCCCGAAGCGGTTGAGATGTCATCGGCGCCGTCTACGGCGATGAAATTGTAGTGAATGTTCTGGCCGGCAAATGAAAGCTTGGTAACCGGTTCGACGATGACGTCCGTGCTGCCCGAGGTCGTGTTTCCAATGGTGATGCCGGGAGCGAGCAATGCGAAATCGATGAACTCCCGCCCATTGACCGGGAGGTTCTCGATTTTTTGCTGATCAATGACCTCGCTCACCATGGTTCGAGTGGGCTCGGCAACTTCGCCGACGTCCTGCACCTCGAGCTGGGTTTGAACCTGGCCGGGAGCCAGCGCGAAATCCACATTGCCCGACGCAGCCAGATCCAAGTGAATCTTCTTGGCGGACTTTTGGAAGCCCTGTTTTTCGACATTGACGGTGTAATCGCCCGGTGGAAGTCCGCCGATTTGATATTCGCCCACCGCATTGGCAGTGACAGTGCGTTTCAAACCTGTGTCCGCATTTAGCGCGGTAACCGACGCTTCGGGAATCACGGCGCCGGTGGTGTCAGAGATGCGTCCCTGAAGAGTGCTGGTAACGGTCTGAGCTGCCAGCCAACTCGATGCGGCCAAGAGCAACAGAAGGTAAACGACCGCTCCCGAGCGACGGCGATGGAACAGCGGGGACTGAACGGAGCCGGGCATACCGGCATCGGATTCCACAACGAATTGAACGGCCATCGAATTCTCCCCTCGTAAGTCTTGTGTTCTTGCGCGGGCAGCTATTGAGCCGTCCGTGCCACTCGTGCCGCGTGGGCGTGCATGATCTGCGTGAGCCTCGATTCGGAGTCCTCAAGATGCTGCTCCAGTACATCGGCACACTGCTTCAGTTTTCCGGCAGTGAGCAATTGGCACATCTTCCGGTGGACAGGGATCAGAGCGCCGGGATTGTCATGACTGCGGTCCACCAGCACCATGCCGACGCGCAGTTCGCCAAGCATGTTTTTATAAAACGATTCCAGCCGCTTGTTGCCGTGGAAACGGATCAGCAGGCTGTGAAAATGAAGGTCGTGACTGACGGCGCGCGACCAGTTCCGGTCGTGGACCGCTAGTTCGTATTGCTCTACCGCGCTGCGGATTTCCTCGAACAAACCTGGGTCGGGAGAGCGCGCTGCAAGCACGGCAGGCAACTCCAGCATCCGGCGCAACTGGTAGATCTCCTGTACGTCGCGCAATGAGAGTTGGGAAACCGCAGCGCCGCGATGCAGGCTGCGCCGCAAAAGGCCCTCGAGCGACAAAATGCGAATTGCCTCCCGCATCGTGTTGCGGGAAACGCCTAGAGAGGAGGCCAGGGGCAATTCCTGAAGCTGCGTGCCGGGGCGGAACTCGCCCTCGAGAATCCGCTGGCGGAGAAGAGCGGCCACTTGATCCGCCACACTGACACGTGTGATCTGCGTTCGATCCATGCCGGGAAAATTTTCGATTCGCTAAACGGCGGAATTTTGCTCCCAACTGTTCACGTTGTCAAGTGTTGAAATGTTCACCACTTTGGCGATATGTTGCAGGAGCGTAGTCGTGGTCGGTACGGTGTGTTTTCAGCAGGCGAATATTTTCGCGAAGCTCCTAGGGCAGGGATTCTCTGGGTCCGCTATGATCTTTGCCAGCAATCGCCAGTATGATCGTTCCGAGCGCCGGACTCTGCGGCGGGCTCGGATGAAACGAGTTTCGAAGTAAGGAGAAAAGTAAGAACAGAGATATGGCCACCTTTCTTTCCGATGCGCCGTCCGCGACGGCCGCTGAGTCCGGAAACGCCGGCTCGACGCCGATCTCTCGTAAAGCGGCTTGCCGGCTGCTCGGAACGGACGACGACATGCTGCCGTCGCTGCTGAAGGCGGCGCAACTGGTTCGCGCGCGATTCAAACCTGGAATCATCACCTATTCCCGCAAGGTGTTTCTTCCCCTGACGAATCTTTGCCGCGACTACTGCGGCTACTGCACATTCCGGCGGGATTCTGGCGAGCCCGGGGCGCACACCATGGCGCCGGACGAGGTGATGGAAGTCGTGCGCGCGGGAGAGCGCATGGGATGTACCGAGGCGTTGTTCAGCCTGGGAGACAAGCCGGAACTGCTTTTCCCCGAGATGCGCGCTACGCTGCGACACTTCGGATACAAATCCACCCTGCATTATCTGGAGGCAATGTGCGAGAAGGTGCTTCGCGAATCGAGCCTGCTTCCGCATCCCAATCCCGGACTGATGAGCGCGGAATGGCTGGAACGGCTGTCACGCGTCGCTCCCAGCATGGGGCTCATGCTTGAAACAACGAGTGCGCGGTTGCTTTCGAAACATGGCGCTCACGACAACGCTCCCGACAAAGAACCCGCGAAGCGCCTGCGCGTAATTGCGGATGCGGGGCGGCGGAAGATTCCTTTCACCACGGGAGTTCTGATTGGAATTGGCGAAACTCTGGAAGAGCGCGTGGATTCGTTGATCGCGATCCGCGACTTGCATGAAAAGTACGGGCACATTCAGGAAGTGATCGTGCAAAACTTCCGCGCCAAGAGTGGGACGCCGATGGCACACTGGCCCGAACCGGATCGCGGGGAAATGCTGCGCACCGTGGCCGTGGCGCGCCTCCTGATGCCGACGATGAATATTCAAGCGCCGCCGAATCTCTCCGATCCGCACTATGCCGATCTGCTCGATGGCGGCATCAATGACTGGGGAGGAGTCTCGCCGCTGACGCCGGATTTCATCAATCCGGAAAAGCCCTGGCCGCATCTGGAAGAATTGCGACAGCGGACCGAGGCGAAAGGATTCGAGTTGCGCCAGCGCTTGCCGGTTTATCCTGACTTCGCAAAAAGACTCGCAGAACAAGCGGCGGCACAAAGCGATTTGCTGGCGCAGCGCCTGAGCGCTGCCGCAGATGCTGAGGGCTACGCTCGGAGGGCGGCATGATCACGGTTCTGACCGGCGGCACGGGCGGCTCCAAATTCGTGGATGGACTCCGGCAAATCGTTCGTCCGGAAGAGCTGACGATCATCGTGAATACCGGCGACGATCTGTTGTGGTGGGGATTGTACGTTTCTCCCGACCTCGATTCCATCACTTACATGTTGGCTGGAAAACTCAGCCAGGAGCGCGGCTGGGGCGTCAAGGGCGACACTTTTTTTTGCCTGAATGCCATGGGTCAGCTGGGACAACCGACGTGGCTTCACGTCGGCGATCGCGATCTGGCCACGCACATTCTTCGTACAAAGCTGCTTTCCGATGGCCAGAGGCTCAGTGACGCCACCTCCGAGATCGCGGCCAGGCTTGGCATCAAGGTGCGAGTGCTGCCGATGAGCAATTCGCGCGTCGAGACCCGGGTTTTGACTCCGGCGGGAGACTTGAGCTTTGAAGAATATTTCGTGCAGCGCTGGTACCAGGACCCAGTGGAATCGGTTCGCTACGCCGGCGCCTCCGATGCGGAGCCGGCGCCCGGAGTGATAGAGGCAATCCGCGCGGCGGATCTTGTGCTGCTGGCCCCGAGCAGTCCGGTGAGCAGCATCGCGCCCATTCTCTCCGTGCCGGGAATTCGCGAAGCGCTGCGCGAAAGCCGCGCCCGTATTGCGGCCGTGAGCCCGATCGTCGGCGGCAAAGCAGTCTCCGGACCCGCGGGAACACTCCTGGCGGCCCAGGGTTTCGCAGTTTCGATTGCCGGCGTTGCCGACTTCTATCACGACTTCCTCGATTTGCTGGTGGTCGATTCGCAGGACACGTCAGCCGCCGAATCATTGCGCACCACCGGAATGCGTGTGCATTGCACCCCGACCATCATGCGCAAATATGAAGATAGAATCGCGCTGGCAAAAAGCGTGCTGAACGCGGCCATGCAACCTCCGTCCGCTCAGGCCGCACAGGAGCGGTCATGATTCTGGTTCCGGTTAAAAATCTCGTCGACGCCAAGCAGAGGCTGTCCTCTATTTTGAGTCCGGAACAACGCTTCGCGCTGGCGCGGACGATGTGCGAGGACGTGCTGCGAGCGCTGGTACGCTGGCAAAGCCGGCCTTCCGTTGCGGTGGTGACGAGTGATTCGTTTGCGCGCGACCTGGCGGCGCGCTTCAATTTCGAGGTTGTTGCTGACGACAATTCCGGAGAGACCAGCGCCATCGGCATGGCAACAGCGTTTTCGAGAGAGCGCGGTGAGGAGAGCACCATGGTTGTTCCGGCGGATATTCCTTTGATCGCCAGTTCGGAACTGCAGAAGATCGTGGATAGCGCCCCTCCAGGCGGGGCTGTGCTGGTGCCGGACGCGGCCGGGCGCGGCACGAATGCAGCGTGGCGATCTCCGGGTGACTTGTTCCCGCTTCGCTTCGGCAACGACAGCTTCTTGCCGCACCTGGTCGCAGCGAAGGCGACGGGCCTGCCCTGTGTTGTCCTCGAACTGCCCGGGATTGCGCGGGATGTCGATCGTCCTGAAGATCTTCGCGAACTGGCAGCTGCCAGTGGAGATCGGCAATCGCAGAAGCTGGTCCGAAGCTGGAACCTCAGCCGCCGAGACTATGCCGGACTGCCCGTATCGCAGTAGGTTCGTATCAGGGCATGCCTTCAGGCATGCCGCAAGAGTTTCGGTGAGGAAACGCCTTCAGGCGCTGCCGGCGGGATTGGAGTTTCATCACGGGCTCCTGGCATGGCGAGGTCTAACATGGGGTCCGGCATCGGTAAGCGAGCGGTTGGGGAAATTACTATTCTTCCGATCGCCGTCAGTGGAGAATTCCGGGCAGGCGAATCGCTGTGCGCGAGGTTGTTGGCCGCGACGCGAAGCCTGGGGCTGCGCATTCAGGATGGCGACATCCTGGTGGTGAAACACAAAGTTGTTTCGAAGGCGGAAGGCGCACTGGTAGCTCTTGATGAGATCCGGCCCTCGGCAGCTGCGCGGGTCTGGGCTCGACGCTATGGGCTCGACGCACGGGTAAGTGAGTTGGCGGTGCGTGAGAGCCGCAGAATCGTGCGGCGAAAGCGCGGAGTGCTGATCACCGAAACCAGGCACGGATTCGTTTGCGCGAACAGCGGCGTGGATGTATCGAATGTCGATGGTGGAAAGCACGCGGTGTTGCTGCCGCTGAATCCGGATCGTTCCGCGGCGAGACTGCGGCGGGAGTTGAAGAAGCAGCTTGGGATCGAGATTGCAGTCATCATCAGCGATAGTTTCGGCCGTCCGTGGCGGGAAGGCTTGACGGAGGTTGCAATTGGCGTTGCCGGAATGCGTCCTCTTGTTGACTATCGCGGACGTCGCGATCCGCACGGCTACTCGCTGCATGCGACGGTCGACGCAGTGGCGGACGAATTGGCTTGCGCGGCGGGACTGGTCTGCGGCAAGCTGGCAGGCACTCCCGCTTGCATCATTCGAGGCTATTCGTATCGCCGAGAGAACCGCCGAGGAAGCGGCGGGGCGCGGGAACTGATCCGGCCCGCGAAGAACGATCTTTTTCGGTAGAAGTGTTTCGTGATTCGTAAGAGTCTTTTTATGAATTGTTATCCTGAGCGAAGCAAAGGACCTGCAGTTTGCCGCAAAATGCAGATCTTCCGCTCTTTCGCGGGCGGATAGGAGAAGGCTATGGCATTGCAGTCCTCAGAACTCGAGCAATTCCCCGCGCTGACTTGGGATCAGATCGCGCCCCAAGCTTCGATGCCGATTCGCAATGCCCTGGAGCGCGTGCTGGAAGTGCAAGACGGAGCCTGTCTGCGGGACGAGGAACGCTACGCTCTGGCCAACTGCGAAGGAGCAGACTTGTTCGCGCTGCTGGTCGCCGCCGATACTGTTCGGCGCGACCTGGTCGGCAACATCATCAGCTACGTGGTGAACCGCAATATCAATTTCACCAACATCTGTTTCGTGGGATGCAAGTTCTGCGCGTTCAGCCGCGGCCCGCGCGAGGCCGACTCCTATTTTCATTCCCTCGATGACATGGGGCGCAAAAGTAAAGAAGCGTGGGAACTGGGCGCGACCGAAGTCTGCATTCAAGGCGGTCTGCCGCACGGTCTGCCGCCGTTTTATTACCGCGACATTCTGCGCGCCGTGAAGAATGCGACGCCGGGTATGCACATCCACGCCTTTTCTCCGATGGAAATTGTGTACGGCGTGGAATTGACCGGTATGACGCTCCGCGACTATCTAAGGATGCTGCACGATAACGGACTGGACACTCTTCCAGGTACGGCAGCCGAGATTCTGGATGACGAGGTCCGCCATGTATTGTCGCGCAACAAACTTTCGTCCGCACAATGGCAAGAGGTGATTCGCACCGCGCACGCCTGCGGAATCCGAAGCACTTCAACCCTGATGTACGGCCACATGGAAACGCCTGACCACTGGGCGAGGCAGCTGTCTTTGTTCCGCCAGATTCAGACTGAGACCGGCGGCTTCACCGAGTTCGTCCCGCTTGGCTTTGTGCATCAGAACACGCTTTTGTTCCAACAGGGCCTGGCGCGCAGCGGACCGACGCTCGCCGAACACCTCAAGATTCATGCGCTGGCCAGAATACTGCTCGCCGGCTCGATTCATAACATCCAGGTCTCGTGGGTAAAGCTGAATCGCAAACTTTCGCAGCTTTGCCTGCACGCCGGCGCCAACGACTATGGCGGAACGCTGATGGAAGAAAATATCTCGCGCGAAGCCGGAGCCACAGCGGGCCAGTACACCAGTCCGGAAGAATTCCAGGCGTTGATTCTGGAGATGGGGCGCATTCCGGCAGAGCGCAATACGAAATATTCACGAATGAAGATCAAGCTGCCGGCGGAGTCCATTTCATCTGAATCGTTATTGGTTCCGGAGTTCGCGTGAGCCGCACCGTCGCGGTGATCGGTGGTACCGGCCCTGCGGGCACAGGCCTCGCGTTACGGTGGGCGCGCGCGGGAGAAACCGTCATCATCGGCTCGCGCGATGCTGCACGGGCACAGCAAGCGGCAGAGACCATCCGCAAGCGGGCGGGCGCAAATGCTCATGTGTCTGGGATGGAAAATTCGACAGCCTGCGCCGCCAGCGACCTGCTGGTGCTCACCGTGCCATTCGAAGGACAGGCAGCGCTGCTGAAGCAGTTGAAACCTGCGATTCGTCCGGGCAGCATCCTGATCGATGCCACGGTTCCGCTGGCCGCGAGCGTGGGCGGACGCGCCAGTCGCACCATCGGTGTGTGGCAGGGCTCGGCCGCGCAGCAGACGGCAGAGCTTGTTCCGAAGGGCGTTTCCGTCGCCGCCGCGTTTCACAACATTTCGGCGGAGGTGCTCAACAGCGACGATCACGAAGGCGTGGATTGCGATGTGATCGTATGCGGCGATGATCCCAATGCCACGCAGGTTGCGATGGAACTCGCGGCGAAGATTGCGGGCGTGCGAGCGATCGATGGCGGCAAGCTCGAGAATGCGCGCATCGTCGAGCAGATCACCGCGCTGCTGATCGGTCTTAACATCCGGCATAAAGGGCACGGTGGAATACGGATCACCGGCTTGCCCGATGGCGCGTACCAGACAGGCTCGGCTCGCTAGAGGTTGTGGAGCGCCGGGCGTCCTCGCCCGGCCTCTATTCTCTTGAAGGTGCACGCGGGACGGGCGAGGACGCCCGTCGCTCCATTTTCTGAAATGACTGATGCTTCCACCGCCGAACCGGCCATCGAATTTGATCATGCTTCCTTCCGTCTGAACGGGCGTGCGCTGCTTCAGGATCTCGTGCTCTCCGTGAAGCAGGGGGAAACCCTGGTGCTGCTGGGCCGAAGCGGCTCGGGGAAGACGACCACTCTGAAGTTGATCAACCGCTTGCTGTTGCCTACCGCAGGCGACGTTCGCGTTCACGGACGTCGCACTGCGGAGTGGGATCCGATCCGGTTGCGGCGAGGCATCGGGTATGTCATTCAGGACGGTGGTTTGTTCCCCCACTTCACCGTTGAGCGCAACATCGCGCTCGTGCCGCGAATTGAAAACTGGCCACAGGCGCGTGTCGATGCGCGCGTGCGAGAGTTGCTGGCCACAGTCGGGCTGAAGCAGGAACTGGCATCTCGTTATCCAAGCCAACTCTCCGGGGGCCAGCGACAGCGCGTCGGAGTGGCGCGGGCTCTCGCAGCGGATCCTCCGATCCTGATTCTTGACGAGGCTTTCGGCGCGCTTGATCCCATCACACGATCGGAGATGCAGAAAGAATTTCGCGCACTGCAGCAGCGGATGCAGAAAGCGGTCATCTTTGTTACCCACGATCTTCGCGAGGCTTTGTTGCTCGGAGATCGTATCGCGCTGATGGAAGAGGGCCGCCTCATCGTGGACCTCCGAGCGGCGGAATTTTCGCGCTCGCAGCATCCGCTGGTGCGAGCATACGTGGAAGCGTTCTCCGGTTTGCCGGATGAAAGTTTGGCGGATGAAAGATCGCCGGATCCAGATTAGCCCCGTGTTCATGAGGTGATCGGCATGAATTTCTTGCAGTTCATGATGGCGAATCGCCAGCAGGTGCTCGATCTCACGCTGGAGCACATGACGCTGGCCGGTGTCGCCACTGTTCTCGCGGCGCTCGTCGGCATTCCGCTCGGCATCCTGATCACGCGCATTCCGCAACTCAGCAAGCCGGTGCTGGGTGGCGCGAACATCATCCAAACCATCCCAAGCCTTGCCTTGTTCGGCTTTCTTCTTCCGGCGCCGTGGATTGGAGAGCGCGGAAGCCGGCTTGCGATCCTGGCGCTGGCGCTCTATGCGCTGTTGCCGCTGATCCGCAATACTTACGCAGGCATTCGCAGCGTCGATCCGGCGGTGGTCGAGGCCGGACGCGCCATGGGATTGACCGATCGCCAATTGCTCTTCCAGGTGGAATTGCCGCTGGCCTCGGGAGTCATTGTCGCCGGATTGCGAATTGCCACGGTGCTCTCCATTGGACTGGCAACGATTGCCGCGGCGATCGGTGCGGGCGGCCTCGGAGAGTTTATTTTTCGCGGACTGGCCATGGTGAACAACCAGGTGATTTTGGCGGGAGCCGTTCCGGCCGCGCTGCTGGCGCTCTTCGCCGACTATGTGCTCGGAAGACTCGAGCGGCGATTGGGGTCGCTGCGTGTGAAGTCGTAGGTTGAGCTTAGCGATAGACATCTGAGATAAACATCCATTGACGATCGATTCGATCCGCGGCCGTTCTGCGAAAATCATCTGCACACTTCTCGTCTTCCTGCTTCTGTTGCCGGTCATTGCTTGTGAACGAAACGCAAATCGAATCGTAGTTGGATCGAAAAACTTCACCGAGCAACTCATCCTCGGAGAACTGTTCGCACAAATCATCGAAGCCCGCACTCATCTGCCGGTGGAGCGCCGTTTCTATCTGGCTGGCACATTCATCTGCCACCAGGCGATCCTCGCCGGACGCATCGACATCTATCCGGAATATACGGGCACGGCGCTCACGGCAGTTCTCAAACAGCAACCGAGCGGCGACAAGCAAGAAGTCTATCGACGCGTAAAGCAGAGTTATGAAAGCCAGTTCGGCCTCAGCGTGGGGCCACCGCTTGGCTTTGACGATACCTTCGCGATGGTGATCCGCGGCGAGGACGCGCGCCAGTTGCACCTTAAGACGCTGTCCGAGGCCGCTGTGTTTACGCCGAAGTGGCGCGCCGGTTTCGGATACGAATTCATGGAGCGTCCCGATGGATACAAAGGTTTGGTTGCCAGCTACGGCCTGCGCTTCGCCGAAGCGCCGCGCATTATGGATCTCGGCTTGATTACGCGGGCACTCAAAGAACGGCAAGTCGATATCATTGCCGGAAACAATACCGATGGATTAATTCCGGCGCTCGACTTCGTTGTGCTGGAGGACGACCATCATTACTTTCCGCCCTACGAAGCGGTGGCGATCCTGCGCGGAGAAATGCTGAAGAACCATCCCGAGGTGGGAACGGCGCTTAGCGAATTGTCCGGAGCGATCTCCGATGAAGATATGAGGCGGATGAATTATGCGGTGGATGGACAGCATCGCGACGTGACTGCGGTGGTGCGAGAGTTTCTGAAGCAGCGCGGGATGATCAACTAAATGTTTGTTAGTCGAAACGTTACTCTGGGAGAGTTAAATGGTTTTGTAAACCACCGCCAACTCCAGCACGGCGCGGCTGAAGCCGCGCCCCTTCAAAACAAAGCCGCACAACGCAGACCCGCATCACGACTTGTACGGAATATGAACTTCCGCATAGCTGCCGGGCGTGGCCGAGTTGACGCTGCCGCATTTTTCTCGATGTGCAATCTGACCAGCGGCCATTGTGAAGTGCTCAGCACCACAACGGCTATTCTGCGGCCAGTGAGATTCTGCTGGTATTGGATGTTTTTGTCAGCGGTAAGGAAAACATCGAACCCGGCCCGCTCCGCTTCGGCTAGCAATTCGCCATTGGAAAGCGTGTCCCATCCGCGAGTTCTTGCCTCGGTTATCGTGTGGCCGGTGAGGTAGGGAGATAACGGCGCCGGTACGCTGTGGTCAAAGAGAACGAGCATCGGGGGCGGACGCTTGTACTGGCTCCACGGGGACCGGGGCAGCGAGGCTGCGAGCTGCAAACTCCAGGACCTCGATTATCTGCTCCTTAGAAATGTGAAACCAGTCGACAATCTCATCTACGGTGGCTCCAGCTTCGAGGTTTTCGAACACGGCGGACACGGGCATGCGGGTATCGCGAAACACCCATGCGCCGCTTAACCTTCCCGGCACGCTTTCAACAGCGGGGCATTGGGACCAATCGAGAGTTGCCATGTCCGACCTCCTTTCCTCCTAACCTTTTACGACGGTTCAGCGGCGGGGTCACGCGGGGAAAGACGTTCTCCGCGACCGGCAAAATGCAGATCAGTCTGAGACGGGGCAAGCCCCGTCTCTGTACGAGTTTTTTGTTTTTTGGCGATTTGCGTATGCCTGAAGGCATGCCCTGATACGAGGCGCACCCCAGTCCAAGCATAGTCACAGCCCGAGTCTTTCCGCAGCCCGTGGAGCCGCGGCCCTCCACAAAGAGCTGCTTGTGAAATACCCATCCCATGGAGGGTCTGAGGGAGACGGGCGAGGACGCCCGTCTCTCCATTGGGCGAACAGGCGTCTAGGCATCATTAGGCGTCTACTCTTCCACCGGCTGCGCGTCCAGTTCCTGAACCGGTTCGCCTCCGGCCAAGCCTTGGGCGACGATGAGACGGCGGGCTTCGATGCGAAGTTCGGGGAGGGCGCGTCCGAACCAGATTGCACCGAGGACGCAGGCTATTCCTCCGACCCTAACGGTCATCGGTGCGCCGACGCGATTTGCCAGGGCTCCGCCAAAAAAAGCTCCGAAGGGAGCCATCCCCATGAACATCATCGAGTATAGGGACATGACGCGGCCGCGCAGATGGTCGGGGACGATGGTCTGGATCAGCGTGTTCGAGCACGCCATCTGCAACATCATCGAGTAACCGCACGGCAACAGGAGCGCGGCTGACAACCAGAACGAAGTCGAGAAGGAAAAAAGAAACAGGCTGATCCCCAAGGTTGCGCAGGTGATGGTCACCCATCGGCCCAGGCCTTTGATTCCGGTCTTGGCGGCCAGCGTCAAGGCCCCAAACAGAGCGCCTACGCCAGTCGCGCCCATCAGGATGCCGAGGCCGCGCGCGCCGCCGTGCAGGATTTTGTCGGCGAAGACCGGCATCAGCACGGTGTAGGGCATCCCGACCAGGCTCACCAGGCCGATCAAGAAGAGCAGCGACCGGATGATCTTTGTCCGGTTGACCCAGCGGAAACCTTCGACGATGTCTTCCATTGGGGAACGGTTGCTGATGCGCGGGACGCTGCCCACCTTCATCAGCAGTAAGCCGATGAGCACGGCGATGTAGCTAAATGAATTGGCGGCAAAGCACCAGCCTTCGCCGAATCTCGCGACGAGAATTCCGGCTACGGCGGGGCCGACTACGCGCGCGCCATTGAACATCGAAGAATTCAGCGCGATGGCGTTCATCAGGTCTTCCTTGCCGACCATGTCGATGAGGAACGCTTGCCTCCCCGGGATGTCGAAGGCGTTCACGACTCCGAGCAGGCCAGCCAGCAGAAAAATGTGCCAGACGTGCACGCGCCCGCTCAATGTAAGCCAGGCCAGAATGCCGGCGAGAATCATGGAGCAGGTTTGGGTGGCGATGACCAGGCGCTGGCGATTGACGCGGTCGGCGGTGATGCCTCCGAAAGGGGCAACGAGAAAGACGGGAATCTGGCTGGCAAAGCCGACCGCGCCCAGCAACAGGGCAGATTTCGTCATGCTGTAGACAAGCCATGCCTGGGCGACGCTCTGCATCCAGGTGCCGGTTAGGGAGATGAGTTGTCCGCTGAAAAAGAGCTGAAAGTTGCGGTGGCGCAGGGCGCGCAGGGTTGTAGCCCATTTCGGCGGGGATGCGGTTTTCGCGCCTCTCTTCTCAGCCGCAGCCGATTTTCGCGATCGAGTCACCCTATTTAGAACTTTTTCACATCTTTCGGATGACGGCAAGCGATGCGGCAAGGGATGACGGCATTTGGACCTTCCCTCCCGGTCCGATCCGCGATAGAGTTAAGGTGTAATGTGCACGGATCCGCGAACTGGATCCCGGAGGGATGGACGATGAACACAGATCCTGATCGTCTTGAGCATCGTCTTGAACGTTGTTTGGAACGACGAGGAGCGCAGCGTTTCGAAATGCACCTGCCATTGGCGGTTCATTTCGAGGGACGGACGGTGCCCGGATTTACTCAGGATTTGACTGGCCGTGGAATTTTCTTTTACGCCGAGACCACGCTCCCGGAAGGGGCGGTCGTGGAATTGACTTTTACCATGCCGTCCGAAATCACGTTGGGAGAAAACATGCCGGTTCGGTGCCGTGGGCGGGTGTTGCGGACTTCCTCTTCCCCGGTTGATCATTCGCTCGTGGGTCAGCGAAACGGGATCGCCGTGCAACTCGACTCCTACGAGTACTTACCCTCGACCGAGACGACCGCTCACTTCGTGCGAGTTTCGTCCTCGGGTTCCACCGGAGCGACTTCCGGCCCCCACCCGCGCTGAGGGCTGATTTTCGCTCGTTCCTTCGCCTGGCGTTTTCAAGTCCTTCTCAAGTCTTTTCAAGCGCTGGCATTTGCCTTACAATCGACTAAACCAGCAGTCTGGCGGGTCTTTACCCGAATGGAGAACCCGCCGGCGACCTGCCGCTCCGTCTGAGATCCGCCTTCGATTACGAAGGTCATTTGGCTCCGACGTTGGAAGTTCGTAGCATGACAATGAACACTGAGAATCGAGTCATGCCCGGGATCGCCGTCGCCCTCCTGACCGAGGATCGCGAACAATCCGTCGTACTGAATAGCCGGGTGGAGAGCACCAATCTGGCCCGAACAGTATTGAGCCATGTCGGGTTCCCTGCGGGACCGGGCGATACCGTTCTGCGTCAATTGCTGGACCAGCGCGCTGAAGTTGTCCTGGTGAATATCGATCCCCAGAATCCGCAGCGCGCCATCCGCACCATCGAGTTGATCCACGCCAACATTCCCGGAGTCACAATTTTTGCGATCGGGGAAATGAACCAGCCGACGAACATTGTTTCCGCCATGCGAGCCGGGGCGCGTGAGTTTCTGGACCACGCCTCCAGCCGCGAGGCCTTGATCGAGGCGTTCACCCGATTCTCGGCCACATTGAGCCGGGCGCAGCGCAGCGCCAGTAAGGCGCGCGTTCTCACTTTTCTAAACGCCAAGGGCGGGGCCGGAGCCACCACCACCGCGGTGAATACCGCCGTCGCCTTGCAGGAGACTCACGGGCGTGTGGTGCTGGTGGATTTCGCTCCCATCGGCCATGCCGCCCTGCAACTGAATCTGCGGCCGCAGTTCACGATCATCGATGCATTGCAAAACCTGCATCGCATGGACGGTTCGCTGCTTGACGGCCTGATGACGCCATATCGCAATGGCCTTCATTTGCTGGCGGGCGCTCAGCAACCGCACAACGCGGTCCCGACCGCGTCGGAACTGGCTCGCCTCTTCGACCTGCTCGTAAACCAGTACCACTTCGTCGTGCTCGATTGCTCAGGGCGGATGGATGGCATGATGCAAATGATCTGCGACCTCTCGAACGCCGTGCTGCTGGTCACGCAGACCGACGTCGTTTCGCTGTGGAGCGCTGGCCGGATTTACTCGTTTCTGCAGGAAGGAGCGGGCCGCGATCGCCTGCGGATCGTGATCAACCGTTACAAGAAGATTCCCGGCTTCACCGACGAGGATGTGGAGAAGGCCACCAACTGCAAGGTACTCTGGAAAGTGCCCAACAACTTCCAGTTGGTCGCGCCCGCGATTGACAAGGGGAGCCCGGTGGCCGCGCAGGGGAATCACGAAATCGGCCGGTCTTATCAGGGATTGGCGGCGGCGCTCGCCGGCGCGACTGCCACCGCCGAAGGCGCCCTCTCGCTGCACTACCAGCATGACAAGGGCGACGGCAAGAAACGTGGCGCCGGGCATCTGGTGGTCTCGCCGATGCGCGCCGGGCAGTAGATCCCATTTAGCGGTTGGATTGCAGAGGACTTCGCGGGCTTCGGGATCGAGGAGCTCTTGAGGCTGCTGTTTTTCGTCCCCAGAATGGCTATTACAACAGCTTGGCGGAAGAGGCTGCTGCACTGATGGAGTTTCTCGCCAACCATCATCCTTTCATGGACGGCAACAAACGAATTGCGTTTTCCGCCGCCGATACCTTCCTCGCCAGAAACGGTTTCTATCTCGATGTCGATGCCATCGAAACCTATCGATTCATGATGGAGGCCCTAGCTGACAGCACATTTCGTTTTGGACGGATCCTTGACTGGATCAATGCCAGCGTTAAGCGCTTTTCGTAGCTCCAGTTCTTTTTCTATTTCTTGCCGTTCAAACCTACACAATTTTGATCTCGATTTCTGCAATCGGACTTCTTACCTCTGCAATTTCCGGGCTTTGTTAGAATCAGGGTTCACCGAGCCCACGTTCCTCAATGACGCCGAGAATCGTTGAAATTCTTTATCAGATGATCGCGTTCCTGTTTGCGATCAGCGTGCACGAGTCCGCCCATGCCTGGACCGCGTCACGCTGCGGCGATCCGACGGCTCGGATGCTGGGACGGGTATCGCTGAATCCGATTCGCCACATCGATCCGATTGGCACGATCGTACTGCCGCTGATAGCAGCTTATCGCGGAGGGTTGATCGGTTGGGCTAAACCCACCCCCGTTGATCCCCGGAATTTTCGCCATCCTGTGATGGACGACATCCTGACTTCAGTGGCAGGCCCGGTAAGCAACTTCATAGTCGCCACAGCGGCGCTTCTGATTCTTGGTTGCATCTCGCTTTCATCGGCGACCGGACGCACCATTATCATGGGATTGTCGGGCGGTTTTGATGTCGGTGTTTCCGATTCGATGTGGGTACCAATAGTGATGTTGCTGTATATGCTTATGGTCGTCAACGTCTGGCTTGCAGTCTTCAATCTAATTCCTGTCCCGCCGCTCGACGGCAGTCACGTGCTGCGGCATTTTCTATCGGATCCGGTGCGAATGCTATACGACCGCATCGGTATCTTTGCACTGATGGCACTGGTCTTTTTAGCTCCACGTCTTCTCAGCAGCTTAATCGACCCGCCTGTTAACTTTTATCGCTCCATTCTGGTGAAATTCTGAATGGCAACTCCTTCAATTAAGAAACGCGTGTTGAGCGGAATGCGCTCGACCGGCAAGCTGCACCTGGGAAACTACGTTGGCGCGCTCGAGAACTGGGTCCGCATGCAGGAGCAGTACGACTGCTTCTTCTTTATCGCCGACTGGCACGCGCTGACCACCGACTACGCGGACACGTCGCGTCTGAAGGAAAACTCAGTCGAGGTGCTGCTGGATTGGCTGGCGGCGGGGCTGGATCCCGCAAAGTGCGTGATGTTCATACAGTCTCATGTGCCGGCGCACGCGGAATTGCACCTGCTGCTTTCGATGATCACCCCGCTCGGGTGGCTGGAGCGCGTCCCCACATACAAAGAGCAGAAGGAAAACATCAAGGAAAAAGACCTGGGCACTTACGGGTTTCTCGGTTATCCCGTGCTGCAGTCGGCGGATATTTTGATCTACAAGGCAGACGTCGTCCCGGTCGGCGAAGACCAGGTGGCGCACGTTGAGTTGACGCGTGAGATTGCGCGTCGGTTCAACGCCTTTTACGGCGGGAAGCGCGAATATGTATTCCCCGAACCAGCATCCCTGCTCACACCCGCACCCAAGCTGCCGGGCACCGACGGCCGCAAGATGTCGAAATCGTATGGCAATACCATCATGCTGACCGATCCTGAGCCAGTGGTGCGGCTCAAGCTGAAGACGATGGTCACCGATCCCGCCCGAGTGCGGCGCACGGATCCGGGCAACCCTGATGTGTGTCCGGTGGGCGACCTGCACAAGATATTCAGCTCCCAAGAGACGATGGCGAGAGTATACGAAGGCTGCCGGTCGGCGGGGATCGGCTGCATTGAGTGCAAGAGCTGGGCGGCCGATGCCCTGGTAAAGATTCTCAACCCGATGCAGGAGCGCCGGAAAAAATACGAGGACAATCCGCGCCTCGCCTGGGATATTCTGGAGGCTGGCTCGGCTCGGGCGCGTGATGTCGCAGGCGCCACCATGGACGAAGTTCGCAAGTCGATGGGCTTGGACTATAGTCCGGACTCTATTCCGAATTCTCAGCCGGCGAAGGGTTCTACGAAGTGACTAATTTGCCTCAACGCATATCGGATCCGGAGCCGGCCGAGGCTTCTCGGCGGGACGAGGCTCGGATGGTGCCGGCGGAGACGCGGCCAGCCGCGTCTCTACGGGAGAGCAAATCGGCCGCACGGGAAAATGATTCCGCTGCGGCCAAGTTCGCCAAAGATGATGCCAGCGATTTCCCGTTCGCCATCGCGCTTGGCGAAATCTATGAAGGGCCGCTCGACCTGCTGCTCGATCTGATCCGCAAGCAGGACATCAACATCTACGACATCCCTATCGCCAGAATCACGGCGCAGTACCTCACTTATGTCGAGCGCATACGCGAACTGGACGTAAACATCGCCTCCGAGTTCATCTACATGGCGGCGGTGTTGATTCACATCAAGTCGAAGATGTTGTTGCCGCGCGATCCGCTTGCCCCTGCCGACGCGCTGGAAGACCCTCGCAACGAACTCGTCAACCGACTGCTCGAACACGAAAAGTTCAAATCCGCCGCGCAAATGCTTTTGCAAAAACAGCAGATTGAAGACGCGGTGCTAAGCAACCCGGCAATCAGTGAGTTCATGGACGCCGAGGGCGCGGAGCCCGAACTCGCCGCCGATGTGATTGACCTGGTCAAGACCTTCCAGCAAATCCTCGATCGGGCGCGCTCCCGGCCGATCCTCGAAGTGGACGAAGAGACCGTAACCGTCGGCCAGATGATCCAGTACCTGCATCGTCGACTCTCTCTCGAAGATCGCCCCATTCGCCTGAAGCAGATGCTCCGGAGTGTGCCGTCGCGACAGGCGCTGGTCTGCATATTTCTAGCGTTGCTGGAGCTGGTCCGCTTACAAGCGATCCAGGTTCGGCAGGACCACGTCTTCGGCGAAGTGCTGGTGCGCAAACATTCCCACTTCGAAGAAGTCATGACCGAACAAGCTGCGGTGCGCGACGATTGGAAATGAAAAGAAGCGGTGAGGGGAGCGCCTGGCGCTTCACCGGCAAACCCGACTTATGAGTCTTAGAGCCCAACTCGAAGCCATCATTTACGCGGCGGAAACGCCCATTCCGCTTGACCAGATTCTTGCGCTGGTGAAGGAGTCTTTGCTCGCGCAAGCTCCCGGAATCGATGCCGCGGAAATGAAGTCGCGCGTCCGCGCCACGCTCGAAGAACTCATCGCGGATTACTCCGGTGCGGGCCACGGAATCGAAATCCGCCAAGTCGCCGGCGGATACCGCATGTCCACCAAGCCTGAGCAGCACGACGTGGTGCGCGCATTTGCGAAGAGCCTGAAGCCGCCCTTCCGGCTGTCGCTTCCGGCGCTCGAAACCCTTGCCGTCATCGCCTATAAGCAGCCGGTCACAGTGCCCGAGATCAGCGAAATCCGTGGCGTCGACGCCGGTGGAGTGATCGCGACCCTGCTCGACCGCAAGCTCATTACAACCGCGGGCAGAAAAGCCGTAATCGGCCGCCCCATTCTCTACAAAACCAGCAAAGAGTTTCTGCTGCGCTTCGGGCTGAACGACATCCACGAGCTGCCGAGCATGGAGGAATTCGAGAAACTGCTGGCGGAGTCGTTCCAGAGCGATCTGCTGCCCGGTGAGGGCGCGCGGGTGGAGGCGCCTTCAAGTTCGCCTTCACCACTAGAGGATGTTTCTTCCGAAGCGGAAAGCGCCGAAGAGGAAGCCGAAACGCCAGCTAGCGCCGAACCGGAGTAGCCATCCATGCCCGCCGAACGTCTGCAAAAAATTATCGCCGCTGCTGGAATTGCATCCCGCCGCAAATCCGAAGCCCTGATCTCCTCGGGCCGCGTGCTGGTCAATGGACAGGTGGTCACCGAGCTTGGCACCAAAGCTGATCCCGAACACGATCACATTCGCGTGGACGGCAAACTTCTACAAGGCCCAGAGCGCTACACCTACGTCGTGTTGAACAAGCCCAAGGGATATGTGACCACGGTCAGCGATGAGAAAAAACGCCCCACCGTGATGGACCTGGTGCAGAAGGTGAAAGGGCGCGTGTATCCCGTGGGGCGCCTCGACTGGGCTAGCGAAGGCCTTCTGCTGATGACCAACGACGGCGCGCTGGCCAATGCGCTGATGAAAGCGGCTTCCAATGTGGCGAAGACGTACGTTGTGAAAGTCGCGGGCCAACCCGACGAGGCAAAGCTCGACAAGCTGCGCCGGGGAGTTTCTATCGCCGAAAAAGGCGGCCACCGCGTGCGCACTGCTCCGGCAAAAATTCGCCTGATCCGCGAAGGCGATAACCCGTGGCTTGAAGTGACCATCATTGAAGGCCGCAACCGCCAGGTCCGAAAAATGTTTGAAGAAGTGGGGCATCACGTGGAGAAAATCCGGCGTGTGCAGTACGGTCCGCTCGCGCTCGATGTGCCGCCGGGAGATTGGCGCAACCTTACTCTGCTGGAAGTGGCTAAGCTGAAAACGGCTGCGTCGGGCACGAAAGTTGCCAGCCCGCCAAGCCCGTACATACCGCTCCGCCCACCGAAGGCTGCAGCGATCAGGCCCCCGGGAACACCGAGGCCGGAGAACCCATTGAAATCATCGCGCGCACCGAGGCCGTCGCACTCGGACAAGCCGTCGTTTATTTCGCGCTCACAGAGACCGTCGCGCTCCTTAAGACCGGGGACTTCCAATCGGTCTCGCGCACCGAAGCACAGGCGCGACTAGTTCGCTGCTGGAGCGCCGGGGCCTCCTGCGTCGGTGGAAGGGCGAGAGGGCGCCCGTCGCTCCACCATAGGAGTCGCGTTCTAACGCCTGGCTTCGGAAATCATCGGCAGCCGGGCCGCGCCGTACAGGCCGGCATCGGTCCCCAACATTGCGCGGGTGACGATAGTCTTGTGGCCGGGGCCAGCCTTCACGTGCGCGGAAGCGCCCAGATGGCTGGCCGAAGGATCAGGCGGCGCAGTGGCGGCATACACCATGGAGCGGAGCCGCAACTCTTCGAAGATCGCGGGCGAAAAAGCTTCCCACGCGCTCGAAACTCCTCCGCCAATCACGTAAATCGGCAGGTTCAAGGAATTCACCATCGACGAAAGCACAATGCCTAAGCAACGGCCCACGTACCGGAAAATGCGGCGCGCATCTTCATCGCCTTGAATCGCAAGTTGGTAAATCGATTTCGCGCTGAACTCCGGATCGGAGTGTGCAGCGCTTGCCAGAGCAGATGTGCCGTTCCCCGCGATCGCTTCTCTTGCCAACCGGACCACTGCGGTCGCCGAAGCATATTGCTCCAGGCATCCGTGATTCCCGCACCCGCAAATGTGCCCCCCCGGCTCAACCGTCGTGTGCCCGAACTCCCCGGCCATGCCGTTCGCGCCGCGCCAGATCGCGCCGCCCAGAACCAGTCCACCGCCGACGCCGGTACCGAGAGTCAGCATCGCCATGTCGTCATAATCCTTGGCCGCGCCCAGCCATTTTTCTCCGAGCGCCGCGACGTTGGCATCGTTTTCGAGGATCACGACCGTCTTCAGGCACTGCTCAATGGCGGCGCGGGCCGGATAGTCGACCCAGTCCGGCAGATTGGGCGATTCGCGCACCAGGCCGGTCTGCATGTCGATGATGCCGGGCACGCCGATGCCGATTCCGAGCAGCGGGGCGGAGTTTTTAAATTTCTCCGACATGCGCTGGATGGCGTCGCACATGTCGCCGATGACATGATCGCGTCCCAGGGAAACCTTGGTGCCGAGCGTGATTTTCTCGACGAGTGCGCCTTGCTCGTCCACCGCTGCGATGCGCAGATTCGTGCCGCCGAGGTCCACTCCAATTGAGAATTTATTCATGGGATTTATTCATGATGAATGAATCGGTAATTCCGTCCGCGAGGGCATTAGCCCTGACCTTTTTTACAGTGCGGGTGCCAATTCGTCAATATTAAATCGTTCTATTAGGGCTAGTTTTGACATTTTGCACAATAGTGACTGCTGCGGCCGGCCAGTACAACGCGCCGGATCGCGGTCCCGCACACCAGGCACGGCTCCCCTTCACGGCCATAAACTCGATGCTGGAGCTGGAACAATCCTTCTTCTCCATCCGCGTCCACGTAATCGTTAATCGACGATCCGCCGAGCGCGATCGCCTCGCGGAGCACTTCCCGCACCGCTCGGTGCAGCTTGCCCAACTGCTCGCGCGTGAGGGCCGCCGCCCGCCGGCGGGGACGGATGCCAGCCCGAAACAGCGACTCGTCAGCGTAAATGTTGCCGACGCCGCGCAGCAACTTCTGATTCAGAAGCGCGCTCTTGATCGGAGTCTTGCGCCCGCGAAAAAGCGCGATGAACCGCTCCTCGCTTACCTCCAGCGGTTCCACTCCACCGGGATCGAAGCCGCCAGGATGAAGATGAACGCTGAGTTTGCCAAACATCCGTGGATCGATAAACCGCAGTTCGCGCCCCGAAGCGAGCTTCGCAATCAGGTGGGTGTGCTTTGCGATCTCCATGGCAGCTTCGGAAACGACCAGACGCCCGGTCATGCCTAGATGGACGATCCACTGCGCCGTTTGAACATCGGACGTCTGTCGAGACGAGGCTGGCCGCGTCCGCCGGCGAACTTTGCTCTTCCGTTTGCCTTTCTTTGTCTGTGTCACCCGTGTCCGCGATGGCCGTAATTCCCCCTCCAGATCGAAAACGATGTGTTTTCCCGCGCGATGCACCCGTACGATCCGCTTGCCCTCCAGCGTCGAGGCGATGACGGCCGCAGGTGACTTGAGCGGTTGGTTCCTGGAACCGATCCAGACAGAGTCGACGCTGTCCCCGGCTACGCGCGTGTCGAGACCTCGCGCAATGGTTTCGACCTCGGGGAGTTCGGGCACGCTGTCAGGATACAAGATCCACGCTGCAAAAAAGGCTCTTGGCGAAAGAGCGATTTTCAGGTTTGCTCCTCCACAGCCTGATTCGGTATGCTGGAGTGTACACACCAAGTTCCGCCGATCTTCCCAGCTTCCCAGTCTATTCAGCAGCAGCGGCGCGGCAAGTGTGTGCGACCCTGGGGCGGGCTTCGGTTTGCGGCCGCGCAATATTCCAAGTGGAGTTCGGATTGAGCAGAGGTAAAACGAGCAGAGGCAGAACTGTGGTCATCGTGGGAGCCCAGTGGGGCGACGAGGGCAAGGGCAAGATTGTCGACGTGCTCACTCAGACCTTTTCGGTGGTGGCTCGCTACGCCGGCGGCCACAATGCGGGACACACCGTCATCATCAACGGGAAAAAGTTCATCCTGCAGCTCGTCCCCGGCGGCATTCTGCGGCCCGAGTGTACCAGTGTCATCGGCAATGGCGTGGTGATTGATCCGTTGGCCTTCCTGAAGGAAGTCGCTTCCCTGCGCGCCGCCGGAGTGAAAGTGGACGGCAACCTT
>Ga0210402_10000170_pt1 | contig 74267 bp, 67 predicted proteins | sample IncBWC7MmetaG_FD_161055 | JGI IMG/M metagenome (GOLD analysis project Ga0210402, IMG submission 161055) | Forest soil microbial communities from Barre Woods Harvard Forest LTER site, Petersham, Massachusetts, United States - Inc-BW-C-7-M | ecosystem: Environmental > Terrestrial > Soil >...
CTGCAGATCGGCGCGAACCCGAGGCATACGCGGAGTGTCAATGTATCCGCGCAACCGCTGCTGCATCTCCTTTCCGACATCGTCTACGAGCCGTTCATTGCCCAGGAGCAGGCAGGGGGGTCTGGCCCCCCGCACTACCAGGTCCCACTCGCCGACGGCGACGACGTCTTCATGGAGTTCAAGTCCGGCACGTACACACCCGACCACTGGGAGACGCAAGTCTGGAGCATCCACGACCTGCGCTGGACGAGCGGCGCGCTTGTGGACCGGTGGACCGCACCGAGCGACTGGAAACCGGTGCCGGCTGGCGGCCCTGTTTTCTTCGAGCCGGTGTTCCATTCCCTGCTCGCCAACGGTTTCCTCTACATGCCGGCCTCCGGTGGAACGCTGATGCAGATCGACCGCGGCGACGGCCACCTGGTCAGGCGCATCAATCCGTTCGCCTTGATCGATCCGAATAGCCTCGATCCGAACATCTATGTCTCCGGCGTTCCCGCGGCCGACGCCGCGGGGAACATTTACTACGGCGCATTTTCGCTCGATGGGGCCGACCCGTGGGGGAAGGACATCACCGGCGCCTGGCTGGTCCGTGTGCGGCCGGATGGCAGCGTCACGAAAATCGACTTTGCCTCGCTGGTGCCGAACGCTCCGAAGCCCACGGATCAGTGCACGCTCACATTCGACCGAACGCAGCCCCGTCCCTGGCCGCCTTCCCCGACCGCGGTCGCGCCGGCGAGCCTCTGCGGCTCGATGCGCCCGGGCATCAACGCGGCGCCGGCCATCGCCGCCGACGGCACGGTCTACCTCGCCGGCCGCACGAACTTCAATTCCGGCTATTCGTTCATCGTCGCGGTCAACGCCGACCTCACCCCGAAGTGGAGCACGCCGATGCGCAACATCCTCAATGACGGCTGCGGCGTGCTCGTCCCATTCGGAGCAACCAACTCATCCTGCCGCCCCGGCGCGACGCAGGGCGTTGATCCGAACGACAACCAGTTGCCTTCCGCCCGCGTCGACGATAATTCGACATCGTCGCCCGTCAGCCTTCCTGACGGATCCGTTCTCTATGGTTCCTACACCGGCTACAACGGCGTGCGGGGACATCTGGTCCATTTCTCCCCCTCCGGCGCATTTGTGGGCTCCTACGATTTCGGTTGGGACACGACGCCGGCGGTCTGGGAGCACGGCGGCACGTACTCGATCGTGATGAAGGAGAATTTCTACAGCCCTCCCGAGGCCTACTTCATCACGCAACTCGATCCGAATCTGAAGAAGGAGTGGCAGTTCAGGAACACGAACACGCAGTCCTGCGGCCGCGGACCGGACGGGAAGGTGACCTGCGTCAACGACCAGCCGGATGGTTTCGAGTGGTGTGTGAACGCGCCGGCGATCGATATCCGTGGAACGGTGTACGCGAACAGCGAAGACGGCAACCTCTACGCCATCGGACAGGGCGGGGTCGTTCAGGAGAAGATCTTTCTCCAACTCGCCATCGGCGCGGGCTACACCCCCATCTCGATCGGCCCGGACGGAAGGATCTACGCGCAGAACGCCGGACATCTCTTCGCCGTCGGCGGCTCACGGCCGCGGGGGCGCGCGGTGCGAAAGTGAATGTTTGACGCCGGCCGGCGGTCATGCCACAGGGGTATATGTAGTGTATGATGGCTGTATGAAAAAGCCTGTGCGGGTTGCCTTTCTCTTCGCGCTCTTGCTCATCGCCAGCTCAGCGTATTCTCTGGTCTGGGAAATCGACTACACCTACTACTCGGACGGTACATTCACGACCTCTGTCGGCGAAGATGATTTCTTGTGCGACGGCTCGGAGACCGGCTATGGCTCGACGAGCGACTGGCGCGTGCGCAACCGCACACTCTGCCAAGACGGGCAACCGGCCGGACACGCCTGCCAGGAGTTCGTCAACGGCTCGTGGACCTTCGTCACCTGCCCGCCGGGCGTCTAACGGCGGGAAGCGCGACGACGGTACTCGCGGCGGTTCACGAGGAGTCATTACTTCTCCAGCACGCCTTCACCGCACTCGTGTCATGCGAGGGCCTCGCGCGCGGAGGCGCGCACGCACAAGGCAGCCCCGCGCTCGGCGTAGCGCGAGCGCGGGGCATCAGTGGTGATAGGGACGTGCGGCCGCGGAGGCGGCCGCCACAGGATCTTGCGCAATCGCGCTTCTGTTGCGAATCGGGCGGCGTTGTCCCGGCCGCCTCCGCGGCCGGCAAATTGGCGACACCCTCTTCCCCGCGCTCGCGCTACGCCGAGCGCGGGGCTGGATTCTGGAGCGCGCCTTCGCGCGCATCCGGGAGACCTTGGACGCCAATCGCGTCAGGTTGCGGCGAAGCCGGCGCTGTGCGAAGGCGCTCGTCCAAGCTAACGAGCCACCAATTCCGGAAATGCAGCGACGACCAGGAGTGTGTTAACTGACTCTGGGAGAGCGTTAACTGGCTCCGGGAGTGCGTTAACTGACTCCGGGAGTGCGTTAACTGACTCCGGGAGTGCGTTAACTGACTCCGGGAGTGTGTTAACTGACTCCGGGAGTGTGTTAACTGACTCCGGGAGTGTGTTAACTGACTCCGGGAGTGCGTTAACTGACTCCGGGAGTGCGTTAACTGACTCCGGGAGTGTGTTACGGGAGTGTGTTAACTGACTCCGGAGTCGGCCGACTTACCAGTTTTGTCCGTTCAAGATCATCTCATCGCCGGTGTGATGCCGCACCCTGTTGGCCGTTAGCGAAGGCACGCGCACCGGCTACCCCTGCTGCCTCTCTTCCGGAAACGGCCAGTTCACGGCCTCGGCGAACCCGGCGATCGACGCGCCGAGGCGCTCGCGGTGCGCGTAGGCCAGCCCGTGCAGCTCGCGCGTCAGCAGCGCGCCGGCGCTCTCGCCGTTCTCCTCGGCCAGGCACTCGAGCGCCGCGACGACGTAGCGCGGCAGCCGCGCCGTGAACCTGCGCGTCCGCACCCCCGCCGGCAGGACGAGCGCGGCATCCCTCCCCAGCGCCTCCTCGATGGCGTCGATCGGCCAGACATGCACGGCCTGCTCCGCCAGCTCATGAATGTCGATCATCGCCCCGCCGCACCCCGACGTCGCCTCGATCTCGCCCTCCTCGATCGCCGCCGCGATCTCCCCACCCGACCTCCCGAGCAGCCGCGCCGCGTCCTCGATAGTGACGCGCGCCTCGTCATGTAGGAAGATGGAGCGAATGCGTTCGGTGACGGTTGGGTCGAGCATGTTCTGGCACCTCGTTGATATGAACAACAGCATATATTCAAAATCCCCGAAAGTCAAGTGGAGTACAGCTCCTTGACAGCGGTGACGCCAGCCGGAGCGCTGTTCGGCGAGCACCTGCGCGAGCTGCGGACGAGGCGCGGCCTCACGCAAGTGGAGCTCGCAGAGATGACCGGTATCCCGCAAAACCACATCAGCACGATTGAGCGAGGCGCGAAGCTCCCGACGCTCGGAACGCTGATCCGTTTCGCAGCGGCACTCGAGTGCAAGGTGAGCACGCTCGTACGCGTATTCGATAAGGAAGATCTTGGGTCGCTTCTGCCGAAATGATCTCCCAGTCTCGTTCAAGGCTAGCTTCTAGCTATCGCTAAAAACCGAACGGGTGACCCCAAGATCGTACTCGCAATCCTTCGGCTTTCACTCCAGAAAACGTAAATCTATCCCCAACCACGGTGCAGCTCTGCCGTATCCGGCCAGGCGAAAGGACGAAGCTATGTATCCCTACTCTTAGAATCACGTACGCGGCGCGCTTGATCGTATAACTGCGCCGCCAGTTACGAGTCTACAGTTCGTAGATTTCTCTTGCTGCTCGGTCTCTCTTCTCTCTGCCGTCGCGGCCGCAACTGTGAACGGAAGTTGATGCGGGAGAGGGGAGTATGTGAAGCTCGTTCCGGATTACCTACTTCGATGAAGACGCGACCGCCCGTTCGTCCGGCGGAGACTCTCCTACCGCTTCGGTCCGAGAACCTCTCGTGGAAGCAATTCGAAACGTTCAGCGAGCAGATGACTCTCGCCTTGGTCAACCAACGGCCGATTCACTTCGGCAAGCAGGGTGAGAAGCAGCATGCCATCGACGCGTATGTTGATGCCGAGCCACAGGCGCGCTGGACGTTGCAGTTTCGCCAGGTAGGAGCGTTTCGGCCCGCGAGCGCGAAAAAGCTCGTGAAGGAGACGACGATCGCGGCTGTACGTCACTTCGTCTTCGTGGCCTGCGAAGTGAGTACCACCGTCCGGAAGTTCTTTGAGGCACTTCCGGAATGGGAACTTTGGGACATTCGCGACATCTCGCTCTACGTGCGCACGATGCCACCCGAGCAAGGCCGACGGCTCGTGTACCAGTTCGCCGGCGACGACTGGGTGCGAAACTTCTTCAAGGAAGGAGTAGTGGCGACATTCGCTTCCCCTCAGCTCTTCTTTGCGCCGCGCGGTCAAGCTGACCCGCTCCGGCACGATCTTCCGATGATCGGCCGGCAGGTACAGTTGGAGGAGCTCACCTCGTTCGTGCGGTCAGACGCGAAGGCTGCGGTCATTTCGGGGCGCGGCGGCATTGGAAAATCGCGCGTCCTGCGGGAACTGAGTGCGATGCACAGCGATTGGGCGCTCTCATACGTCACCGGCATGACGGTCACGGCAACAAGCGTGAGCGAACTGCCGCTCACACCGACGATCATCGTAGTCGACGATGCCCACGAGCGAGAGGACATGACTTCTATCCTGGAGATCGTCCGTCAACGGCCCCTCCCAACGAAGCTCATCGTCGCAACGCGCTCAACGGGAGTTGACGCCGTTCAGGCTACGCTATCCCGTTACTTCGCGCCCGCTGAAGTCGCGGCGGTCACACCGCTGGATGAGCTCGACCGTGCTGAGACAAAGGCTCTGCTCCGCGCGATCGTCGGCGATCACGAGCAGCTCATCGCGCTGTTGACGCCTCGCGTGATGGACTCGCCGGTGCTCGCCGTCGTTGCAGCTCGCTTGGCGCAGACAAAGGCCCTGAACATCGCGGCGCTCTCGAGCGACGAGGATGTCCGCTTGGTCGTCTTCAGCCGATTCCAAGAAGAGATGCTCGGCCGGGCGACCGACGTTGATATCCGTTTCGCCCACGACCTGCTCACGCTGACCGCAGCGCTCGGGCCCGTGCAACTCGATGGCGCTGGCATTCGCACGGCCATGGCCAGCTTCCTCAACACGACCGAAGACGAGCTGGTGCGGGCCATGGACTCGCTCCTCGCCGCAGGCGTACTTCGCCGTCGAGGAACACGGACCCGTATCACGCCGGACGTGCTTTCCGACTTCATTCTGGAAAAGGCGTGCATTACGCGCGACCGGCGACCAACGGGTTATGCGACCCGCATCTTCCAGACATTTCGAGAGGTTGCGGCAGCGCGACTCCTTCGGAACCTCGGCGAGGTCGACTGGCGCGTTCGTCGCGAGGCTCCGCAGTCGGCAGCGCTCTTGCGGCCGATTTGGGATGAGCTGATGGCCGAGTTTCAATCAGCCACGGTTGTTCGCAGAGCAGAGATTCTTGAGATTGTGAAAGCCGTCGCCGCGTATCAGCCAGCTGACGCGCTTCGCTTCGTGGAGTACGCTGTTCGGAAACCGGTCGAGGAGATATCGGAGCTTGAGGCGGCCTTCCACTTGGGTGCGGAGACCGTGTTGCGCCACTTACCATCCATCCTTACCGAGATCGCGTTCCACATCGACTTCCTCCCGCGCTGCGTGCGACTCCTTTGGGAGCTAGGACGGGACAATCGTAACGAGTTAGGTCCTAATCCGGGGCATCCAATTCGCCTCCTCGCGGAGATGGCAGGCTTCAGCCGATTCAAGCCAGTGACGTATCAAACCGCGGTGGTCAATGCCGTCGCTCGGCTCATCGATGATCCCGATGTCCACGATCACCACTATTCGGTGCTCGACATCATCAGCGCAGCTCTCGCGCGCAGTGGTACCCACACGTGGTCGGAGGAAGCGGCCTCGTTCACCATTGGGCCCTTTACGATCACGCGGAAGGGAGTCGTCGACCTTCGGGCACATGCCCTAGCTGTCGTGCGTACTTGCCTCGGAGAAGCCAGGCTCGACGTCTCGTTAAGAGCCGCGTCCGTGCTGGCGAAGCAGGCGCATGCTGTCGAGAGCCAAATGGGCGGTCATTTGATTACGGACGAGCAACAGGACCAGTGGAAGCCCGACCGCCTCGATGCGCTCGCGACGCTGCAGCACTTCCTGGGCGAACGCGATGAGTCCATAGTCCAGCTTGAGGTTCTCGATGAAGTCGAGTGGATCGCATTCCACGACAGCGATTCCGAAGTTCGTGCGAGCGCGCGAACAATCGTAGATGCCGTCCTGACGCGCGCGAATACAGCCGAAACTCGCGTGTTGGTAGATGGGTTTGGCAACAAGTACGAGCTCCACGATAGCGACCCTGGCCACTACGACTTCGAGAAAGCACAGCAGGCGCACAGCACTCTCATGCGAGATACCGCTGTGTCGTTGATCTCGCGCCTGACGCCTGAATCATTTCTAGTTTGGAGTGCAGAGCGGATGCGGATGGCCGAGCATCTCCGGGTGCGTACCTCTCCGGGTCCGTTCCTCAGCGCCGTTGCGCACGCTGGCGGGGCTCCCTACGCGACGGCCATCGCACGAGGATTGCTCGCAGATCCTCAGCATCCACTAGCCTCGTACGTACACACCGTTCTCGCAGCGCTAGCCGACGCTGATAGTAGCGGCGCGCTAGCGCTCGCGCAAGAAGCGATCAACACGCGCGACACAACGCTAGCAGCAGGTGTCGGCGCGATCTTCGCTGCCGACCGTGAGTTCACCGATGACGAGAAGACGTTGCTTCGGCAACTGCTCCTTCACGCTGATCCCGGCGTTCGACGAACAACGCTTGGCTGGATACGGTGGGCGCTGAAGCAGAACCTCACTTTTGTATCGGAACTCCTCCGCACGTTTGAAATCGGCGGAGATGTAGGGATTGCTAAACAACTCGGCGAGCTTTTCAACCAGCACAACATTGCTCCTGCAGAACTGCCTGTAGCCGTGCTTGAGCATCTCATCGGGCACCATGTGGCGCTACTTGAGCTCGACGACTACTGGATCGGGGACTTCATCTCGGGGGCTGCGAGCGTGATCCCAGGCTCGGTGGTTCAGATGTTCCTCGATCGGATCGCCCTCGCGGAATCTGACGAGGCACCGGACCGCTACGATGCGATTCCCTTTCAGCTTCATTTCGACTCGCAAGCGATCGCGGCGCGTGATGACTACAAAGGCATCCTCCGTACGGTTCGAGACGCGTTGCTGCCTCGGACACCGCTGCGTAGTTGGGATGTACCAAAGCTCTTCGTCGCTCTGGCAGTGCTCGATCATCCGACGACGCTTGCCTTGCTGAACGAGTGGTTCGACTCCGGAGATGCTGAGAAGATCGAAGCGGCGTCGAAGCTGCTTTGCGAAGCGCCACACGACTTCGCCTTCGCGCATCGAAGGTACATCGCGAGCCTGCTCGACAATGCGTGGAATGTCTCGGAGGACTGCTACAACCGAGCCGCTTCGAACCTCGTCTCTCCTGTGATATGCGAGATGAAGAGAGGATCACACGGTCAGGCGTTTCCCCAAGATGAACACGACCGGGATGCCGCTGCCGCAGCGATGAGTGACCTCGAGCCTCACGGCCCGGCTTGGCGCTTCTTCGAAAGCATCCGTCAGCATGCTGAGGGCCAAATAGAACAGAAGAAGCTCAGCGACGAAGATCTCGAAGACGAGTATCTTGCCGGCTGAGGCAAATACGACAATCTATAGGCGGCGAATGCCGCGGAGGGAGACCCAACAATGAAGGAATTGAATCTCGACTTCGGATTACTCATAGCATATGCGATCCCGGGAGCTCTCGCACTTGCTGGAGCTGCGCATTGGCAGAAGCCATTGCGCGACATATTCGGCCAAGCCTATCGCGGCGAACACGAGGCCGGTTCCTTGCTCGCTCTAGCAACCCTTTCAATTGTCGCTGGTATGATTATTAGCGTGGTGCGCGTCTCGACGCTTGACCATACGTTCGAAGGCGCGTTCACGTTTTCGCCGAAGGGAATTGCTGTGCTTTCACTACTTGCGACGGTTCCGGTGCTTGGCGTTTACGCACGGCGTCTGCCGAAACATGGATTAGACGGGTCGATCTTAAAAGGCCACGAGAGGATCGAGCCAGATTTTCTCGTGATCGCCGTGAAGAAACGGCTGGACGTGTACCGCGAAGCGGTCAATAGCGACAAACGCCCGTATCAATTCTATGGGAACGCGATTGTGGCGATCTTGACGTACGTGTGTCTAGTTGTGCCAACGGGCTTCGGCGGCGTCTTTAATGCCGACCGCGCTTTTCGGTTATCCGTGCTCATAATTTCCCTCGTTCCGCTCTACACCGCTGCACGAACATCTCACAACCGCTTCATGCGGGCTGTAGCGGCGCTCAACACGTGACCTGCTGTGGGAAACGCGTGGGGTCAGACCTTCGTTTTCCTTTCGCTTCTAAGTCACGACTATTCAGTCGCTTGCAGGGATGGCACGGCGGAGCTTGAATCTGCCAACGATTATTCGTTGCTTCTGAGTCGCGTGTAAGCGAGAGCGAGGTCTTTCGGCCGCGTATCGTGAAAAGGCTCATCCGCAGATGACGCAGATAGAACGCAGATGGAAGGCGGTTTTATCTGCGTACATCTGCGTCATCTGCGGATCGTCGTCTGGGTCGCAAACCATCTTTGACGTGAAATCGGGTGTGGAGTACGTTCCACGTATGACCACGATACAAGTCGCTGCTTGTGAGGGGGAAAGCTGGGGTCGGATCTGGAAAATCAACTTAACTCCCGCTCCCTCCCGCTCGTTAAGTTGATTTGCCAGATACGACCCCCACTTCCCCCCCGAGCCGGTTTAGACTCCGAAACCGACTGACAGAAAGGCATGGCGCCATGCGGAAACTGATCTACGGCATGAACCTGACCCTGGACGGCTACGTCGCCGCGCCCGGCGACGACCTCGGCTGGAGTGGGCCGAGCGAGGAGCTGTTTCAGTGGTGGCTCGACCAGGAGCTGGCGATTGGCCTGTTGTTGTACGGGCGCAAGCTGTGGGAAACCATGAGCTCCTACTGGCCGACCGGCGACCAGCAGCCGGGTGCCACCCCGGCGCAGATCGAGTTTGCGCGGAACTGGCGGGATACGCCGAAGGTGGTGTTTTCCTCGACGGTCGACAAGGTCGACTGGAACACTCGCCTGGTCACCGGCGACGCGGTCGCGGAGATCACCCGGCTCAAGGCCGAGGACGGCGAGCCGATGAGGGTTGGTGGCGCAGCGCTCGCCGGGGCGGCCATGCGGGCCGGGCTGATCGACGAGTACGAGATCGTGACCCATCCGGTGCTGGTGGGCGGCGGCACACCGTTCTTCGCCGCGCTGGATCGCTGGGTGAACCTGAACCTGGTGGAGACGCGGACGTTTCCCGGCGGCGTGGTCCTGACCAGGTACGAGACGAGGCGTTGCGCGTGATTCCCTTGCTGCCTGCCTGCAGGAATGGCCGTTGGTTTTGGACATGTTGCAGGTACGATATGGACAAGAATGGATGGAATGTCGGAGAGGCCAAGCAGCAGTTCTCCGAGGTGCTGCGGCGTAGCGCGACGGAGCCTCAACTCATTTACCGGCGCGATCAACTGATTGCCGCGGTCGTGGCGATGGACGAAAAGAAAGCGGAATCCGTCTCGAAGAGGCTAACGATCGCCGACCGTTTTGAGGAAGCCCGCGAGCTCTTTCGTCAGGAGAACTATCAGTTGCCCCAGACGCGCCGTCGGACGCGCCCGAATTCTTTTGTGAGGGCCTTGAATGAGGTTGCTGGCAGACACAAACGTTCTAAGTGAGCTCATCCGGCCTCGGCCCGATCCCGGTGTTCTGGCATGGGCCGCGAAGGTGGATCGGATCACGATCAGCGTCGTTTCGATCGAGGAAATTGCCTTTGGTTTGAGTTGGAAGCCAGCCAGGAAGATCTCAGATTGGACTGAAAACTTCATCGAACAAGCGTGCGACGTGCTTCCGATTACGGCCGCGATTGCGCAGCGCTCCGGTGAATTGCGTGGACAGCTTCGTGCAAAGGGAATCACCCGGTCTTCAGGCGACATGCTAATCGCAGCGACAGCTCAGGTTCACGGCCTTACTCTGGTCACGCGCAATGTTCGCGACTTTGACGGGCTCCGAATCGATGTCCTGAATCCATTCGTGTGACGTGATTGAGCCCAAACAAAACGCCCCGCGGTGCTGCCACCGCGGGGCGTTTCCGTAAAGCCCTACTGCACGTTTAGCGCGAAATCATCCACGACGAATGACGTCTGCAACGAGCTGTCTTCGGAGCCGACCAGGAAGACCTGAATGGTCTGGCCCTTGTACGCGCTGACGTCGAAGGACTTCTGCGCGTAGCCGGTGTTCTTGCTCAGGTTCGAGTACGTGGCCAGCGTCGCCAGAACGGCGCCGCCGCTGTTGCGGATCTGGACCTGCAGCGTGTCGAAGGCGCTGGTGGTGGTCGTTTCCGCGGTGTCGATATGCAGCCAGAAGGTGAGGGTGGCGGTGGTGGCGGTCGATGGGATGGTCACCGTCTGCACGATGTTGTCGGTGTGGGTCGTGCCGTAGCCGCAGAGCCAGGCCTTCCACGTGCCACTGTGCGCGGCCTCACCGGTGGAGCTGTCGACAACGCCCGAGGTGGTCGTCCACGGCGCGGGGTTCGTCGAGCCGTTTTCGAATCCGGGATTGCCGATGAGCTGCTGCGATCCACCGTTGGAGACGGTGACGTTGACCGTCGTCGACGTTCCCACGTTGTTCGCGGCGTCATACGCCTTCGAGGTGATCGTGTGCGCGCCGTTGGCGGCCGTGGTGGTGTTCCACGAGTACGTGAGCGACGTCGCATTCGTGTTCGACGTTTTCAACGCGCCGTCGATGTAGATCTCCATCTTGGTCACGCCGACATTGTCGGAGGCGGTAGCGGTGACGTTGATCGTGCCGCTGACCGTGGCGTTGTTCGCCGGAGCGGTGATCGAGGTCGTCGGCGGCGTCGTGTCGCCGCCCGTGCCGGTGGTCACCTGCAACGAGACGTCGTCGATGCGGAAGAAGGTTGGCAGAGAGACGTCGGTCGTGGCCCGGAACTGCAACGTGATCGTCGAGCCCTTGTAGCTCAGCAGATCGATCGCCGCCGGCTGGAAGTAGACGCCGTTGGTGTTGCTCGACGAGGTGGAGCTGTTGTTGTTCAGCGTCAGCTTCGTGGTGGTTGTGCCGGAGATGATGTTGACGTAGAGGAAATCGTACGGGCCGGTGTTGGCCGTTTCCTGCGTGACGATGTTCGTCCAGAAAGTCAGTGACGCCGCTGTGGCGTTTGCCGGAATGGTCAGACTCTGGGTCAGGGTATCGGTCTGGTTCACGCCGCCGCCGAGCTCCGCGTACGCCGTGCCTGCATGCGGGAAGGAACCGCCTTTGACGATGAGGTTGCGGCCGGTCGGACTCGGCGTGCCGGTCCAGCCGGGGGCGCTGTTGCCGCTGGCGGTGGCCTGCTCGAAGCCGCCGTCGACCATCAGCTCCGATCCGCCCCCGCCGCCGCCCGAGGGCGTTACGGTGAGAGAGACCGTCGTGTTGTGGGTGGTGCTGCCGCCGGTTCCGGTCACGGTGATCGTGTAGGTACCGGTGGCTGTCGATGCACCGACGGTGATGGTCATCGTCGATGAACCGCTTCCGGGTGCGGCGATCGATGAGGGGCTGAAGCTGACGGTGGTTCCTGTCGGTGCGCCGGAGGAGGTCAGCGAGATGGCGTTGTTGAAGCCGCCCGACGCGGTGGTCGTGATCGTCGACGGGCCGGCGGTCCCCTGTACCAGGGTGACGGAAGTTGGCGACGCCGCGATCGTGAAGTCCGGCGTCGGAGTACCGTTGAAATTGTTGACGAAGGCAGTGGCGTCGACGGTGCCGACGCCGGTCACGGCGTCATATCCCGTTCCGCAGCTGAAACCGGTCACGCCCGGAACGCTGTTGTTGCCGCTGGTGACGTCGTGGAACATCACCGTCCCGCCGCTCGCGTACTGCGCGTTGGCCAGCGGATAGAACTTCGTGTTGGCATTGCCCCAGCGCTGTCCGGTCTTCTGGACGACGAGCGCCATCAGGCCGGCGAACGAGGGGGAGGAGGCGGATGTGCCGCCGACCGCACCCAGTCCGGTCACCGTGGAGGTGTGGCCCTGAATGACCAGATAGCCGTCATGACCGGCCGCGGTCAGCGAGACGTCGGGAATGTAGCGGACGTTGTTCGCCGGAACGCCGACGCACACCTGCCATGACGGTTTGGTGTAGACGGTCGACGCGCCGCCGCTCGATGCCCACAGCCCCGAGCCGCCGCTGACGTTGCCGCTCTCGTTCCAGGCCATCTCCGGGATGTAGCTCTTGGCCGAGCTCTGATTGGCGGCGTTGGTGGCGTTCCACCACGTCGACGGATTGGCCGTGTCGTTGAACTGCGTGCCGCCGACGGCGACGTTGAACGGGGTCGAGGCCAGGCCCGACACCGCCGCGCCGCTGCCTGTCGTGTCGCTGCCGCCGTTACAGCCGGCCGCGCCGGCGTCGCCGGAGGAGACGAACGAGGTGATGCCCTGCGTGGCCGCCTGGGACCAGAGGTTGTTGTAGAACGTGTTTTCGGTCGTGCCCATCGACGATTCGCACTGGCCGAAGCTCGTGCTCATGACGTCGCCGACGTTGTTGTTGACGATGTACTGCGCGGAGAGGTCGACGCCGTCGGTGGTGGACGTCGACATGGAGATGACGAACTTCACGGTGGCATTCGGTGCCACGGCCCCCGACCACTCCACATCGAGATCGGCTTCGCCCTCTTCACCGCCGCCGAGGTCGCCCGGGTCGGTGCCGTTGTGGACGAAGACGGGATCGTTCGCCACGAGACCGAAGAAGCTGCGGAAGTACTGCACGTCGGCCAGGGCGATATCGGTGCGGCCGACGATGGCGATGGTCTTGCCGGTGCCATTGATTCCGGCGCTATACAGCGGGCCGACGTTGTAGATCGTGGCGAAATCCGCCGGCGAGACGTAATGGCTCGTGCCGGACGTGTAGAAGGGCACCGGTTTGAAGCCGTGATTCATGGCCTTCTTCGGGAAGTTGTGCAGCGTGACCACGCCGCTCACGACGTCAGCCAGAGCGCGCGGAATCTCGGGATCCTTGACGTTGGCGTGGAACTGCTTGCCGTCGACGTCGAAGTCGTGGATCGCCGTATGAAAGGCACGCTCCACCTGGCTGACGTTGCCGCTGAAGTTGATCCAGCCGCGGCCCGGCGCGATCTCATCGATCGTAAAGCCGTGACTCTGCAGCCAGTCGGTGATGTCGCTCAGATCATCGTCGGTGATTCCGAAGCGCTTGCCGAATTGAGCCGGCGTCAGCCACTGATGATAGAGCGGCGACTTCGGGTCGTTCTGCTGGGCGACCAGCCGCTCGACGGAGTCCCGGGCGTTGGTTCGCGGCTGAAGGAGAAGGATCATCTTCTCGTATTTGAGATTGCGGTCGCTCGGACCGCGATCGTGTTGTGCTTCGCCTTGCGGCGGAACGTTTCCGTGGATGGCGACGGTGTCGTTGTCGTCGACGTTTCGCTTGCTGTGGCCGTTATTGGATGCAAGAGCGGCGGTGCTGCATAAGAGAGAGAGAACCAGAATCATTGGGACATAGCGGTAGCGCATTCAAGTTTATCCTTTCGGTCCGATTTCGGTGTGGGTCCGGCAGTAAGGCAATCGGGCTGCCAGGATGCTTGAATCGCTAAGTCACTGATAACAAAGGAATGATATGAATGAGCTGCTGTTACAGATGGGTCAACAACGATCGGGAAGTCAAAAGATGACCCAGGGATTGAGGAGGGGGTGGGTCAAGAAGTGTCGATCGTACGGCCGCGGCTGCTCCGGTCGTATCGACTTCGGCAATTTGATGTATTGATGCTCTCCCGGTGATGCTATGATGTCTTCATGCGAACAACGCTGACCCTTGATGACCAGGTGGCGAAGGAGCTCAAGGAGGTCGCGCATCGGGCCGGCAAACCGTTCAAGGATGTCGTGAACGAGACGCTCCGCAACGGTCTGTCCGCGAAACACTCCCGGCCGCCGAAGGCGTACCGCTTAGCCACGGTTTCCCTCGGCGGTGTGCGGGCAGGCGTAAACCTCGACAAGGCCCTGAGCCTCGCCGATGCGATCGAAGACGAGGAAATCGCCCGGAAGCTGGAATTGCGAAAATGATCCTGGTCGATGCCAATCTGCTCATCTACGCCATCGATCGGGACTCACCTCATCACAGGAAAGCGCATGACTGGCTCGAGGCGATCCTTTCGAATACCACTCCGGTCGGTCTGGCGTGGATCGTGGTGCTGGCGTTCCTGAGGGTCACTACCCGTCCGGGCATCATGCACAACCCCCTGCCCCCCGAGCGCGCTGTTGCCTATGTGGATTCGTGGCTGGCGCAGCCGCAGGTTGCTCTCGTATGTCCCGGAGAGCAGCACTGGCCGATTCTGCGCAATCTTCTTCAAGCCAGTGGAACCAGCGGGAACCTGACCTCGGACGCGCACCTCGCCGCGCTGGCGATCGAACAGGGATACGCGATCTACTCCACGGACAACGACTTCCGGCGATTCGCCGGCCTCACCGTTGTAAATCCACTCGTGAGTTAATCGCAGTGCGATAACGAGTTGCATCACCAGCAGGGAAGATGTAAACCTGCCTACCTACCTAACCCGCATTTCTCACAGTCTGCTTGAACCACTCGCGACTCCCTTCGTCGAGAGTCCTTCTCCCCCCGCGGTTTCTTGCGGGGGGAGAAGGTGCCGAAGGCGGATGAGGGGGCGGTTCTCGCGCTGAAGTTGCGTGTTTTCATGAGTTTCCACCGGCCCGTTCATGAAAACAGTCCACTGCTCGGCAAGAACCAACGCCCCCTCATCCGCCTGTCGGCACCTTCTCCCCCAGCTGAAAAGCGCTGGGGGAGAAGGCTCTCGACGAGTAACAGGGTGGCGACGATTCCACGAAGAGTGCGAGAAATGCGGCAATAATCGACTTGACACACCACGCCTAAAGTAGTAAAGTTCTCAAATCGAACGAGGACTTGACCAATGCGCGACGGACAGCCGGAAACACTCAGGGAAGCAATGATCCACTTCGCCAGCGAAGACAACGCGCATGCCTTCATGGTTGCGATCCGCTGGCCGGAAGGTCCGCAATGCCCGTTCTGCGGCACCTTCAACGTGACCCTGCTCAGCACTCGCCGGGTGTTCAAGTGCAAAGTGAAGGGCTGCCGGAAACAGTTTACGGCGAAGCGCGGGACGATCTTTGAGGACTCGCCTCTCAGCCTCGGCCTGTGGTTCGCGGCGGCATGGTTGATCTCGAATTGCAAGAACGGAATTTCGTCCTACGAAATCGCCCGCGACTTGGACGTGTGCCAGAAAACCGCATGGTTCGTTCTGCATCGCCTGCGTCGCGCGATGAAGGCGGGATCGTTCGATAAGAAGCTGTGCGGCATTATAGAAGCTGATGAATGCCATATTGGCGGTCTGTTCAAGAACATGCACAAGGGCAAGCGCGAGCGCATCAAGGGCGGGAAGAAGGCGAACAGCTCAACGGGCAAGACGATCGTGCAGGCCGTGCTAGAGCGCGATGGCGAAGTCCGCGCGCAGGTGCTGGAGAACCTAACCCTCGCGCCGCGTCTCGATTTCCTGCAAGAGCATGCCGAGGCTGGCGCGCAACTGATGACCGACGAAGGCTACGACAGCCCGCAGGTGGACGCCGCATTCGCTCACGAGTTCGTGAACCATCAAATCGAGTACGTGCGCGGGAACGTTCACTGCAACGGCGTAGAGAACTTCTGGAGCCTTTTGCAGCGCGGCCTGAGCGGGACGTACATTAGCGTAGAGCCGTACCACCTGAGCGCGTACGTTGACGAACAGGCATTCCGGTTCAACAACCGCAAGACGGACGACGGCGATAGGTTCGTGAGGACGCTATCGCAGGTGAGCGGACGCCGCTTGACCTACAAGGAACTGACTCGCAATGAAAGCGTTAACTGAAAGCGTGGACGGCAACGGCGAGGGCGGCGTAAATAGTCGTCTTAGTCGTTCTCTAATCAGGCGCTGTGAGTTTATCTATGAATGCCTTCGCAAAACCCATAAATTCAATCTCGGACCGGTGTTGGTCGCTATGTGCGGTCCAGTGGTCTTTGAGCTTTGGCTCATATGTCGCTATAAATCGATAACGATGCCACGTTTCCCATTCGTCGCGGTAAAGAATGGATGCGCTGTAGTAGAGATCATCACACGACTCGTCCACATTGAGACCGTCCGTATGCGGACTTCGTTTAATGGCTATATCGCAACCTGGACCGAGGCTGACGCCGCCTCCGGGAGACAGGAAACCCAAAAGCAGAAGCGGGTCTTTGACGGCTCGAATATCCGGCTTACCCCGTATCGATTCTTGCGTGAAGCCGCCGTTCGGAAGGATGTAATGCGCCGTAGTAGCGCCGACGTTTCTGATAACAACAACGATGTCAATAGGCGCTTCTCCAGATATAACTTTGTGAATTCCTAGGGAGGCCCTATGAGTCAGCTTAAACGACTCCCTGTTGAACGTGAGAGCTTTATGGGTAAGCGCATTGCTGGTGCGCGTCTGCTTAAGAGAGGCCGCGTTTGCCTTGCTGGCTTCCTCGTTCGCTTCGCTCGCGTGTTTGACGAGAATATAAGTAGCGATAAGATATCCGGCGGCGAATATCGCCATAAAAAGCTGAATGACGTCCGAGTGCGTCCATTGGCTGGCATCGCGCTTGTGATTGTCTTCGTTGTCATTTTTGCCATAGGCTATCGTCTTACCTACGGCGGCACTATCCTTGGGTTTGTCGGCCTTGGCTGCTTTCTTGTTGGGCTCATTCCGCTCTACTACGGTGTTCGTTGCTTTGGGTGCTGAGGTAGTAGCGGTTCTAGCGGGTGACGCAGCTAGTAGCAGGACGGTGGCGAAAGCACTTAGCATGACGATCACTTCCCGCGTTGCCCTAATTCAATGACCCCTGAACTCCAGGATGCTGAGCGGCGAATCATCAAGCGATGCCGAGAGGATGCGCCATTTCACAAACTCGACTATGAGCGTATGCGCAATATCTCGGTTGAGACCGGCGGGGACATGAAATCCCAATTCATGCTTCGGTGTGACGCCGTCGGCCTCATGCAGGCGTACCCCAACTATTCCGCGTTGTGGATCAAGCGTAGCAAATATTCCGAAAATATGGGGGTTGACGATCATGGAAGGCACCTGTTCGGAACCTGAAAATGCTGCTGGCGAAAAGACGGTCGTGAAGCTGCCCGTGCCGAGGTCGGATTCGTCCGGGATGTGGATACCGAATGTGTATATCCCTGGCCTCGTGCCGGGAAACTGGTACTTTATCGAGTTCACGCCTGAGTCTTCCTTTATCGTGGTGGCCGAAGTAGCTCACTCGCGCTGATCCCCAACGCCTTCGCCAACTTCGTAATCGTCGATAGCTTCGGATCGCTCGCACCCCGTTCGATGTGTCCGACCTGAAGCTCGTTCATCTTCGCCGCTTCCGCCAACTCCTCCAGCGTCCATCCTGCCGCCTCTCGCAACTGACGCAGGCGCTTTCCGAAAGCGATTGCTTCCGGGAGTCGGTCACGTTTCGCTCGGGGCGGCATGAGTTGACATAGCCACGGCTACGGCATAGATTCAATTAGCCCCGGCTATGCTGACTCTGAACGGAGGTTCCTGAAAATGCGAAACGGCGAGGGTAGAGAGCAACGCATTCAGACTCTTTTTCTACGCCCGGTGGAGTGGTATCGGCTCGCCGAAGGCGCGAGACTCCTCGGAATCGCCCCGGCCACGTTGAGACGGGAAGCCGAGGAGGACCGGCGCGAGGAGTACCGATCCGGCGATCAGTGGCGGTTCAGTTGGCGACAGCTTGCATGCATCGCCCTCCGTCGATGGAGCCTCGGGGAAGTGCAGGATGCCCTCGGCAGCGATGCCGCTGCCGTTCTGCCGCCGTTGCTCGCCCTTCGTACCGTGACGCTCAGGCTGCCCGCGTTCATCGTCTGCACGCTGGAGAGGATCGCCAGCGCGAACGGAACGACTGTCGACGCATGCCTCCATCAGGAGTTGATGGACTTCGCGGGCGTGTGGGCCGAGGAGATGGAGACGAGTCACCCCGGCTTCAGAAAGGCGTATCTCTACCCCGACATGGAGAGGCCGAGGCGAGTATCATCCTGAACCATGGCGGACAAGCGGACAGAGTTCCAGCGATTCACCGACTTCATGAAGGCGATCGTGAAGGTTTCGAAGAGCGAAGTGACCGCGCAGCAAGGCGCTACGCGGTCGGAGAAGCCTACGAAACAGGTTAGACGGTCAAAAGCCTGAGAATGGGGCGCGGTCGCTTGCGCGGACGCCACGGCCCCTGTGGTTTCGGCCAATGATTCTTCGGTCTACGTGTCCGCCCAGAGCGTGGCCCCAACTGGACACACCTCGGGCTGCCTAGTAGAATGCTCATGTCGAGAGTCTCCTAGTAGCTGTGGCACACGTTCGCCGCCTGTCGGGGCGGCTTTCGTGTTTTCGGGCGAAGTGAGATTGACCGCGACGGAACGTCGCGCGGGGCGGTAGGTTATGTGCAGTTCATGGTTCGGAACTCCTTGCCGCCATTTCGGAGGCGACGTTCCGGCCGATATTTCAGAACGCGACTGTGGCGTCCTGCCAGATCTACCATCTTATAGGCACCCTTGTGGTGCGTCAAGTCGATTATTGCCAGAAATGCAGGCTAACCCGGCCGGAACGCTGACGCCGGAACCGGCTCGCCGAAGAGGAAGCCTTGCACGTCTTCGCATCCCTGTTCCCGCAGAAAGGCGAGCTGGCCTTCGGTTTCCACGCCTTCGGCGGTGACGCGCAGGCGCAGGCCGCGGGCCATGCCGATGACCGCCGAAACGATGGCGCGGTCGGCTTCGCTCCCTTCGATCTCCTGCACGAATTCCTGATCGATCTTCACGCTGTCGATCGGGAAGCTGCGCAGATAGTTCAGCGATGAGTGCCCGGTTCCGAAGTCGTCGATGGCGATCTGCACGCCCATCTCGCGCAGCCGCTGCAGCGTGGCGATCGTGCGTGTGGTGTTCTGCATGGCCAGGCTCTCGGTGATCTCGAGCTCGAGGTCATGCGGGGCGATTCCGGAGAGCTCCAGCGCCGAGGCGATGACATGCGGGAGATCGCTGTGCTGGAACTGACGTGGCGAGAGGTTCACCGCCATGCGGAAGCCGCTGGGGCGATTGCTCTGCCATTCTTTGGCCTGGCGGCAGGCCTCGCGCAGCACCCACTCGCCAATGGGCACGATCAGTTGCGTCTCCTCGGCGATGGGGATGAAGTCTTTCGGGCCGACGAGACCGAAGCCCGGGCGATTCCATCGCAGCAGCGCCTCCACTCCCGTCACCCGTCCCGAGGCGATATTGATCTGCGGCTGGTAATGGAGCTCCAGCTCGCCGCGATCGAGCGCGTGGCGCAGATCGTTCTCGAGCGACAGCCGCTCCAACGCCCGGTTGTTCATCGCCGGCGTGAACATCTGATACGAGTTCCTCCCGGCGTCCTTGGCGCGGTACATGGCGTGGTCGGCGTTGGCGAGCAGGGCTTCGGCGGTGTCGCCGTCGCTGGGGAAAAGGGCAATGCCGATGCTGGTGGTGACGAATAGCTCCGTCCCGTCGACCTTCAGCGGCTGCGCGACCGTGTCGAGGACCTTCTGCGCGATCTTGGCGGAATCGTCGGTTGTCTTGAGATCGGCCAGCAGGATGGTGAACTCGTCGCCGCCCATGCGGGCGATCGAGTCCTCTTCCCGTAACGATGCCTGGAGCCGTGTGCCGACGGTCTTCAACAACTCATCGCCGGTCGAGTGACCTAGCGTGTCGTTGACGACCTTGAACCGGTCGAGATCGAGAAACATCACGGCCAGGGGATGTTTCATGCGGCGCGCGTGGGCGAGAGCGACGGTGAGCCGGTCGCGGAAGAGGCGCCGGTTCGGCAGTCCGGTCAGCGCGTCGTGATAGGCCTGATACTCGATCTGTTCCTCGACCCGCTTCCTCTCCGTGACGTCGCGCGAGACGCCGACAACCTCGCGAATCCTGCCGGTGAGGACGTCGCGCACACTGCGGCTGGTCGTTTCGAACCAGACCAGCGAACCGTCCTTTTTCTCGACCCGGTAGGCGAACGTGGTCGGTCCCGACTCGTGGATCAAGGAGGAGAGATGGCGGACCTCGTCGCGGTCGGCGTCGAACACGAAATCGTAGAAGGAGCGGCCGACGAGCTCGGACGGTTCGTATCCGAGGAGGCGGCGGGAGGCGTCGGAGGCATAGAGGAGGATGCCGCGGTTCGACGTCCGCGAGATCATGTCGGTGGAGTTCTCGGCCATGAGCCGATAGCGTGCCTCGCTCTCGCGCAGTGCCTCCTCCGCCATGCGCCGCTCGGTGACATCGTTGTGCACGCCGATGGAGCCGACTACATTGCCCGCTGCGTCGACCACCGGCGCGCCACCAATTTCAAACCAGATGATCGTGCCGTCCTTGCGGCGCACGCGTACCTCGTACTGGTCGGCCACATGCCGCATGCGCAGCCGGCTTTTTTCGCGCATCAGGGCGATGTCTTCGGAATAGGCGAGGAGGATGTCCCCCTGCATGCCGACGAGCTCTTCGCGCTCGTAGCCGACCATCTCGCAGAACCGGTCGTTGACGAATTGCAGCACCCCGTCGTTACCGGCTTGTGCCAGCCCTTCGCGCATCCGTTCGACGAGGAGGCGGTATCGCTCCTCGCTCTCCCGAAGGGCGTTTTCGGCGAGCTTGCGGTCGGTGATGTCGATGACCGTCCCTTCCAGGATCTCGGGATCGCCGTCGAGCAGATGGACGCTTTCGATGAGCCAGCAGGGGCGGCCGTCTTTCCGGCGCAATGAGATCTCGTTGCTGGTCATCATCCGCTCGCGGCGGAGAATGGCGATGTAGCCGTCGCGGTACGACGGATCCTGGTAGAGATCCCTCACCGATTGCTCCATGAGCTCCTCGCGAGAGGAGAAGCCGAGGATCCGGGCCATGGCCTCGTTGCAGTCAAGGATGCGGCCGTCGATCGTGGTGCGATAGACGCCGGCGAGATTGCGTTCGAAGAGGAGGCGATGCCATTGTTCGCTCGCACGCAAGGCTTTCTCGGCGCGATGACGCTGCATGGCATTGACGAAGATCTCCCCGCTGATGCGAAGCAGCGACACCGCCTCATCGCTCCATGTGCGCGGCACGGCGGACGCGACGCCCAGCGCGCCGAGAAAGGCGCGGTTGTAGATCATCGGGACGACGACGATGGAGTGGTTTCCGGCCTGCCTGAACCGTTCGCGCTCGGCCTCGGCTTCCGGCGGGAGGTCATCGATCGAGACCATCACATACCGCAGTTCGTTGATCTTTTCGCTGGTCCAAGGGAACGAGGAGAGGGGGACGAGCGCGCCAGGGCCGCGCACGGAATTCGGATCGGCGTTCCACTCGTGCACCAGCGCGGCCGCACTCCCATCTTCGGTGAGCATGTAGATGTAGGCGCGGTCGGCGCCGACGAAGCGGCCCACGCTTTCGAGCGCGGCTGAGATTTCACAATCGACGTCGGCGGCGGCGACGTTGATGAAGTTTGTCGAGATCCCGGAGACGAGCGTTTCAAAGGCGAGGCGATGCTCCAGCAGTTCCTGAGTCTGCTTCGGGTCGGCACGCACATCGATAGGCTTTACATCAGTCAATCAGGCCCCCACCCGGGGGATCATAGCGTCTCGGTCAGGGTTTAGAATCGTCCGATGCGAATCCTCATCGCTGCCGCCGCCGCCATCACTCTCGCCGCATGCTCCTCGTCAGCTCCGGCCGCGCCGAAGCAGAATGCACAGATCCCTCCGCCGGATTTCGAAATCCATCAGGTCGTCGGGCCGGCGCAACTCGATTATCCCGAAGGGAACTTCGATATGAAGTTCCGGCTCGACATCGGCAATCGTGCCGACGTACCAATCACGCTGAGCCGCGTGGAGCTGGTGACGGTGAACCCGGCGGGAGGTGCCTATTCGCTCTACCGGCGCGCCTACTACTTGCACAACGTCATCGATGCTCACCAGATGGCCGCGGTCGATTTGTGGGTGAAGGCGTACAGCGTTGGTCAGTCGAGACGCACGAACGAGCCGGTAACCATCCGCGGCACGCTCTATTTCGAATCGCCGAACGGGAACCTTCGACACGTATTCGTGAAGGAGTTGAGTCAGTACGGGGAGTGATGTCGCGGTAACCGAGTTCGTTTGGGGTTGTCGGTTGTCGGTTGTCGGAGATCGGGAGTCGGGAGTCGGAGTTCGGGAGTCAGCCGTGAGTTAGCCGGCAGTTCTCACACTCTGTCTGAAACCACTTTGCAACCCCTTTCGTCGAGAGTCCTTCTCCCCCGCGCTTTTCAGCGGGGGAGAAGGTGCCGAAGGCGGATGAGGGGGCGTTTCACGACGTATGTCATTCGCGCGTTCCTTCGAGCGCTCTCGGACCAGCGTCGGTAAATCGCGCATATTTCGTAAAGCGCCCCCCTCATCCGCCTTCGGAACCTTCTCCCCCCGCAAGAAACCGCGGTGGGAGAAGGGCTCTCGACGAAGGGAGTGGCAAGGCTCTCGAGGGAACAATTCAAGTGAGAGGTGAGAAATGCAGGCTAGCAGCTTGCGCGGCAGAAACCGATAGGCGGAGACGGTGGCGGAGCCTTGGGCAACCAACGCCGCCGGCCGTGCCGGCCTAGAGCGGTCGGCTTGTCAATCTCTGACAACCGAGAACCGACAACCGACAACGCAAGAACAACCGTAACCTCGCATCACCGCAACCTCTGCTCCAGCATCCAGTGCACCAGTGTGGCATCGCCGTATGCCGCGTCCCAGACGTCGTGGCTGCCGTCCGGATACTCGGTGTATTGGACGTTGCCGCCGGCCTGGCGGAGCGCGTTCACCATCGATCGTGACTCGGTAACCGGCACGATGTCATCCATCGCACCGTGGAACGCCCAGACCGGCGTGGGGCCGATCTGACCGGCCAGCGTTGCGTACGGATCGCGGGATCCGACGATGCGGGCGATATCCGGCGGTGGATCGCTCGGAAACGGATCGTCGTGCCGGGCCACTTCTCCGCAGACCGGCACGAGCGCGGCCCATTTCCGATTGTGCCGGGCCATGTACCAGGTGCCTGCGCCTCCCATCGAAATGCCGGTCAGGTAAACGCGGTGCTGGTCGCCGTGGAACTCGCGGATGGCCGTATCCAGCTCCGCCAGCGCCATCGTCTCCATCTCGCCGAGCCACTCCTGTCCCGAATCAGCCTGAGGAAAAACGACGACGACTTTGTACCGCTCGCCGTAGCGTTCCAGCGCGGGGCCGAGGCCGGTGCTCAACTGGCTGGTGTTGTCCGAGCCTCGTTCGCCGCTGCCGTGAAGGTAGAGCACGACCGGCCAGCGACGAAGCTTGGTGTAGTGGTGCGGCAGCCAGACCCGGTACTTGTACGAGTGATTCCCAAGCCTGATCTCACGCTCCAGAAACTGCGAGTGGCGGGTGCAGCCGGAGTATGCCAGCGCCGCGAGAAGAAAAACGAGAACGACGGTCCGCGTGCTCACTACTCGAACAGATCGTACTCGGCGACCGGAAGCGGTTCCGGCTCGACGTCCGAGCGCCACATCTCGAAAAGGTAGAGATCCCAATGCAGCAGGAACACCTCGCGGCTCATCTCCCAACGCGCCGTCAGGCCTGGACCAAGTCCGCGCTTGTTTTCCTTGATCAGATGGCCGAGGTCATAAATCACCGTCTGCTGCTGCGGATAGCCGGCGCGCGAACAGAAGAAATTGAGCGCTGCCTCGATCTTGAAGCGTTCCTGATAACGGAGGGGAACGGTCTCCCAGACGGCCCGGCGCATCACGCGGATGCCCGAAAGGACCGGGCCGACTTTCATCTGCAGATGAAAGAAGTTGCGGATCGGGCCGCGGCTGCGGACGCCGATATTCATATCGCATTCGCTGCGCAGAACCGGCCGGACGAGCGACTCGATGTGCTCGTTGGTGAGGTTGAACATGTCGCCATCGACGAAGAAGAGGACGTCGTGCCGCGCGTAGTCGACGCCGAGCCGCATGGCGTAGCCCTTCCCGCGATTCTCCCGCAGGGCGATGGTGGTGACATCGAAGGAGCGTGCGATCTCGACGGTGCGGTCGGTGGAGCCGTCGCTGACGACGATGATCTCGTCGATCAGAGCGTTTTTCGTCAGAACGCCCAGAACCTCAGCGAGCGTCTTTTCCTCGTTGTACGCCGCAATGATGGCCGAGATCAATCAACTCTCCTGAGCACGGTGGTGGGATTGCAACCGGCAGACCATACCACACCGAAAACGGGCGCCGGGAGCCGGGAATCGGCTGTTCGAGGGCGGCCGGGCCATTGCATAGAATGGCGGTGGCATGAAACGGACGTTGATTCCTGCAAACCCGCTGACGGTGAGCTGTGTCGTGCTGGCGGCGGTCGCGCTGGCGCTTTCCGGATGCCGTTCGCTGCTGCCCGGGGAAATCGTCAACCCCAGCTATGCGCTGCGTAGCGTCGTGCCGCATGTCGCCATCGCCCTGCCACTTTCGGCCTCGGCCATCGACCTCGATTTCACGATCGTTGTCGACAATCCGAACGCCATCGGCCTGCGCCTCGACTGGCTCGACTTCGACCTGGCCATCAACGACACCCCGATCCTAACCAGCGTCCGTGCCGAGCAGGGCGTCCACATCCCCGCGCACGGAGTAGGCGACGTTCACCTCCGTACGCGCGTCGGCTACGGGAACCTCAAGGCCCTCTTTCGCCAGATCGCCGACGTGGTCCAGGGCAACCGCGCCCACTACGCGATCCACGGCAATGCCTACTACCACACGCCGTTCGGACAGAAGCGGTTCCCGGTGACGCTGTACTCTCGATGAATGAAACACCGCTTCTTCATCGACGCCGACCTCGTGTCCGGGACCGCCGTCGCGCTGAGCCGCGATGAGCAGCATCACGCGCATGTCGTGCGCGTTCGCGACGGCGAGGAGGTCGAGGTTTTCAACGGCCGCGGCATTTCGTTCGTCGCGAAGTACTCAGCCGGCGGCTTGCTGATCAATGATCCGGCGCCGGACAGGGAGGCGCGGACGGCGCTGCATCTGGCGATGGCCATCATCAATCTCGACAAGTTCGACATCGTCCTGCAGAAGGCGACGGAGCTCGGCGTTCGCTCCATCATCCCGCTCGTCACCGAGCGCGTGGAGATTCGCGCGGAGCGTTATCGGGGCAAAGCGGAGCGATGGCGGAAGATCGTCTTCGAAGCGGTCAAGCAGTCGGGCCGTTCGATCATCCCAACGATCGAAGAGCCGGCCCTGTTCGGGGACGTCATCAGGCGCGCGGGACTGAAAATCCTCTTCGACGCCGACGCCGACGCCGAACCGTCAGCGTGGCAACCCGGCGAACCGGCAACCATATTCATCGGTCCCGAGGGCGGTTGGAGCGAGGACGAGCTGCGCCTTGCCCGTGAGACCGGTTGTGCCTTTGCACGCCTCGGTCTCCGGCGGCTTCGCGCGGAGACCGCCGCGATCGTCGCCACCGCGCTTGTCACTGCGCGAAGTGGCGACATTTGATAGATTTGCGCGCTCGATAGCCTCGGAGGGAGTCTCTCTTGCCAACCAACAGCCTCACGATCACAGATAACCGCACAGGCAAAACGTACGATGTCCCCATCACCGATGAAACCATCCGCGCCACCGATCTGCGCAAGATCAAAGTCGACGACGATGACTTCGGCATGATGACGTACGACCCGGCGTTCATGAATACGGCCGCCTGCCGCAGCGCCATTACGTTCATCGATGGCGACAAGGGCATCCTCGAGTATCGCGGATATCCCATCGAGCAGCTCGCCGAAAAGAGCACCTATATCGAGACTGCGTGGCTGCTGCTCCATGGTGAGCTTCCGACCGCGGACGAGCTGGCCGCGTGGAAACACACGATCACGTACCACACCTTCATCAACGAGAATCTCAAAGGCGTCCTCGACTCGTTCCGCTACAACGCCCATCCGATGGGGATGCTGATCGCGATGATCAGCGCTCTGGGCACGTTCTACCCCGAGGCCAAGAACATCTTCGATGAAGACGTGCGCAACCGGCAGATCGAACGTCTGGTCGCCAAGATGATCACCATCGCCGGCTTCGGTTACCGGCACATGGTCGGCATGCCGTACGTCTATCCCGACAACGAGCTGTCCTATCCGGCCAACTTCCTGAACATGATGTACAGGACGACGGAGTTGAAGTACGACCCGGATCCGGCTCTCGTCCATGCCCTCGACGTCCTCTTCATCCTCCACGCCGATCACGAGCAGAACTGTTCGACGAGCACGATGCGCGTCGTCGGCAGCTCGCATGTCGATCCGTACTCCGCCGTCGCCGCCGCGTGCGCGGCGCTCTATGGACCGCTGCACGGCGGGGCGAACGAACAGGTCATCCGGATGCTGACCGAGATCGGCTCGAAGCAGAACATCCCCGCCTTCATCGAAAAGGTGAAGAAAGGCGAGGGGGTGAAGCTGATGGGCTTCGGCCACCGCGTGTACAAGAATTTCGACCCCCGCGCCACGATCATCAAGAAGGCAGCGTACGGCGTCTTCGAGGTTACGGGCATGAACCCGCTGCTCGATATCGCCCTGGAGCTGGAGCGGATCGCGCTCGCGGATGAGTACTTCATCAGGCGCAAGCTGTATCCGAATGTCGATTTCTACTCAGGACTGATCTACCAGGCCATGAAGTTCCCGATGGACATGTTCCCGGTCCTCTTCGCCATCCCGCGTGTTTCCGGCTGGCTGGCGCAGTGGTGCGAGATGTTGAACGATCCCGATCAGAAGATTGCCCGTCCAAGGCAGATCTTTACGGGAGCGCGAAAGCGGGACTACAAAGAGATGGGGCAGAGATAGGAAAACCAGAAACCAGAAACCAGAAACCAGACCGGGTTCCTTCTGGTTTCTAGTTTCTGGTTTCTGGTTTTAGTCCCCCCGGAATGACAGCGCTCGCGCAGCCGTTCCTTCCAACGCCGGTACCCGGAAAGGTTTCACCGTGAACACTTCCAGGTACATTTTCTTTGCCTTGCTTCTCGTCGTCGTTTCACTTCCTCTCACCGCGCAGATCAATGACACCTATGTCATCCCGGCCTCGGCCAATACCGCCGGGAACTTCGGTACGCGGTGGCTGACGCAGTTCAGCGTCTTCAATCCGCAGCTCGATTACCCGCTCACCGTCAGCGTCACGTTTCTCCCAACCGGGGGAGGCACAGGGCTCGAGCGTACCTTCACCGTTCCGGCGAATGGCACCGTGCTGTCGGACAACATCCTCAGCGATCTGTTCGACATCAAGGATGGGTCGGGAGCGCTCCTCGTGGCCACCTTCCCGGAGGACAATCCGAAGGCGCCGAATGACGTCCTCTCGCGCTCGTTCCTCGTCATCACCAACACGTACAACAACGTCAAGAGCGGGACCTACGGTCAGACGATCCCCGGTGTGTGGGCGGGGTTGCAGGATTTCACGCACGACGGCATCAGCGCGGTGGCGCACGGTGTCCGGAACGTTGCCAATCTCGGTTGGCGGACGAACGTCGGCGCGGTGAACCTCGGCCGGTCGAATGTCACGCTTCGCATCAACGTCTACAACGCCGCCGGCGCGACGATCCTGAAAGACGCCACGCTCGACCTCCCTCCGCTCGGACATCGCCAGGCCAGTCTGCCGATCGAGGTCGACGGCGGCTCGATCGAGTTCTTCGTCGATGATCCGGCCAACACCGCGGTGGTCTTCCCCTACTCATCGACGATCGACGATCTCTCCGGCGACCCGACCTACCAGGGCCCGACGCTGCTCGCCAGCGCGAAGGTCCTCTTCAAGATGGGATTGCCGCAGCCTCTTACCCTCGGCCGCAAGATCGACTCCGATTTCGCCCGGAGTATTCGCGACACGGCGACACACCTCGGCGAGGCGACTGTGGTGAATAGCCGCGTTCGATAGCTAATAGGAGACCGATGTGGCACAGACACTCTTGTCTGTGCCGGTCTCGCCACGACTCGAGTCGCAAGCCCTCACGGGCGGGTGGCTCCGGCCGGGGCACAGACAAGAGTGTCTGTGCCACATTGGCCGCTGCTTACGATGGAGGGTATCGTTGAACCGGAGATACTGACGCGCTGCGATAGACTTTGATCACCATGCCAGCGCTTCTCGAAACCAGCCTCCCTCTTCCTCTGGCCCGACGCGGAAAGGTGCGCGATGTCTACGACCTCGGCGAGTCCTTTCTCTTCGTCGCCACCGACCGCATTTCCGCCTTCGACGTCGTCCTCTCTCCGGGCATTCCGGACAAGGGGAAGATCCTGACGCAGATGTCGACGTTCTGGTTCCGGCACTTTGGCGATATCGAGAACCATTTGCTGGAGACGGAGTGGGAGAACTTCCCGTCGGAGGTACGTGCGCATGCCGAGTTGCGCGGGCGCAGCGTCATCGTGCGGAAGTGCCGCGTCGTTCCGGTCGAATGTGTCGCCCGCGGCTACCTGGTCGGCTCGGGACTCAAGGAGTACAACGAGACGGGGAACGTCTGCGGCATCGAGCTGGAGGCCGGCCTGACGACAGCCAGCAAACTGCGTGAACCGATCTTCACGCCGGCCACCAAGGAAGAGAGTGGCCACGATGAGAACATTTCGTTCGAGCGGATGTGCGCGATCGTAGGCGACGACCTCGCCGCGGCGCTGCGCGACCTGACGCTGCGGATCTACAAACGCGCCGCCGAGTACGCGGAGACGCGGGGCATCATCATCGCCGACACGAAGTTCGAGTTCGGTATCGACGAACACGCGACAAGGGGAAACATCATCGTCTGGATCGACGAAGCGCTGACCCCCGACTCCTCCCGCTTCTGGCCCGCCGACCGTTACGCCGTCGGCAGGAACCCGCCGTCGTTCGACAAACAGTTCGTCCGCGACTGGCTGGAGACGACGGGGTGGGACAAGGCATCGACGCCGCCCGAGCTGCCGGAGGACGTGGTGATGAAGACGCGCGAGAAGTACATCGAGGCGTTCCGGACGATTACGGGGGTTGAGCCGGTGCTGTGAGACGCGGTCGCGCGGTCTCGGGGTTGCGCGGTCTCGCGGTGCGAGGCTGAGCTGTTCTGAGGACAGTACGCTGATCCGGCGAGGCAGTTATTTAAATGCCTCCGGGAGTGTGTTCTAGTCACTCGCTTTCGGAATACCAGTCTCTATAAATTCGAACACGGCCTGCTTCCACGATCCAGATTCGTTCCCTCGGTGAGTCGACCCCGAGGCGTTCGATCGCGGTTTCCATGAGGGCGTTGATCTCAGGCATCGAAGGGCGATTGGGCCGGAGAACAATCGTACCGGCCGTCTTCACCGGCGAGAAGCGAAGAGGATTCGAGAAATCAAGATCAAGTGTAACGAGGGTTCTCTGCTCGGTGCGGCAGTGTTCGAATAGTGCCTCATCCGTCGTACCGTCGAGCTTCTCCGTCCTGACACTTTCCGCGTCCAGTCCGGCCTCGCGCACTCGCACGAGTAAGCGGTCGCCGAGGTTCTCATCGAGTTTCAGGGACGTCATCGCATCCCGACTTCGGCTGGAATCACACGCTCCCGGGTGATTTCAGCGGCGTATGCCAACGCTGCCTGAAAGTCCGCACGGTCAAGACTGGGATACGACTCCAGAAGCTCTTCCTCGGAGACACCGAGTGCAAGGTTCTCCAAAATGAGTGCAACCCAGACTCGGGTGCCGCGAATGCAGGCCTTGCCGAAGCAGATATTCGGGTCGATGCTGATACGTGCCAGAAGCTCTTCACGGTTCATGGGCGTTTTCCCCTTACGTCAGTCGGGCAGAACGTCAACTCAGCTTCATTTGTTCGTCGTCTCGTTTCCAGCCCGAATATCACCAGACGCTGCGCAACGCTGGCCCGAAACCTACTTCCGGTGCTCCACCTTCACCACGGTCTTGATCCCGCCTCGGACATAAAAGTCGCCCTCCACGTACAGGTAACGTGGATCGAGAGCGGCGATGAGATCGTTGGCGATCTTGTTCGTTACCGCTTCGTGGAACGTTCCCTGGTCACGGTACGACCAGAGATAGAGCTTGAGCGACTTGAGCTCGACGCACTTCAGATCGGGCACGTAGCGGATGCGGATCGTGGCGAAATCCGGCTGTGCCGTCATCGGGCAGAGGCAGGTGAACTCCGGCGCCTCGAAGGCGATCTCGTAGTCGCGCTCGGGGTTGGGGTTGGGGAAGGTGGCGAGGGTTTGGGAGGGTGTGGAGGGCATGGTTGGGTTGCTGAGTTGCTAGGTTGCTGAGTTGCTGAGTTGCTGATTGACGCTGAGCAACTCTGCAACCCAGCAACCTAGCAACCTACTTCTTCACTCCCGTCCCCGCCGCCATCAGCTTCTGATTCAGCTCTTTGATCCTCTCCTGGAGCTGATTGATCTTGGCCTGGGCGTCGGCGCGGAGGCGCTCGTTATCACCGCGCAGACGGCCGACCTCCTCATCGTGCTGCGAGCGCGAGGCGGATGTCTGCTGCATCTGCTGCCGCAGCAAATCCATGTCGTGGTGGAGGTTCGCGATCTCCTCTTCCTTCACGGACACGCGGTGGCGCCAATGCACCTCCTGCTCTTCGTAGAGCCGCTTGATGTCCATCAGCTCGGTGATCTGCGAGAAATCGGAATCGCTCGGAGCCATTTCCCCCCCCTGGCGGACGCGCTCTTCGATCTGCGGGAAGAGCTTGCGCACTTTGAGCGACAGGTCGTCGGGGTCGCTGGAGAGTGCCATCGCGTCCTGATATGAAATCTTCTGGTGAACGAGCAGCGCGATGAGCGACTGGTTCATCGACTGCATTTTGTAGAGTCCGACCGAGCTCTCCATCTCCTCGAGGATGTCTTTGGTGTGCCCGTCTTCGATGAGCCTGGCGATGCGCGGCGAGTTCTTGAGAATCTCCACGGCCGCCGTCAATGCCCCGGTGGTGGTCTTGATCAGCTTCAGGGAAATGATGCCGCGCAGGACCAGGGCCAGTTGCGAGCGGACCTGCTTGTGCTGATCGGCCGGAAACGTGTCGATGATGCGGTCGATGGTCTGCGCGGCGTTGTTGGTATGCAGCGTGGAGAAGACCAGGTGCCCGGTCTCGGCGGCAGTCAGCACCGTCTCCACGGTCTCGGTATCGCGCATCTCGCCGACCATGATGACGTCCGGGTCCTGGCGCATGGCATTGCGGAGTGCTTCCTTGAAGTTCGGCGTATCGCTGCCGACTTCCCGCTGGGAGATGGCGGCGATCTTGTCGACGAAGAGGAACTCGATCGGATCTTCGATGGTGACGATGTGCAGCGGCTCGGTGTCGGTGATGTGCGAGATCATCGCCGCGAGCGTGGTCGACTTGCCGGAGCCGGTCGGGCCGGTGACGAGGACGAGGCCGTCGGGAATCTGGGTCAGGTCACGGATCGCGTCCGGCAACTCGAGCGCGTCAATCGTCAGCACGTTGATGGGAATGCGGCGAAAGACGGCGCCGACCGTGCCGCGCTGCCTGTAGACGTTGACGCGGAAGCGGGCTACGCCCGCAACACCGTAGCCGAAGTCGACCGACTGCGTGGTCTCAAACTTTTCCTGCTGATGGTGGTTGAGCAGAGGCAGCAGCATCTTCTCGATATCGGCCGGCTTCAGCGGATCGCTCTTGACCGGCACGAGCTTTCCTCGGATGCGCAGCAGCGGCGGCCGCATCGGTTTCAGATGAAGATCGGAAGCCTGCTGCTTCGCCATGTAGACCAGCAGGTCGTTGAGCGTGAAGCTGGGAGCCTGCTCGGCCGCGGGTGCCTGGACTGTCACGGTGGTAATTATATGCGGCGCGTGACTACTGCGGCTTTGCCGCGTTGTCAGTTGTCGGTTGTCGGTTTGGGTGCGGTCTGGTCGCGTTGTCAGCCATCGTCACCGATTCACGAACGCGCGAGCGCAATCAACCGACAACCGACAACGCGCTGAAGGCGCTTTTTCACCGACGCATCACCGAATCGAGAATCATCAGGAAGGCCTCTTGCTGTCTGGCCTCCGTTTTGTTGATGACGGCGATCGTTTCGCCGATTCGGAAGCGCTCGTGAAGCTCGTCGGCGGAGTGCGACGAGGTGACGACGATGCGGCGGGCCGGAAGGCCTTTGGCGCGTGCGTACTCGACGAACTTCTTGCCATCCATACCGGGCATCTCCAGGTCGACGATGAGGAGGTCGATCGAGTCGTCGATCTTCGGCAGGGCATCGTAGGGGTGCGCGTAGGTCTCGACGTGCGCCGTGGCGGCGTAGCGCTCGGTCATGAAGTTCGACCAGAGGTCGCAGAACGCCGGAGAGTCGTCGACGATGACGACCCGTTTCGGTTTGAGCTCGCTCATTTCTTCGTTTTCCGCTTCGGTGTGCGGATGTCGTAGCGAACCGCGCCGCCGACGATCGTGGTCATCGCGCGGCCGCGCAATGCTTCACCGGCGAACGGCGAGTTCGATGCCTTGGAGTGGAATGTCGCGGCGACTTTGAAGGGCGCATCGAGATCGAGCAGCATCACGTCACCCGGTGCACCTGGACGCAGCGTGCCGCCCGGGAGGTTGAAGATCCGCGCCGGGCCGCAGGACATGAGGTCGATCAGGCGATCGATTCCGATCACGCCCGCCCGCACCAGGCGGTCGTAGCAGACGGGAAAGGCGGTCTCCAGACCGATCACGCCGAACGGAGCGATGTCGAATTCGACGTTCTTCTCATCGAAATGGTGGGGTGCGTGATCCGTGGCGATCGCGTCTATCGTACCGTCGGCGATGCCGGCGAGGAGAGCCTGTCGATGCGCTGCCGATCGAAGGGGCGGATTCATCTTCAGATTCGTGGAGAACGACTGCACGCTCTCGTCGCCGAGGGCGATGTGGTGCGGGGTCACCTCGCAGGTCACGTGAACGCCCGCGGCGCGGGCATGGCGCACGGAGTCGACGGCCCCGGCGGTGGAGAGATGTGCGATGTGTACATGCGCGCCGGTCATGCGGGCAAGGATCACATCGCGTGCCACGAGCGTCTCCTCCGAGGCAGCCGGGATGCCGCCTAGACCAAGTAATGTTGAAAAATAGCCCTCGTGCATCACACCGCCGTCGGAGAGATTCGCATCCTCTTCGTGGGCAATCACGGGGATGCCGAGCATCGTGCAGTATTCGAGCGCGCGGCGCATGAGCTGCGCGTTCCAGACCGGCTTGCCGTCGTCGCTCACGCCGACGCAGCCGGCCGCGCGCAGGTCGGCCAGCTCCGCGAGCGCCTCGCCATTCAAGCCTTTGCTGACCGCGCCGATCGGATAGACGCGGCAGGCGCCGTTCCGCCGCGACTCGGCGATGATCATCTCCGTCACGGCCCGCTCGTCATTCGGCGGAAGCGTGTTGGCCATGGCGCAGACGGCGGTGTAGCCGCCGGCCACCGCCGCGCGCGTGCCGGTGGCGATGGTCTCCTTGTGCTCCTGCCCCGGCTCGCGAAGATGCGTGTGGAGGTCGATGAGGCCCGGAACGAGGATCAGGCCTTCGCCGTCGATGGTTTCGATGCTGGCCTTGATGCGCTTGTCGACGCGGGCGATCAGGCCGTCCTCGATGAGGAGGTCGAGCTTCGTGTCCAGCTCCTGGCTGGGGTCGATGACGCGGGCGTTGGTGATGAGGAGGTTCATGCGCAAAAAAGAGGCAATGTTGAATGTTGAATGTTGAATGTTGAATGTTCAATGCAGCCGAGGATTGGGACGGGCGAAGCGCCTCTCCATTCAACATTCAACACTGAACATTCAACATTCAACATTCGCTTTTCCTCACTCAACGTTGTGAGCTCCACCGATGAGATACAGCACCGCCATCCGCACCGCCACGCCATTCGTGACTTGTTCGAGAATCACCGAGCGGCGAGGATCATCCGCCACATCGCTGGCGATCTCGACGCCGCGGTTCATCGGGCCGGGATGCATGATGATGGCCTCGCTGTTGGCGCGTCGAAGCCGTTCCGGCGTGAGGCCGAAGGTGTTGTAGTACTCACGCAGCGACGGGAATGAGAGCTTTCCCTGCCTTTCGAGCTGGATGCGCAGCATCATGATCACGTCGGCCCCTTCGACGGCCTCATCGAGCGAGTGGACCACGCGCACTCCCATCTTTTCCACTTCGGCCGGGATCAGCGTTGGCGGCGCGGCCACGGTGACGTTGGCTTTCATCTTCGTCAGCAGGTGGATGTTCGAGCGGACGACGCGCGAATGCGCGATGTCGCCGATGATGGAGACATTGACCCCGGCCAGCCGCCCGAGCCGCTCGCGGATGGTAAAGGCGTCGAGCAGCGCCTGGGTGGGGTGCTCGTGCGCGCCATCACCGGCGTTGATGATCGAGACGTTCGGAAGCCGGTCGGCCAGCATCTTCGGCGCGCCGGGATGTTTGGCGCGGATGACGATCATGTCGGGATGCATGGCCACGAGGTTCTCAGCCGTGTCGATGAGCGTCTCGCCCTTCTCGACGGAAGAGCCGGAGGCGGTGAAGTTGAGCGTATCGGCGGAGAGGCGCTTCTCGGCGATCTCGAACGAGACTCTCGTGCGCGTCGACGCCTCCATGAACAGATTGATGACCAGCTGTCGGCGCAACGCCGGCACCTTTTTGACCGGTCGCTCGCTCACTTCCTTGAACCCTTCGGCGGTATCGAGGATGAGATCGATTTCCTCCGGAAGAAGCGGCTCGATGCCGAGGAGGTCTTTGGATTTCAGCGCGGAGGTTGAGGTACGCATGTAGGGTTGCGGGGTTTGCTGTGGGCTTGTGGAGTTGCTGGTTGCTGGGTTGCTAGGTTGCTGGGTTTTTTTCTCACTCAGCAACGTAGCAACCCAGCAACTGAGCAACCAAACATCACTTCTCCATGATCAAAACCTCATCCTCCCCATCCGTCTCCACCAGCTTCACCTTGATCACTTCCTCGGCGTCGGTGGGGACGGTTTTGCCGATCACGTCGGCGTGGATGGGAAGCTCGCGGTGGCCGCGATCGATGAGGACGGCGAGCATGACGGCCTTCGGGCGGCCGAAGTCGATCAGCGCGTCGAGCGCCGCGCGAACCGTGCGGCCGGTGTAGAGCACGTCGTCGACCAGCACCACGATCTTGTCGTCGATCGGCTCCGGAAGCTTGGTCGGTTTCACTACCGGCTGCGGGGCGATGGTGGTCAGGTCGTCTCGATAGAGGGTGATGTCGAGGATGCCGGAGCTGACCGGATGACCCTCCATCTCCTCGATCTCTTTGGCCATCCGCTCGGCGATGGGGACGCCGCGGCTTCGGATGCCGACGATGAGGAGGTCCTGGGTGCCTCGGTTTTTCTCGAGGATTTCAATGGCCATGCGCCGAATGGCGCGATTCATCCGGGGACCGTCGAGCAGCCTTTTTTTGACGTTCATGCTGACCTTGGAAAGCGTGGATTTGTCGTCGTGGGGAAGGGCGGCGGGAGGATAGCATGAGTGACGGGAGTCGGGAGGCGGGGTAGGGTGCCGGAGCTTGCCGGGGGGTGGGGTTGCGAGGTCTCGCGGTTCCGCGGTCGCGCGGTGTAGGCACCTCGATACCCGAGACCGCGTAACCCCGAGACCGCGTAACCCCGCGACCCTCCCGACCCCCGACACCCGGCTTCCGAATAAGTTATTCGCGTTATGCACGAGAAACACTAACGCATGCTCATGGAATATGTGGTAACCACATAAAACGCGCCTGCAAGTGCTTGCTTTCACATAACTTACGGATCGATTTTGCGTTGACTCCGCACCTCCTTTCCATAGAATACGGCCCCACCAACGTCCGGTCGGTACATCGAGTTTAGGAGTGAGCATGGATCAACGATATTCAACAATCATCTTTGTCCCGCACGCGCGGGCGAAGTTCCGGAAGTTGAAGGTGTCGCACCGCCTGCTCTTCTCCCTTCTCTCGGTGGTTACGTCGTCGCTCTGCCTTTCGACGTTCTTCTCGGTTCAGTACTTCACATCGCTCTCCCAGACCCACGAGCTCAGCAAGCTGCGTCACGAAAACAAAGAGCTTCAGACAGCCAACGAACAGTTCAGCAAGTCGGTCGAGTCGCTTCGCGGCCAGCTCCGTACCGTAGAAGACCGCACCCGCAAGCTGGCCATCTATGCCGGTATCAGCAGCCTTGATGACAGCGCACAGGGCGGTGTCGGCGGCCTTCGTCCGCCCGACCTCGGCGACAACCCGTATCGTGATGACGTCGACAAGATGGCCTTCCGGTCGCACCGCATCGAGAGCGATCTCTCCGTGCTCGAGCAGAAGCTCGTGGCGCAGTCACAGCTCCTGGCGTCGACGCCGTCGATCGCACCGGTACGCGGAATCCTGACGGACGGCTTCGGCGGCCGCTCCGATCCCTTCACCGGTGAGCCGGGCACGCACAACGCCATCGATATCTCCTCCGCGGCCGGTCAGGCCGTCCGCGCGCCAGCCGACGGCATCGTGGTCAAGGCGGAGTGGGCGAATGGCTACGGCAACGTGATTTACATATCGCATGGCTACGGCTACTCGACGCGCTACGGTCATCTTTCGTCGTACGCCGTCAAACCCGGCCAGCACGTCAAACGGGGCGACATCATCGCCTACGTCGGCTCCACCGGCCGCTCCACCGGACCACACCTCCACTACGAGGTACGCCTGAACAACAATCCGGTGAATCCGCTCGAGTACATCCTCAACGCGTTTTAGCGCTCCGCGCGTTGTCTGCGGCTTCGCCGCGTGGTCGGTTGTCTGCGCGCTGCGGCGCGCGTGGACGATGATTTGAGGCTTGCGCGAATCCTGATTTTGATTTGCGGGCGCCGACGCTTTTGACCACTGTCCACGCGCGGCGCGCAGACAACCGACAACGCGGCGAAGCCGCAGACAACGCGCGAAGCGCCGCTAAAACAGCCGCCGGCCGTAGATTCCCTGTTCGTCGGTCTCGTTGACGAAGAGCCAGCCGACGAAATCGCCGGGCTCGAATGATTCGCCGGGGTAGCGCGTCGCGTCGAACGCGGCAGATCCGAAGCGCTCGATGTCTCCGGGCTTCGCATTCGTAAGGCGCTGGCGCCAGCGCTCGAAGTTGGAGAGGCGCAGGTCGACCCATCCCGAGGCCGCGTACTGATCGACACGTTGGGTGTTCAGCTCGACCAGGCTGTGGCCGGCCACGACGGCGGGGATGCTGATACGCGGTCCGCGCGTGAGGGTAAGTGCGCCGGCGCGCTCGCGGAGAATCGGTGTGCCGACGCGGACGATGGTGCTGGCCACCGCGGGGTACTGGACGAGGTATTGCTCGACGCGTTGCTGCATGTCGGCGGCGTCGATAGCGGCGATCTCCACGATCTTCGCCGTCCCTGCGGCCTGCCTGATCAGATATCCCTCGGCGAGCAGTTTGGAAAGGCGCGGAGGCCCCAGGTGGCCGACGGCGATCGACGGAACCTCGCCGCGCTTCCGTTCCTCGAGGGTTTGCATCTGACGGATGGCGTGATCACGAAGGACGCCGGCGCGGTAGCTGGGCTCGGTAATCGCCCCGTCGATCGCGGCAAGGACGTCGCGGCCGGTCGATGCTCCCATGATCTCCAGGACCACCGTGCGCGCCACCTCCTCCGGAGTGACGTACTCCATTTGCCGCGGGAAGGTGATGGCCTGAAACTCGCCGATGGAAAAGAAGCCGTTCTCGCCCGTATCGGCGCCGATGACCTCCAGCGGTACGTCGCGGCCCTCGAAGCGCTCGTAGACCGCGTCGTCGCGCAACTGCAACTGCGCGCCGAGCGCCTCCTCGTGCGGTTCGACGAGGTATGCCTTGCCACTCTCGCCGCGCACGCCGATGTGCCGCTTCTCCACGCGCCGGAAGCCGATCATGGCACCCGGCTTAACTTCCTTGACGATGGTGCTGTGCTGGTCCTCCGATGCGCCCGGCGTCCGCGCCATCAGAAACAGCAGCCCGGTGTGCGCGAAGCCGATGGCCGACTTGGCCAGGAGCGTCAGCGAGGGCTTGTCTTCGCTGTGCGTGTAGGGGATGTTCAGCCCCATCCCCCCGGTGCCGGTCGTTCCGACCTTCACGTAGATCTCGACGTTCGTGTTCGCCAGCGTCTCGTTGAGCAGCAGAATGTGCCGCGCGATCTGCGGGATGCCCTGGGCGATCAGCAGCTTGCGCACGGTCGAGAACAGCGGCTCCAGCTCCTCGCGCGGAATGGCGCCGGAGCGGTCGCGGAAACTGTCGATCCGCTCCTTGGTCTCGATGGCCAGGTCGAATTCATTCTGATAGCTGATTGCGGTGGCCGTGTTGATCGCGTCGATCACGATCTCCGGCTGGTATTTGGCGACGAGATGGTAGAGCGCCGAGGTCTGGTAACTGACGTCGCGGCGGAAGACGGCGTCGAAGAGCTTGTCGTAGTACTCCTCGTTCTCGACGACTGCCACGCGATCGACGTCCTTCAGCTCCTCCGGGACGAAGATGTTGCCCCACTCGCCGATGATCTCGATGCCGCCGGCCAACTGCTCGCGGAGAAAGGCCAGCGCGGAGTTGACCTCGTCTTCCCGCACGGCGGCAATGACGATGCGCTGTGGGCTCAGCTCGCGCGCGACTTCGCGTGCTACCTGCACGCCCACCATGCCGCCGCCGCCGAGGATGAGGACTGTGCGCGCGGCGCGCGTCAAACGCGCTCCTCCTCCCCTCGCGGGAGGTCCCAACGTTCGGTGATGCGCTCGTGTGTCAGCCATTTCTCGCAGTCGAGAGCCGCCATGCAGCCGGTTCCGGCGGCGGTGACGGCCTGGCGATAAACGTGATCGACGGCATCGCCGCAGGCGAAGACGCCCTGGATGTTGGTGGCTGTCGAGTGTGGATGGCGCAGACAGATGTAGCCGCGCTCATCGAGCTCGAGCTGCCCGGCATACGGCTGCGTGTTGGGCGTGTGGCCGATAGCGACGAAGAGTCCCTGGGTCGCGAAGTCGGTCACGACGTTGGTCTTGAGGTTGCGAAGTTTGAGCGATGTGATGCCGCCCTCTTTCGTGCCGATGACCTCGTCGACGGTCGCGTCGAAGAGGAAGCTGATCTTCGGATTGGCGCGTGCCCGATCCTGCATGATCTTCGAGGCGCGCAGCTCCGCGCGGCGATGGATGACGGTGACCTTGCTGGCGAACTTCGTCAGAAAGGTCGCTTCCTCCATCGCCGAGTCGCCGCCGCCGACGACGACGATCTCTTTGTTCTTGAAAAAGAAACCGTCGCAGGTGGCGCAGTACGAGACGCCGAAGCCTTGCAGCGCCTTTTCGCTCGGCAGTCCGATCTGCATCGCCGAGGCGCCGGCGGCGATGATCAGCGCCTCGCATTCGTAGATGTGCGAGTCGGTCGTGATGACGAACGGATGTCCGGCCAGCTCCACACTGTCGACCTGCTCCATCTTGAAGATTGCGCCGAAGCGTTCCGCCTGCTGGCGCATCAGGTCCATCAGCTGCGGCCCGAGGATCCCATCGGGGAAGCCGGGATAGTTCTCAACGTCGGTGGTGATGGTGAGCTGTCCGCCGGGTTGCAGTCCTTCGAGGACGAGGGGGGCCAGGTTGGCGCGGGAGAGATAGATCGCCGCCGTGCATCCAGCCGGGCCGGAGCCGATGACGATCACTTTGTAGTCTTTGATTCGTTCCATGCGGCGCGCATTCTATCGCGCGAGGTCATCAGTCAGTCGAGTCCTCTCATCATGAGATTGCCGACGCGGCGATCCATCAAGGTCTGACGCCAATCGCCCGCGCCTCGAGCTTCCCCATCGCGTCCTGCTGAGGTATGAACGGCGCGACCAATAACAGTACCAGCGAGTCGGCAATTCACGAGGGCTTCGCGCCATCGGTGCCCTATCCACACTCCGGACCCAGGCAGATCCTCGGGGTGGTCCGCACATTTTCCGAATTTGGGGGTAGGGAAAGTCGCTTTTCGAGCACTCCTTGTTCAAATGGCAAACATTCTAAAGACGCCAGAATCCGGGGACCTAGCCGAAGCGATATCCGAGCACCTAGAGCTAGCTCACTACGTCGACATCTATCGTCGATCAGCGGAACGAGTTCGATACGTGGTGTTCGTGATGATGGTGCTATCAATAATCGTTTTGATAGCGCAATGGAACACCGACGAACAAAGCTGGCGGCAAAAACGCTACAACCGCTTCGTCGAGATCTACAATCGTGTCGCGAACATGAAGCCTGTTTCGGCCGATCAGGAGGTACAGAACTCAACGCGATCGCGTTACAAGAGCCGCGATGAGCTGCGCGATACACTCGCGGACTATCGCCGCCTCGGTGTAGAGAACGTCTACATCGTGGGCATACCAGGTCTGGGCGCTACTTTCGATGTCAACGATCTCGGCGTATTTAGTGGGATTGCGTTTGTCGCTCTCCTGGCATTACTGGCATTCTCGGTCATGCGCGAGTATGAAAATCTGTATCTGGCGCTATTCAAGGTTAGGCACCTTCACGATGCTGGCGCCGGTGAAGAAGGTGGCGCCAGTACGGCAAACTATTTGTACCATGCGTTGGCGATGAGTCAGGTATTCAGTGCTCCGCCAACCCTGGCTGTCTGGAGTCAATCGTGGTTGAAGCGTAACGTTCCTAACATAGTGTTTTTCATTCCCACGCTCGTGCAGTTCTATATCATCTACACAAATTACAAGACTCTCGAGGTGCTCCAACTCTACAAACGTTTGGCGAACGCTGAAATGATGCCGCAGTACATTCTCGGTATTTTGATCGTATTCCTAGGCGCCTTCGCTACCGTTTATGCCGAGGCTTGCAACTACCGGTGGCGTAGCGCGTTCATTCACGTCAACCCGGCGTTTCGCCGCGTGGACCCGATGCCATGGATCGCCTGGGTTCGATTGAAGCCATTGCGTGGCAGGAGATTTGGCGATTATCTTGAACGGCATCTTCGTGCGCAAGCGGTGCAGCGTCTCAAGCTGGCGACTGACACGATCAATGATGTCATCGAGCTGGCACACACGGTTGAGATCGATAAAGACAGCATTTCCTATTTAGACGTTGGAGACATGTGCGGAGAGCTCAAGAGGCAGGCATTCGAAATCGCTGACAGGGAGTGCGAAAAGTACCACTTCGTGCGTAATGAAGTCGTGTCGAGTATCTTGGATGGCAGGCTTTGGCAGGTGAAGGCGAGGTTCTACCTGAGCTGCATCAGGAAATCAGCATGACATGTATACGATGAGACGGTGATCAACGAGAAAAGACGCAGCATCCGCCTTCATTCTGGGAGTCTTCGTCCCTGTGTGCGGCTCAAAACAGCTTCGACTGGGGCGGCTTCGCCCCGCCGCGCAGCGCGTCGATCAGCGCCTGGCCAAGCAAGGCCTTCTGCCAGTTGCGCATCACCGGAACGCGGTCCAGATCGGCTGGTTCCTGTGGCTGGGCCTGGGCGACGGTGAGCAGGATGTGGCGCGGGGCCAGGACCGAGGCATCGACCTTCAGATCTTTGGCGATCTTGTCGCGCGCTTTCTTCATCCGGTCGATGCGCGCCTCGAGCTCGCGGTCGCGGAGCCACGTCTTCGACTCGCTCTTTTCCGGCAGATCATCGTCGGGGATGGCCAGTGCTTCCTCCACCATGCGGGCGATGTCGCGGCCGTAGCGGCCGCGGTGATAGCCGGAGACGCCTTTGATGACGCCGAACTCCTGCAGCGTCACCGGCTTGATCTTGGCCACTTCGAAGATCAGATCGTTGCTGAAGATCTTAAACGGCGGCCGGTCGGCTTCGCGGGCCAGGCCATCGCGATAGTCGTAGAGAGCGCGCACGACTGCCAGCGAACGGCGGTCGAGCGCACCGAGGCCTTTCAGGCGGCGGAACGGCTCCTCGTCGCTGTCTTTCTCGTTGAAGCGGATCTGCTCCAGGCGCGCGAATTCCTCGACCGCCCACTCCCAACGTCCCAGCGCGGTCAGCTCATCGCGCAGGCGATTGGCCAGATCGATGAGGTGACGCGTGTCGGTGGAGGCGTAGGCGAGCATGTCCGGCGGCAGCGGCCGCATGGCCCAGTCGGCGCGCTGATGCTTCTTGTCGACCTTGTAGCCGAAGTGACGGTCGAGCAGCGCCGCCAGGCCGAAGGCCTCGTAGCCGAGCAACTGCGAGCAGACCATCGTGTCGATCAGATTGGCGATCGTGTATCCGAAGTCGCGGTTGAGGATGCGCAGGTCGTAGTCCGCCCCGTGCAGGATCTTGGTGATGCCGCGGTTCGCCAGAATCTCTCCGAACTTCGACAGGTCGAATTTGCACAGCGGATCGATGATCAGGTCCTCGCCGGGGAACGACATCTGAATGAGGCAGACTTTGTCGAAGTACGAATGCAGCGAATCGGCCTCGGTGTCGAGTGCGATGACCGGCTGCGCGGCCACGCGGGCCATGGCGGTGTCGAAGTCCTTCTGGTTGTCGATGAAGATCACAACACCAGCTCCCTCAACCCGATCGACACCAGCTTGTCGTTGAAGGCCCGCCGGTCGAACTGCGCGGACCCGGCAAGGATGCGTACGTCGTCGTGTTCTTCCGACATACTGAGAAGGAGCGCGGTGTCCTCGGCGGAGGGGACTCGAATCTCCAGGCTGTGGAGTTGCACCACGCGTGCTGTGCCGAACATCCGCGCGTAGAGCGCGTTGCTGGCGACGAGCACGTGCAGGCGGACGTCGTCCTCATCGATCCATGTAAGAGGGATGAGGTCGAGCTCCTCCGTCTGATCGATCTCGTCGCGGTCGACGCGAAAGCCGCGGTTGCCAGCCATCATCGCAACCTGATTCTTCTGCTGGGGTTGCATCACGCCGAGGACGTCGATCGAGCCGCTGTCGATCAGCCCCCCCAGCCATGCCGAACGGGCCACGCTGCCGACGAACATCGACTCAATCCGAAGCTTCGCGAGGAGATCCGCGACCGCCTCGATGGCACGTGTGTAGCGAGGCGTTGCACGGAGGGGATGCATCAGAGGGGATTATATGGGTGTGGGGTGGGCCGTGGGTTTTCGGTTGTCGGTTATCGGTTATCGGTTCCTGGGTTACTAAGTTGCTAGGTTGCAGAGTTGCTGAGCTGCAGAACATGGTTGTACCGGTACTGCTACTTCGCAACCCTGCAACCCTGCAACCCTGCAACCCTGTAACCCGATAACCGACAACCGACAACCCAGTCCCCCCGAGGTACCATCACTCCGGTGCTTGAACGCCTTCGCGACCTCGTCTCCCACCATTGGGGCTACGACTCCTTCCGCCCGTTGCAGCAGGAAGCAATGATGGCGGCTATCGAGGGGCGCGACTCGCTGGTGGTGATGCCTACGGGTGGTGGCAAGTCGCTTTGTTATCAGGCGCCGGCGCTGTTGAGCGAGAACGTCACCGTCGTGGTCTCACCGTTGATCTCGCTGATGAAAGACCAGGTCGATGGACTTCGCGAATGCGGCGTGGCGGCGGCGCAGCTCAACAGCTCGCAGCGCAGCGACCAGCAGAGGGCCATCGAGCGTGATGTCCTCGACGGGAGGATCAAACTGCTCTTCGCATCACCCGAGCGGCTGGCCATCGCCAGCTTTCGCGACCTGTTGCAGCGCGCGAACGTGCGCACGTTCGCCATCGACGAGGCGCATTGCATCAGCCATTGGGGGCACGACTTCCGGCCTGAGTACCGGCAGCTTCGCGATCTCCGCAAGACCTTTCCGCGGGCGTCGGTACACGCGTATACAGCCACGGCCACTCCGAGGGTGCGCGCCGACATCGCCGAACAACTGTCGCTCCGCGATCCGCTTGAGCTTGTCGGCGACTTCGACCGCCCCAACCTGACATACCGCGTCCTGCCGCGCACCGACGAATGGAAGCAGGTGGTCGAGGTCGTCGAGCGGCACAAGGGGGAGGCGGGAATCATCTATTGCATCCGCCGGCGCGACGTCGACTCGTTGTCGGAGAAGCTGCGGCGCAAAGGAATCGACGCCGTCGCCTACCACGCCGGCCTCTCTCCCGAGGAGCGGCGCGGCGCGCAGGAGAAATTCGCCTCGGAGAAATGCGACCTCGTCGTCGCCACGGTGGCCTTTGGAATGGGCATCGACCGGTCGAACGTCCGCTACGTGCTGCACACGGGGATGCCGAAGTCGATCGAGCACTATCAACAGGAAAGCGGGCGGGCCGGACGCGACGGGCTGGAGGCGGAGTGCGTGCTGCTCTACTCGGCGGCCGATGCCATCGTCTGGAGAAACATGCTCGAGCGAGGTGGCGAGGGGGTCGAGCCCGATCCGGCCTGGGTGGAGTCGGCCATGCGCCACGTGCGTGATCTCGATCGCTACTGTTCCTCGGCGGCCTGCCGGCATAGTGCGCTGGTGGAGTATTTCGGCCAGCAGTACACGGCTGAGAACTGCCACGGCTGCGACATCTGCCTCGGCGAAACAGAGAGCGTTCCCGACGCGCTGGTCATCGCGCAGAAGATCCTCTCGTGCGTCTACCGCGTCCGGGAGTCGTTTGGTGTCGGTCACGTCGTCAGCGTGCTTCGAGGCGAGGATACGGAGAAGGTTCGCGATCGCGGCCACAGCCGGCTGTCGACCTTCGGATTGCTGAAGACGTCGACGAAGCATGAGCTTCGCGAATGGATCTATCAACTCATCGCGCAGGATTTCCTGCGGCAAACGGAGGACGAGTATCCGATTCTCCGCCTCGGCGCGCGCGCCCGCGACGCCATGCGCGGCGTCGTCGAGGTCAAGCTGCGGCAGCCGGTAGTCCGGAAGCGCGACAAGAGCTCGTCGCGAACGCCGTCGGGCCCGGCACCGCTCGATCCGCTTCAACCGCACGATCGCGAGTTGTTCGAGCGTTTGCGGAAATGGCGCCGCACAGAGGCGGAGCATCGCGGCGTGCCGCCGTACGTTGTCTTTAACGACAAGACCCTCCGCGACCTGGCGCGCGTGCGGCCGACGACGCTGTATGCGCTGCGGGCGATCTACGGCATCGGCGATGCCAAGCTCGAAGCGTTCGGCGATGCGCTCATCACACAGATCCGCGAGCATTGCGCGACCGCGCCATCGTGACCAGCAGCCACACCGCGAACGCGCACGACGCGACGCCGGCAAACAGTCCGGCCATGCGCAGCAGAAGCGCAAAGAAGTGGTCCGCCGGCAGCATGTGCATCGCGCCCAGCAGATAGCCCCAGTCGTGCTCCAGATCCTCGGAGGATGCGAACCCGACCAGCGGCAGATCCTTCGATCGCGCATCGCCGACGTACGCCGAGAGCTCGTACAGGCTGTACGAAAGCCAGAAACCGCCGACGGACATGCCGTAGTAGTCGGGCTGCCGCGCGAAGTAGATGACGCAGATGATGGGGATGGCGATCTGGAAGACGCTCCCCATGATCGAGGTGATGAAGTGCGGCGCCCAGGCGAAGACGAGATGCCCCATCTCGTGAAAGCCGAGCGTGATGCCGTAGAAGATCGTCCACCGCGTCGGATCGCGGAACTTGACAGTGAAGAGATAGATGAGGAAGAGCAGCAACAGCGCGCGCGGAATCCACATCCTGCCCTGGCACCAGTCGCGGGCATCGTCGAGGAAGGTGTCGAGCGCGGTGGGGGCGGTTGGCTTTGGCGCGGCCTCGATATGACCCATCGCCAGAAGTGTAGACCGCGAGGCTGAAAACGAGCCAGACAGACGTGTCAACGACGGCCGTACCTGTGTCCAGATGTCAGTCACCGATGAGTTCGCGGACGTCATCGGTGACGAGAACGAAGTCATCGATGACAAGAGATGAACTCAGCGGTGACTGGACGAACTCTCTGGTGACTAGAATGAAGTCATTGATGACTTGTATCAAGTCACAGATGACTAAAATAAAGTCACCAATGACTAGAATAAAGTCATTGATGACTGGAATGAACTCGCAAGTGACGAGTAATAAGCTCATCGGTGACTAGAATGAAGTCACGCGTGACTGGAACGAACTCGCCGATGACTAGAATGAAGTCATCGATGACGAGAACTTAGTCATCGATGTCCAGGTTTTAGACGCCATCCTGTTCAGTAATCGGACATTTCGCTGCGACTGTTCATAAATACTCCAGCACGCGCGCCACGTGCTCCCACTCCGTAGCTCCGTTCCCGATGGCGACGCGGATGCCGTAGCGGCCTCGGAGGCGGGTGTGGGAGACGAAGAGACGGCCGCTGGCGTTCATCCGTTCGAGGGCTTCGATGCTGGCGCGCTCGGAGGCTGCCTCGTCGATCTCGCTATTCGAAGAGCGGACGATCTTGCGGAAGACCACCACGCTCAGACTCTGCGGTGCGATCAGCTCGACGTCGTCGCGCTTTTGCAACTCGGAAGCGAGCCGCGCCGCATCGGCGACGTGCTGCCGGATCACCTTCTGAATCCGCTCGATGCCGTAGTGTTCGAAGAGGTACCAGAGCTTGAGGGCGCGGAAACGGTGGCCGAGCTGGAGGCCGTAATCCATGAAGTTCACTTCGGCCGAGTCGGTGGTCTTCAGATATTCGGGGACGAGCGAGAAGGTCTCGCGCAACACGTCGGGCTTGCGGGTGTAGAGCACGCTGCAGTCGATCGGGGTGAAGAGCCACTTGTGCGGGTTGATGACGATCGAGTCGGCCTCTTCGACGCCCTCCCACAGCCAGCGAAATTCGGGACAGATCGTTGCCGGACCGGCATAGGCGGCATCGACGTGCAGCCAGACGTTCTCGCGCCTGGCGATCTCCGCGATGCGCTTGACCGGATCGATTGCCGCGGAGGAGGTCGTGCCGACGGTGGCGGAGATGGCGCAAGGAACGTAGCCCGCCGCGCGGTCGCGTGCGATCGCTTCCTCCAGCGCGCCGACACTCATCGCGAACGAATCGTCGCCGGCGATCTTGACGACTCCATCAATTCCGAAGCCGAGAGCCAGAGCCCCTTTCTCGATCGACGAATGCGCATGCTCGGAACAGTAAACGCGCAGCGGCGGCGCTGCCGCGAAGCCGCGCGTGCGAATCTCCGGCGCGGCGTACTCGCGCGCGGCGGCCAGGGCCAGAAAGGAATTGATCGAGGCGGTGTCGTTGATGATGCCGAAGAGGCCGGACGGAAGGCCGAGCGCCTCGCGGAGCCAGCGCAGCGTCACCGTCTCCAGCTCGGTCAGCGACGGCGAGGTGCGCCAGATCATCCCGTTCAGATTCAGCGCTGCCGTGAGCAGCTCGGCCAGGATGCCGGCCTGCGAGCCGGTAATCGAGAAGTAGGCGAAGAAGGCGGGGTGATTCCAGTGCGTGACGCCCGGGATGATCTTCGAATCGACCTCGGCCAGCAGGGCATCATAGGGACGGCCCCCCGCGCTCGGCGCGGCTGGGAACTGTCTCTCGATGTCGCCCGGCTGGACGCGGGAGAGGACGTCGTAGCGGTCGACGCCGTCGAGGTAATCGCCGATCCAGTCGATCAGCTTGTGGCCGGCGGCACGGAATTCATCACTGGTCGGATCGAGCCGGCACGGCCGGCCGCGTGGCTTCGTCATGCGGCGCATCTTCTCCGCCCCGCAGCGAATTCGCAAGCATCAGGAAGACGACGAAGGCGATGGGGACGGCGATCTGTCCCGTGAGCCGCGGCCATGACGTCTGGACGTGCCAGCGGATGTCGTGTGGCGTGACGAAGTATGCGCCGGCGAAGAAGACGAGCTGGATTGCGGTCACGAGCAGGACGAACGCTTCGCGGCGGCGAGCCGCGGCCGGTGCGATGAGAATCCCGGCCAGGATGGCAACCCAGAACCACGGCTTGTAAAGCTTCGCCGCAAGATAGAAAAGGATCTGGTGCGCGTGCGGCAGCCGCGCCATGAGCCGCACAAGGGCAGAACCGCCGGCAATGTCGGTGGCCAGGGCCCGCGTCGCTCGAAGAACGAGCCACGGAGCGGCCAGGGCGTACGCAGGCCAGAGTCTCAACAGTCTCGCGGTTGGCCGGTTGCGCGGCCGGGAGGTCTGGTTTTCCTGCGAGACCGCGAGACCGCGAAACCACGAGACCGCCAGCATCGCCAGCGTCACCGCCACCAGCAGCGCCATCCCCTCGTTCTTGCAGTTCGCCGCGAAACCAAGCATCAGCGCGCCGTTGCGCCACGCCGCGGCATCGTCGTCGAGCAGCCCCGTGCGTACGAAGAGCACGCCGGCGCTGCTAAAGGCGATGAGCGCTCCTTCTGCCAGACCGACGTTGGTGCTGACAGCGACCCCCGCCAGCCCGAGCGTGAGAAGCGAGGCGTAGAACGGCGTCATTTCACGCGCCGCCATCGCGCGGAGGATGAGCAGGAGTGCCAATCCCCAGGCAACGAAAAGGAGGCCCAGCCAGCGGTCGTTCCACCCTCCGGCAAGTGCTACGAAGTCAAAGTTCAACGGCACGAGCAGCGGATAGTCGGGATGAAGGAAGGTGTTCCAATGGCTTTGCAGGAGACGCCAGTCGATGGCGCCAGCCTCGAGAAATACCTTCGCCTTCAATCCCCAGATGGCCCAGAAGTCCCACTCCCATAGCGGCACCAGCGTGGCGAAGAGGGCGTAGCCGGCGATGGAGACGATCGTGAATACGTCGAGAACGTGTGGGCGCACGGGGTGTTGCCGGTCGCCGGTTGCCGGTTGCCGTCCAGCGATGAGGGCGGCGGCGCAGAAGATTGCCAGCGCGGTGACGCTCACGCTGATCAGTGTCCAGCGGATGTGCGCGATCGACAGTGTGAGCAGCACCAGGAACATCGCTCCGCTGCCATACAGAAACGATGTACCGATGATCATCGGTCCCCGGCTGTTCCGATCGACGCTGAGCGCGATCGGGATTCCGAGGACGGTGAGGCTCAGGATGGCGATGAGAGTGGAGGTCATCGCGAGATCCTCAGCACAGACAAGAGTGTCTGTGCCACATTGATCTGCGGATGCGGGGGTGTACCTGCCACGCCAATGGGCACAGACAAGAGTGTCTGTGCCACATTGTTCCGCGGATACAGGAGGATCCCTGCCACAGGAGGAGCCGTATGTGGCACAGACACTCTTGTCTGTGCTGTTGCCATCGCGCGAATGTGAGTCATGGCCGCCGGAGCCTCAACAACGCGCCCTGATCTCCCTGCCAGATCACATCGGCCGGCACGCGCAGCCTGACCCCGAAGGCGGCGATGTACTTCGCCGCCAGGAAGTTCTGCGGAAGGCGCCGATTGTCCGGGGTCACCAACGGCAGCACTTCGCGGCCGCTGAGAAAGTAGCTGGCGCGGTAGTAGGCATACGAATAACCTTCGTCCCATCCCATCGCCGGCACGACCACGGCGATCGTGTCGCCCGGCTTGGTGTGCTGGCGAAGGTCAGCGAGGAAATGCGGATATTGCGGCCACTGGCGATCGCAGAAACCGTCCAGGGCGCGTGCGAGCGGCTGGCGATCGACGAACGCGACCTGCATCAGGCGTACCCCGATGGACGACGCTACGATGGCCGCCAGGCAGAGGATGGTGAGCGCGCGGCGGAGAGTCACACGCGCGATTGTCGCACTCGGAGGCGTCTACGGAGGAGAACGTTTTGCGGTGCTGTTCGCGGAGCCTTGGGCAATCAACGCTGCCGGCCGTGCCGGCTAGGAGGCGCCGCGGCCCGACAACACGGCCGGAATCGTCCGGAGCAGGATCTTCAGATCGAGCGACGGCGACCAGTTGTCGATGTACTGCAGGTCGAGCTGCATCCAGCGATCGAAGTCGACGTTGTTGCGCCCGCTGACCTGCCAGAGGCACGTCAGGCCGGGCTTCATCGACAGCCGGCGGCGGTGCCAGCGGTGATACGCCGCCACTTCCTCGGGGATGGGCGGGCGCGGCCCGACGAGACTCATGTCGCCCTTCAGCACGTTCCAGAGCTGCGGCAGCTCATCGAGTGAGAACCTACGCAGCACACGGCCGACGGCGGTGACGCGCGGATCGGATTTCGCCTTGAACACCGGTCCGGTCATCTCATTCAAGTGCGTAACCTCTCCGCGCCGCTCGTGTGCATCCTCGAACATCGTCCGGAACTTGAAGAGCGTGAAGACCCGGCCATTGAGTCCCATCCGCTTTTGCCTGAAGAGGATCCCTCCGGGGGAAGAGAGCTTGATGGCGATGGCGGCGAGCGCGATGGCCGGCAGGGCGAGCAGAAGAAGGAGCATGGAAACGGCAACGTCCAACAGACGTTTGAGGGCGAGCTGCGATTCATTCGACGGCGTGGTGGTGAAGGTAAGGAACGGAATCCCTTCCAGCTCTTCGAGCTCGACGCGCGCTACGCGGTTCGGGAAGAAGTTCATGGCCACGCGGGCACGGATGCCGAGCTCTTCGCACATCAGGAAGATCTGCTTCATCTCGTCGAGCTTCTTGCGCGTGACGGCGAAGACGATCTCGTCGATCGGTTCGGCGAACTGTCCCCCCTCGAGGAGCCGGCGAAGGTCGGGAACGGTGCCGTAGACCCGGAAACGCGCCCAGCCGTTCGACAGCCGGTGCCCATCGGAGACAAATCCGAGGATCTTGTAGCCCCAATACTTGTGGCCTTCGATCGTACGGGCTACTTCGATGGCCCGGCGGCCGGTGCCGACGATCAGTATGGTCCGGTAGTTGAGACCCTTCGCGCGGACGTAGCGGGCGATGATCCGGACGACGACCTTCTCGAGAACGAGGAGCAGCGCCGCCAGTACGCCGAAGAGAACGAACCATGCCCGCGATAGCTGCCGCAGCGGCATCAGGTAGGCGAGCGTGGCCAGGATGGCGTTGCCGACCAGGACCACGCGGATGGCCGTCAGCGCCTCGCGCAGGAGCGGGACCGTGCGGTGGCTGTGATAGCTGTGATAGCTGAAGAGGAGGACCGACCAGAGGATCAGGACGACGGGATAGAGCTTGACGTATTCGCGAAGAGGAAACAGGCCCGTCGGGAACTGGTCCGGCGCAATCCTCGGCAGCACGAGGTCGCGGATGAAGAAGGCGGCAAAGAAAGCAGCCGTCGTGAGCGCAAGGTCGGCAACGTAGACGACCCTGGCGATCATGCGCGCCTTTTCTTTAAGCATTCAACCTCTTGGCCGGTGAAACGACTCTGGAAACGATTTGCACCGAATGTACTACGGAAATCAGCGGGCCAACGTCTAACGGGCGCTCTTTTCAGGGGGCGATGGCCGTGAAGAGCCGCTCGTACGCGTCGGTCACAGCCGTCCAGCCATACGTTTCACCGGCGCGTGCCCGGGCGGCAAGCCTCATCCGCTCACGCAGCTCCGGGGACGACAAGTATTCTGAAATTGTGCCTGAAAGCGTTTGCGACGGCCGGAGCCTGAAGTAACCGGCGGCGTCTCCTCCCACTTCCCGGTTCTCCGGGGTGTCGTTGGCGAGGACGCACCCCCCCGACGCCATCGCCTCGATCATGGCCGGATGCGTTCCGCCGACCTCGGTGGCCTGGATATAGATGAGCGCGTTGCGCTGCAGCGTCCGGTAGTCGTTCCCATAAAGCGCGCCGGGAAAGAGGATGGAATCCGAGGCATGGCCCCGAAGCTCGGACTGGAGATCGCGCGCGTAGGAGGCGGAGCCGAGCATAACGAGAGCCGGGAGTCGACCCCCGACCCCCGCGATCTGCTCGTACGCCAGCGCCACCTCCAGCGGATTGTTCTCCGGCTCGAAACGGCTGACATAGAGAATGTAGTTGCCGGCCTCGACGCCGAGGCGCTGAAGGACGTCGCTGTCATCCTCGGCCGGGAACTCCGCGCCATAGGGGATCATCACCGGCTCGATGCCGTAGCGCTGGCGGTAGTAATCGGCGATGACGTTGGCATCGGCGACCACGCGACTGGCGAAGAGCGCCGAAAACGATTCGCCGATGGCGTAGACCGCCTTGCCGGCGATGTTCCATTTGCGTCGATGGCGCTCGATGCCGTCGACATTGATCGCCACCGGAATCCGGGCCGCGCGCAGCAGCGGCAGAACAAAGGCATTCGCCGCATTGCAGAGAAGGACGACGTCGAAATCACGCCGTAGCGCATCGAGAGCGGAGAGCAGCGTATGGCTCACGGTTTCGAGGTACTTGTGGTGAAGCGCTGGGAGGACGATGCGTTGAACGGCGTTCCAGAAATCGGTTGTCGGTTGTCGGTTGTCGGCTGTAGCAGTGGCCTCCCGGCAGTAAACAGCCACCTCGTGTCCACGCGCGGCCAGCCTCGCCGACAGCTCCGCGGCGAAGGTCTCGAAACCGCCGTAGCGCGGCGGGATGCCGCGCGTGCCGGCGATGGCGATCTTCAACGAAACCATCCCGCAAGCTGACGGTCGGAGACGCGGCGGCGGCTCTGGATGGCGCGTCGTTTTTCCATGATCCGGCGCCGATTCTTCCACAGCCATGTGAGTGCCGGAAGGGAGCTGCGCTCGATCGTGAGCGTCGCCACGATGGCGACGAGATCGCGGGTCAGCTCGAACGGAGCGTTCCTGATTGCCAGGTAGAGCCCCTCGTTCTTGAGCCGCAGCAGGAAGCGGTTCTTGACACCGTGCATATTCGTCACCGCCGGCAGACTGCGCCGCTTCTCCGGTGTGACGGTGCGGACGTGATGGGCGACGGCGTCGGGAACATGAATCGCGCGCCAGCCGAGGAGCTGGCCGCGCCAGGCGACGTCAGCATCTTCGCGAAAGGTGAAGAAATCCTCATCGAGGAACTCGCCGCCGATGGTGACTTCGTTGATGAAGGACATGGAGTAGAGAGCGGCGGCGCCCGAGACGCCGAAGACCTCACGGTTGCGGGGTTGCGCGGTTGCGGGGTCTCGCGGTTGGGTAGCGCTAAGCGAAGCACCGCCAGACTGCGAGACCGCGAGACCGCGAGACCCTTCGTCCCTCATTCCCTGATCGATATCGAAATGCCTACCGGACCGCGTCATCCGGATGCCCTTCGAATCGACGAGCTTCGTTTCCGCCTGCAGCAGCGTCCCAGTGGCCATGCCGATTCCACCTGTCAGCGCCGCTACCAACTTCGCCACATAGTCTGGTTCCAGGAAGGCATCGGGATTGAGCAGGAAAACAAGCTCGCCGTGCGCGATTCGCACTCCCTGATTCACCGCCGCGCTGAAGCCGCGGTTCGAATCGTTGGCAATCTGTCTCGCCCGGGGATAGCACTCGCGGACCAGGGCGATCGAATCATCCTCAGAGGCGTTGTCGATGTGAATCAGCGCAACCTCGGGATAGGTTTGCGCGGACAGAGCGGCGAGGCAGCGGCGGAGAAAAGGCGCGCTGTTCCAGGTGACGATGATGACGGAGACGGTCCCGTTCGTCAGGCGCCGCTCCATCGCTTGAACGCCTTCCGCATCACGCCCGCGTATGCGCGCGCGGCGCTCCAGCGCCCGAGCTGAAGATGGGCGATGCCGAGCAGGGCGAGCGGCATGCGGAGAAGCATCCCGAACACAATCGCCCAGCGTAGCGCCTCTGCCTGACCGGGCGTAAGCCATTTGCGCGCGTAGAGCCACATATTGCGATACCAGAGCGCAATGAACTCGGCGAACGAAATGTGCTCGAGAGAAGCGCCGCCGAAATGCCGTGCCCGCGCCGCCGGGACGACGAAGATCGTATGTCCGGCCGCGGCGAGTCGCCGGCAATAGTCGACATCCTCGAACCATGCCGGCGTGAATCTCTCATCGAGCGGTCCGACCTCGGCGAAGACTTCGCGGCGGAGCAGCAATGCCGCCGCGGCAGGCTGTTCGACCGGCTGCGGGTGCGTCAGTTCGAGCTCACGATAGCGGTAACGAGCCGTCATCCGGTTTGCCGGGAAAAGCTTGTCGATGCCGAACACCTCGCTGACCAGCGTGGCCAGAGTCGGCAGCCGGCGTAGCTGAAACTCGCGCTGCGAATCGCCCGCCTCGTCCGACAACAGCGGCGCCGCCGCTGCGACGACAGGATTGGCGTCGAGAAACTCCACCAGGATCTCGAGCGCACGCGGTGCCAGCTCGCAATCGGGATTGAGCAGGAAGAAGTAACGTCCGCTGGCCCGCGCGGCAACGCGGTTGACGCCGGCCGCGAAGCCGTCGTTTGCCGCTCCGCGGATGACGTCGATTTCGTTGCCGATCGCCGACAGCGTCGCATCCGCCGAGGCATTGTCGTAAACGATGACCTCATACGCCAGGCCTCCGCACGCCCCGGCGATCGATTGGAGGCAGCGATCGATCCATCGCTCGCTGTTCCACGTCACGATGACGATCGACAGATCGAGCGGGCGCGTGGCCAGGCCGCGGAGGATTCGGGGCGTTTCGGTCTCCGTCTTCAGCGTTCTGGTCGCCTCTGCCATTCTTGCATTGCCTCGATCAGCGGCCGCGTCACGACATCCCAGGCGAAACGCGGCTGGATACGGATCAGGTTAGATACGCATGTCGCATAGAAACCGTCGTTAGTCATCAGCCGCACGATTCCGTCCGCGACGGCTGCCGCATCCAATGACGGCACAACGACTCCCAAGCTTTCCGCCGCAACCAGCTCGGCGGCGAAGCCCTGCTCTGTAGTGATTACGGGAACTGCCGCCGCGATGGCGTCGAACAGCCGCGTACGAATGGAGTACGCGGCCTCCGCCGTCGGACGGTGCAGCATGATAGCGATTTTGCTCCGGCGCAGCCACGCCAGCCGGTCTCGATACGGAGTCCATGAGTCGTTGGCGTTTACAAAAGGCGCGCCGCCTGCAATGAGGGCGTCGAGCCGGTCTTCGCGGCGCCGGTCGACCGAGTGCCGGTTGGGCCGCGACCGTCCCAGAAAAAGGAGCCGGCAATCGATCCCGCGCTGGTTGACCGCGATGACCGCCTCGACGGCAGTGGCCGGATCGAGCCATTCCCATGTTCCGCCACCCCACAGGATGATGTTCTCCCGTTTCGCGGGAGCGGCGACACCGACATCGTCAATGCCGAAGGGGATCTCGATCACCGGTCCCCTGGCCTTCTCGTAGAGCGCGCGCTGTTTCTCCGTCGCCACGATGAGAAGATCTCCCTCGTCCATCGCTCTTTCCACGCGCCAACGCTCCGCCCGGAGGTGGACCCGCTGCCGCATAGACGGGTGCCGGCCGTACATTTCGCGCAGCTCGAGTAGGACGGGATCGAAAAGGTCGTAGACGATGTGCTGCGCGCGCCGCTGCCGCCGAAAGCCGCGCGCCGGCTGGCCGACCAGTACATCCGCCGATTTCATCGCCACGAGCGCTTCGGCACTCCCACGCGCGGCGACGCGGAAGGCCGGCGATGAGGGGAGCTCCCCTTCGCGCTTGCAGATCAGGATCGTCGGGAAATGCTTCGCCAGCTCGCCGGCGAAGTGCCAGGCCCGAATCCCCGGCCCTGCCATCCGCTCACCGACGACATCCGGCGTATGAACTGCGACCCCAAACATGGGCGCGCACTTTACCGCGTGAAGAGCCCCTGCAACATGCCGCGAATCGAGGTCCGGCCGTGCAACATCAGCTTGACGTCTTCGAGCAGCAACGCCCCGATGCTGCCGACGCCGCGATGCCGCCGGGCTACCAGGTAGCGGTTGCGCGTGCGCAGCCGCAGCGCGTTGGGCCCGAGAAGCGGCGCCGATTGCGAGCCGAGATGCGTGGCTCTGATCACCGGGAGGACCGCCGTTCGCCAGCCGCATTCGTGGAGCCGGGCATTTAGATCAACGTCTTCGTAATAGGCGAAAAGGCTCGCGTCAAAGATCGTCTCTCCCAGCGCCTCGCGGCGGTAGAGGGCGGCGGTTGCGGAGACGCCCCAGGCGTCCCTGGGACCGCGGGCGTCCCGCCCGCGGTCCCAGGAGCGTATCTGCCTAAAGGTCCCGTCACTGATATCGATCCCCGCCCCATCGATCGTCGTTTCATCTCTGCGCAGGATCGTCTGCACGGCGGCGAGATGGGTGTCGGCATCGAGCGCGCCGGCGACTGTTGCCAGCCAGTCGCGGTCGAGGACGACGTCGTTGTTGATGAGCGCGATATAGGTGCTGGTGGCGTGGCGATACGCTTCGTTGTTGCCGCCGGCGAAGCCGAGGTTGGTCTCGCTGCGGAAGACGTGAAGACCGTGGCGGAAGGCGATGCGCTCGGCGGTCGGCGTGCGGGAACCGTTATCGAACACGATCACCTCGCGTGGCGGCAGCGTCTGTGAAGCGATGGAGTCGAGACAGGCGAGCAGCATCCCGCCGCCATCGATGTCGAGAACAATGATGGAGACGTCAGTCATGCCGCATCCAGTCGAGATTCGCGTCGCCGTCGAGGCAGCGCAAGTCCACGCGGCCGGAGTGCGCGATGCTGATGTGGGTGTAGCCGTAGGTGGCGCCGGTGGGCGCCAGCGGGAATGCGCCCCCTCCGAGCTCGATCGTTGCACCCGCTCTCGACTGGTAGCGCAGCGTTGACGGGCCGGCTTTTGCCAGGAACGAGAGTGTGTCGCCGGCGTGTACGATCCATCCGCCCTGGTAGAGAAAACGCGAAACGGTCCATTCGGACGGAAACAGTTCGCCGCCGTTGTGCGTCACGTGCGCGTCCTCAAACTCGATGCGGTCAGCAGGCTGGCGGCCGTAGGTGAATGCTGCGAAGAACAGCAGCGCGAAGAGGAGCGGCGCGATCCTCCTCACAATCATCGTGAGCGCTCTGTTTGTGATGACAGCGGCGACGAGAACGAGCGCGAACAGGATGCTCCCCACTACCGCCGCCATATTCGGCCGGATGAAGCTCGGCATCAGCCGCGAAAAGTCGCTGTGCCACGTCGTGCTCAGCGTCTCGCCGATGAAGTTCTCGCCGGTTGCGAGGTGAAAGAGGCGCCACGGGAAGGCGGCGCCGTGGATGACCAGCATCAGCGTCCACGCCGTGATGACGGCGCGGAAGCCTCCGATGCGATCCCACAGAGTTGCCGCGCCGAGGGCCAGGATCGGCATCAGGACGACGATGTAACGGAGTGGGGGAGACCAGCCGCCATGCCATTCCGAGCGGGGGATCAGGTAGACAATGTAGAGCAGCGAAGCGCTCATGCCGAGGCGGAACCCATCCGGCAGGGTGCGCCATCGCGGCAGTGCCAGGATGGCCAGCGCGTAGAGCGGTGCCTGGAACAGCAGTCCGGCCGCGCCGTCGAGCACGAGACCGAAGAGGCCGAGCCAGTAGAAAATCGGGCCGCTCGGCATCAGTTCCGTCAATCGGTGCGTGTTCATGGCATGGCCGGAGATCAGCCAGGCCACTATGAGGGGAATGGCAACCAGCGCCGCGGCGATAGCGGCTTGCGTTCGCGTGCGCAGCACCCGCGCCAGCAGCACGATGGCCAGCAATCCGAAGCGGATCTTGAGCAGTACCAGCGCCAGCGTTGCGATGAGCCAGCGCGGAGGCCTGCGCTGGCGGATGCCGCGCACAGCCTCGAGGTAGAAAAACGCTGCCGGTACCTCCGGCCAGATCCGTGTCGCATAGAAAATGAGCGGCGGCCCGAACGCGATCAGCGGGAAGAGGGCGCGCGTGGTGCTGTCGCTGATCCCCTCATCCTCCAGGAATCGGATCGTCGAGCGCGCCAGGAGCGCACCGAACAACGCGATGATCGCGATCGCTCCCGGCACGCCGCCGAGCGCATAGCCGGGGATCATCAGAATCGGCAGGAACGGTTCGTGACGCGAGTACTGCTCGCCGTGAGGTCCGCGTGGATCGCCCTGCTGCGGAACGAGATCGGGCCGGCCGATATCGGAGTGCGCCAGTTCGCGGTACTGATTCGTCAGATCGAGATCGTGATCGCTCACGAGCGACTCGGTCATCAGCAGGTAGTAGGGCTCGTCGCCGTCGATCGGCGTCCGAAGCTGCAGCGGGATCATCACGGTGTATCCGATTGCGGCGATGATGAATGCGCGGTTTGCGCTCCAGCGGACCTCGCCGGAGAATGCAATGAATCCGAGCGGGATGGCCACGATCGCCGTGCCGGCGGCGATGAAGAGCAGATAGAGATCGACGTCGACGTGCAACACGCGGCCGAACGCGCTCAGGCCCGCGAGAATCAGAAGGGTGGCCAGTTCAAACTCCAGGCAACGGCGTAGCGGCCGGCCGCGCAGGGCGGTCAGCGAAATGGCGAGGGCGGCGGCGATTGCGAGAGGCAGATTCATCGCGCCGGAAAGTCGACTGCATCAATCTGGAGGTGCGTCTGCCGAGGGAGGTCCGGGGCGGCCAGCACGCGCAGCGATGCCATGTCGGCCGCGCAGGTGAGTGCCGCGCGGCCGGAGCCCCAGACCCATGCGCTCGCGCCGTAGCCGCGCATCTCGCCCGGCGAAAAACGCGGCAAGGAATTGCGCGATCCGAAGAACTGCTCGCGGCGCATGAACCCGAAGTCGGCGATGTCGCCGATGCGGATCTGTCGGGTGGTCACGCGTCCGCGCGTGTCGGTCGCTTCGATCGCTCCGACGACGCGCCCCGGTTTGAAGCGCGCCATCTGTCCTCCACTCGCCGTCACGATGACGCTTCGGACGTGCGGCGGCACTCCGATCGGCAACGCCTCGGAGGCGGCCAGAGCCGAAACGACCGGCTGCCGGTTTGCGCAAGACGGTTGGTAGTTGCGCACCACCGGCAGCGCGCGCGCGATGATCCCGCTCCACGGCCAGAGGGCGAAGATGACCAGCGCCGCCGCGTACGTCAGCGGCCGAAGTCGGTCGAGCAGCGGAATCAGGAAGACGATCGCCGCCGCGATGTAGATGGTGGCCAGCGAATAGCGGGCGAAGAAGGCGGCGGTGAGGACCGCCGCGGCGATCACGTAGGTTGCGCCGTGGCCGAGAGTGCGCACCGCGAGTACCAGCAGCGCTACCGCAAACGGAAAGAACGCCATCTTTCCCGGCGAGAGGGGAGTGACGACAGCGACCGCCAGCACCGCCAGGAGCGCTGACGGCCGGAGTGCTGGCGTTTCGCCGGCTGGCCCGGCAGAGCCAGCCCTGAGCGAAGCCGAAGGGCCTCTCCGCCGAGGGATGGCGAAGAGTAAGGTGACGCTCCCGGCGAGAATGATCAGTTCCTTGATCACGTGAACGTCGTGTAGAGGTATCCACCGCAGGATCACAATCCCAATTACCGTCAGCGTCACCTCCGGCGGCGAGACGCCGCCGGGCCAGCCGGCGAGACGCCAGCGCTCCGAGGCGCGCTCCGAGGCGATCGCGGTCGCGATCGCCGTGATACCGAACGCCGCGGCGACGATGACGCCGTATGCGAAGAGCCTCGTTCGCTCCTCCGGGATCGTCATCATCGCCACCACCAGCAGCGGTACGGCGCATTGCACGATGGCGCACCAGCGCGTTCCGCGCACGAGCCAGGCGCATGCGAGCACCAGCGCGATCACGAGCGGGAGATGCGCGTCGATCGTCGTCGTCAACACACCACGTTCTCGGCCGGATTGCGGACCCACTCCGGATCGAAGCCTTCGATCGTTTCGGGAGTCATCGTGGCGCGGTAGACGACGCGCGCGTCGCCACGGAGCTGCACGTCGCGCGCAACCTCTCCATCGAGCGCAAAGGAGACTTCGAGCGTGATCCCGCTCCGCGTCAGCACGTTCACCGGCGACGTCGTCCTTCCTAAGAACGCGCTGGTCACCGATGACGCCACCACGCCCGAGCCGCAGGAGAGCGTCTCCGCTTCCACCCCGCGCTCGTACGTCCGAACCTCGATCGAGTGCGGATCGCGCACGACGACAAAGTTGATATTAGCGCCCGCGGCGTGCAGATCCGGATGCGACCGCAGCGCGCGGCCGAGGGGAACGATGTCCTGTGACCAGAGCTCGTCGCGCAGGAAGACGACGTAGTGGGGAACGCCGACGATGATCGAGCTCCCTTGAATCACCGTTTCGCCAATGCGCAGCGGTCGGCTGGCAATGAACGAATGCGGCGGCTGCAGCGAGAGCGTGACGTGCCCGCCGTCGCTGACCTCGGCGCCGACCATGCCCGCGCCGGTCTCGATGGTCATCCGTTTCGGAGCGATGACGTTGACATACGCGAAGCGCGCCGCGCAGCGGGTGCCATTCGCACAGAAGTCGGCCGGCGATCCGTCGGCGTTGAGGTAACGCATCCGGAAGGTAGCCCGCGGGGTGTTCTCGATGAGGATGAGGCCGTCGGCCCCGACGGAGAGGTGCGGTGTGCAGATACGCCGTGTCATCGCCGCGGCGTCCTCGATCCGCCCGGAGCGATTGTCGATGATGACGAAGTCGTTCCCGCCCCCGGCCATCTTCGAGAATGTCAGCGGATCTTGTTTAGATGCCTGGCTTTGCATGAGTTTCCCGCGAGTGCCGCCTGCCGGAAGTTTTCGCGCCGGGCGCGGGTTCAGACCGGCGGCCTATTCTCGCATGTAACGGCGCGCTCCTCTGATTCGTCTAGAAGGTCAGGACAGGCCGGCGGGCGAGCAAGCCATCTTGATCGGCACCGTCCGACATCTCACAATCATTGGAGATCCCGTGAAACGACTTCGCATCAGCCGCGTTACCTCGGTGGTCCTCATCGCCGCTCTCACTGCCGGCCCCCTGGCCGCACAGCAAAAGAGTCAGCAGCCTCCGCCCGAGGTACCTAAGCTCACTGAGAGCATCGACGTACGCGTCATCGGCGTCGATGTCGTCGTAACCGACAAGAAGGGCAAAACGATCACGGGTCTGACCAAGGACGACTTCCAGATCTTCGAGAACGGCATCGAGAAACCGATCTCGAACTTCTCCGAGATCGATGGGAGGGCCGTAACCCAGGCCGTCACGGTTCCCGTTCCCGGCGCCGCGGCAGTGCCGCCGCCCTCGAAGGAGGAAGTCAACGAGCAGTTGCGCCGCCGCATCATTTTCTACATCGACAACCTCTCGCTGGCGCCGTTCAACCGCAACCGCGTCTTCAAGCAGATGAAGGATTTCGCCAAGGAAGCCATGCGCCCCGGCGACGAGGCCATGGTGGCCACCTACAACCGCAGCCTGAAAGTGCGGGTGCCGTTCACGCGTGACGTGGTGCAGATCCAGCAGACGCTCGACGCCATCGCCGGCGAGTCGGCTCAGGGGATCGCCGGCCGCAGCGAGGCCAAGGACGTGATGGGCCGCATCCGCGATGCGCAGACGTACGACGAAGCGATCGCTGATGCCCGTTCCTACGCCGAGTCGGTCGATCACGATCTCCGCCAAAGCGTGGAGTCGATCAACGGCCTGCTCACGACGCTGGCCGGCGTCGAGGGCAAGAAGCTCCTCGTGCTGACGACGGAGGGATTTCAGATCCAGCCCGGCCGCGAAGTCTTCACCATGATCGATGAGGTGGCGCGCGATAAGGGCTGGCAGTCGAGCTCGATGCTCGAGGCGATGGGCTTCAACGGCAGCTCGCTCATCGAATCGATCGCCAAGACGGCCAACGCGAACGGCATCACCCTCTACGCCATCCATGCCGGCGGCCTTGCGGCCGGCAGCGAAGGGACGTCCGCCGACAATCAGCAGGCCATCTCCTACAACGTCACCTCGGCGGCGCTATCGAACTCCACCGAATCTCTGCAGATGCTGGCCGAGCTGACGGGCGGGCTGGCCACGTCACGGACCAACAACTTTGCCGGCGCGTTCAAGGACATCGTGCGCGATCTCGATTCCTACTACTCGCTCGGCTACCGCGCCGGAACCGACCGCGTCGACCGCCAGCGCGCCCTGGAAGTGCGCGTGAATAACAAGGCCCTGCGCGTTCGCAACCGCCAGACCTTCGTCGAGAAGTCGACGTTCCAGGAGATGAGCGACCGCGTCATCGCCAACCTTCTCTACAAGACCAAAGCGAACGACCTCGGCGTGCGGGTGAAGGTCAACACGCCGGTCCATGCAGACGAACTGTACAAAGTCCCCGTCGAAGTTCAGATCCCGATCGACAACCTCACGCTTCTGCAGCAGGGCGAAGCCTACATGGGTGGCTTCTCGATCTACGTCGTCGTCGGCAACAAGGACGGAGACATGTCGGACGTCGCGCGCAAGTCGCACCAGATCACTATTCCGACAGGTGACTTCGGCAAGGCCAAGGGTAAGTACTACACGTACACCCTCGACCTGATGTGCGAGCGCGGTCTGAACAAGATCTCCATCGGCGTGGTGGACGACGTCTCGAACACGACCGGTTTCGATAGGCAGCAAGTGATCGCGCAGGACCTTCGATAGGCGGCAGACTCCGACAGGTTCCACGATAGGTAGAGGTTTGCACGGTGGGGCGATTTCCGAGGTAGCCTCGGGGTGTGAGGACGTTCACGAGTGAGAACACGCGGTTGGTCGTTAGTCGCGCTGCAGAAGCAGGCCGAGAGAGCGCACTACTCTGGTTCGTTTTCTCAGCGTTGGATGCGTTGATCAGCGGACGGCTAACCGTGTACTGGGCGGCGCTGAATACTGTGGGATCCGCCCTGGTTTGGACGCTCGGAATGTATTTCGAACTTCTGGCCAAGGAGAAGAAGACATGAATCCAATGTTTTACGGCACGTTCACATTTCTCGGCTTCATGAGCTTCTTCTTTGCGCTCGCGTTTTGGATGCTTCGTCGGCTCCGAAAAGAAGAAGCTTCGAAACGTGCGGCCGGCTTCACCGCCCCATCGCCCGATTCTCGGTCAGTCACAAGTGAATGACATGATCGACATCAATCCGATGTACAACGGAACCTTGGCGTTCCTGATGTTCTCCGGCATGCTCCTCAGTATCGTGTTCTGGGCCGTTCACAACGTGAAGAAGGAGAGAAAACCCGAGATCGGTTTCTCAACCTCGTCACCTGAATCTCGCTCACGCTCGGGTGAATGACATGCTTGACGTCAATCCGATGTACTACGGCACGCTCGCGTTTCTTGCGTTTTCAAGCTGCTTCATCATCCCCGGCCTCTTTTTGGCTCACAGCCTGAAGAAAGCGCAGAAGAAGAAGCGCCACATCGGCTTCATCACCTCGGGACCGGAATCTCGCTCACGATCCGCTGAATGAACCGGTGCTCCGGCGTCATATCGCCGCGGAGCAGGCGGCGGTCCTTCATCACGATGCGATGTGAGAGGACCGGCCCGGCCAGCCGCTTCACATCCTCCGGGATCACGAAATCGCGGCCGTTCACCATCGCCAGCGCCTGACAGGCCTTGAAGTACGTCAGCGCGCCGCGGGTCGAGACACCCAACGCCGCTTCCTGGTGCGAGCGCGTCGTGTGGACGATCGCCATCAGGTAATCGACCAGTGACTCATTCACGTGAATCGTCGACACCTGCTCCTGCAGGTCGCGGACTTCCTGCGCCTCCAGCACCGGCTCGAGGTGTTCCAGCGCATCGTGCGCGCCGCCGGAGCGGAGCAGTTTCTTCTCGTCGATCGTATTCGGATAACCGATAGTCAGCTTCATCAGGAAACGGTCGAGCTGCGACTCCGGCAGCGGGTATGTCCCCACGTGCTCGATCGGATTCTGCGTGGCCAGCACCAGGAACGGATCGGGGAGGGGAAGGCGCTTCTTCTCGATCGAGATCATCCCCTCGCTCATCGCTTCCAGCAGCGCCGACTGCGACTTCGGGGTGGCGCGGTTGATCTCGTCCGCCAGCAGGATGTTGGTGAAGACAGGGCCGGAGATGAACTCGAACTCCTGCGCGTCCTGGTTGTAGATCGTCACGCCGACGATGTCCGCCGGCAGCAGGTCGCTCGTGAACTGAATGCGTTGAAACGACAGCGACAGCGATCTGGCCAGCGCGTGTGCCAGCGTGGTCTTGCCGACGCCCGGAACATCTTCGAGCAGGATGTGTCCCTTGGCCAGGAGTGCGGCGATGCAGAACTGCACCACCTCGCTCTTCCCGCGGATGACGCGCTCGACATTCGCCTGGAGTGCGGCGATCTTCTCGAACGTCGGGTGGCGCGGAACGGGTTGCGTGGTCATTTCAGAGTAGCTCGCTGCAACAGGCATGATGGTCACGTCATTTCGACGCGACCGTCGTGCGGCAAGTCACAGCTTCTTGTAATTTGGTCCGCCGCCCGCCTCCGGCGGCACCCAGGTGATCACCTGGTAGGGATCCATGATGTCGCACGTCTTGCAATGGAAGCAGTTCGTGAAGTTGAGGAAGGGCACCTTCCCGCGGCCATCGGCGGTCAGTTGCGGCTCGTAGACCTGCGCGGGACAGAAGTGGAAGCACGGGTTGCCGTAGTCCTCGGTGCACCTGGTGATGCAGACTTCCGTGTCCGCGATCAGCAGGTGGGCCGGCTGATTCTCCTCGTGCAGGACGCCGCCGTTGTAGACGTCGGTCACCTTGTCGAACGTCAGCGTGTTGTCGAACTTCATCGTCTCCGGCGGATGCGGATGATCGGCGCCGAAGTAGCGCTGGATCCGCTCCATCCGCTCGTGACCGGCGTGGCCTTCGAGCCGGTTCACGACGCCGTAGCCGCGGCCGCCCGTGACGATGCCAAGCCCGGCGTTGATGAGTCCCGCCAGTTGGCCGTATTCGAACGCCTGATGGAAATTGCGCTGCTTCCACAGCTCCTCGCGCGCCCACGAGGCCTCGAACAACGCCTCATATTCGCCGAGCTGTGACGCCGAATAGTCCTCGTTGAGCAGCGCATGAAACGCTGTCTCCGCGGCCATCGATCCTGACTTGATGCCGAGGTGAATGCCCTTGAGGCGGGCGCCATTCAGATAGCCTGCGGAATCACCGGTAATCAGGAAGCCCTGGCCAACCATCCGCGGCATCGAGTAATAGCCTCCCTCGGGGATCGCCTTCGCGCCGGCGCTGATCATCGTTCCACCTTCGAGCAGAGGCCGGATCGAGGGATGCGTTTTGTAACGCTGGAACTCCTGGTGTGGATCGAGCGTCGGGTTCCTGTAGTCAAGACCGACCACGAGGCCGATATCGACGATGTGGTCTTTCATGCCGTAGATGAAACCGCCGCCGAAGGTGTCGCCATCGAGCGGCCAGCCGAGCGTATGGACCACGCGGCCCGGCGCGAAACGATCGTCCGGAAGCTGCCACAGCTCCTTCACCCCAACCGAATAGACCTGCGGGTTTTTCCCCTCGTACAGGTCGAAAATGCCGGCCAACTGTTTCGTCAGCGTGCCGCGCGGTCCCTCGGCGAGGATGGTGATCTTCGCGCGGATGTCGACACCCGGCTCGAAATTCGCCTTCGCCTGCCCGTTCTTGTCGATCCCCTTATCGCCCGTGCGGACGCCGACGACGCGCCCTTCTTCGACCAGCACGCGCGAGGCCGCGAACTCCGCGAAGAGGTCGACGCCCATCTCGCCGACGATCGGCGCCATCCAGCGGACGAATTCCCCGAGCGAAATGACGTAGTTGCCGTGATTCTGCAGCGGCGGCGGCATGATCGGCGCCGCGATCTTCAGCTTCTCGAAGAGATACCAGAAACCGTCGTCGGTGACCGGCGACTCGATCGGACAGCCGCGTTCCAGCCAGTCGGGCATCAATTCGGCGATGCCCCGCGGATCCATGACCGCGCCCGAGATTCCGTGCGACCCGATCTCCTTTCCCTTTTCGAGGACGGCGATCGAGATCTCCAGCTTTTTCTCGTTGGAGTCGTTGTGTGCCTTGACCAGTTCCGCGAGCCGGTACGCGGCGGCGAGACCGGCCGGGCCTGCGCCGACGATCACGACATCGACGTCGAGGGTCTCACGCTCGATGCCGGGAAGTTCAGCCATGCAAGCTCCTTGAAGTACGCAAAGTCGGAGCATTCTATCCCTGGGAGCGCGGGCGTCTCGCCCGCGTTTGATGCCGGGTATCGTGCTGCTTGCAAGCGCGGGTGAGGCGCGGGTGCGCTTCGCCGCCGGATGCCGCCAGGCGAGACGCCCGCGCTCCCAGGGACTCCCGACACTGCTATTCTTACCAACCGCGTCCGATGCCCCAATACGCCGCTCCACTCCTCGTTCTCTTCTTCGCCAGCGCGATCACGTCATTCATCACGACCGCGGCGGTGAAGCGGATTGCCGAGGAAGCCGGTGCCATCGACCATCCGAACGAGCGGAAGATGCACCTCGAGGCCACACCGCGCATGGGCGGGCTGGCCATCATCTTCGGCTTCGGCTTTCCGCTCATGCTCCTCGCGGCGAACGCGCACGCCGCGGAACTGGTATCGAAGAACTTGAGCTACCTCTTTGCCGTTCTGGCCAGCGGCTCGCTCATCGTCGGCCTCGGCGTGTATGACGACCTTCTCGGATCGGACGCACCGAAGAAGTTTCTCGTGCAGACGGCCGCGGCCATCATCCTCGTCAGTTTCGGGTATCACTTCTCCTCCGTTTCGATCGGCGTCTACAACATCCGGCTCGGGATCTTCGGCTGGGTGGTCTCGGTGATCTGGATCGTCGGCGTGATCAACGCTGTCAACTTCATCGACGGCATCGATTCGCTGGCGACGCTCGTGGCCATCACCATCGCCGTGGCGTTCGGCGTGATCGCCTGGATCCGGATCGACGTCTTCTCCATCGTCATCATGACGGCGTTGGCAGGGAGCCTCATCGGCTTCTACCGCTGGAACCGGCCGCCGGCGAAAATCTTCATGGGCGACAGCGGCAGTCTCTTCATCGGCCTTCTTCTGGCGGCCTGCTCGATCGCGAGGCCCATCAAGTCACCGACCGCCCTGATCGTCGGCGGTCCGATGCTGGCACTGGCTCTGCCGGTGCTCGACACATTGATCGTCATGAAACAGCGCTTCGGTGCGGAGTCGGGACTGGGGGCGCGCGTGATGCGGATGTTCAATGCCGACCGCCGCCACTTTCATCACGTGCTCGTGGAGAAGTACGGCAGCATCAACAAGGCCATCCTCTCGATCTGGATCATCACCATCCTGTTCGCGATCTCCGCCGTCTTGACGGTGATCGATGAAACCCGGCTCGCCGGCTACGCGGTCGGTTTCGCCGGTTTCGCGGGGATGGTGTTTCTCCGCTACTGGTTCCGGCGCGGTGGGCTGCGCGCGCCGGTCGAACGGCAGGCCTGACCGGCGATGTGCGGGATCGCCGCCATTTTTTCCTACGGCTCCACGGCGCCGGGCGTCGATCGGGACGAGATCGAGGCCATCACCGAGCGGATGCGGCCCCGCGGCCCGGACGCCGGCGGCGCATGGATCTCCCCTGATTCACGCGTTGCCCTCGGTGCGCGCCGCCTGGCCATCATCGATCTGACGGATGAAGGAACGCAGCCGATGGCCGACGTCGACGACGAGCTTCGCATCGTCTTCAATGGTGAGATCTACAACTACCGGGAGCTGCGCGCGCGGCTGGAACGGCTCGGCGCGCGCTTTCACTCCACCACCGATACCGAGGTCCTTCTGCAGCTCTATCGGCACGACGGCGCGAACATGGTCGAGCTCCTGCGCGGCATGTTCGCTTTCGCCATCTGGGATACGCGGACACGCCGGATGTTCGTTGCCCGCGACCCCTACGGCATCAAGCCGCTCTACATCGCCGATGACGGGCAGACCTTTCGCGCCGCCTCGACCGTCAAGGCCCTTCTGGCGGGCGGGCGTGTGGGGCGGAGACGCGATCTCGCGGGTATCGCAGGCTTCTGGCTGATGGGGACCGTCCCCGAGCCGTACACGATCTACGAGTCGATTCGTGCCGTCGAAGCGGGGACGTCGCTTTGCGTCGATGAGCGCGGCATTCACGATGTTCGGCGCCACTACTCGATCGCCGCCACGCTGCTGCGTGGCGCGCACGATGTCGCCGCGGCCCGTCTCGTTCATCCTCCCACGCTGTTGCGCGAGCTCGTCACCGATTCGCTGCGACACCACCTCGTTTCCGATGTCCCTGTCGGGGCGTTTCTCTCCTCGGGGATCGACTCGTCAGCGTTGGTTGCGCTGGCGACCGAGGCCAATGGCCAGCCGTTGCGAACCGTGACGCTGCGTTTCGGGGAGTTTCTCGGTCGCGAATCCGATGAGGCGCCCTTGGCCGAACGCTTCGCACGGGGTCTCGGCTCCGATCACGTCACGCGACTGGTCACGCGGGATGAATTCAATGCCGACTTGCCGCGACTCTTCGACGCCATGGATCAGCCGACCATCGACGGCACCAACACATGGTTCGTCAGCAAGGGCGCCGCCGAGCGGGGATTGAAAGTGGCGATCTCCGGCCTCGGCGGCGACGAGCTGTTCGGCAGCTATCCCTCGTTTCGTGACTTGCCGCGCATCGTCAACACCGCGCGCCTGCCGTTCGCGGCGATGGCCGCCCGCCGGCTGGCACGAAGCCCGAAAGCGGGAGCGGTCGCGCTCTATGGAGGCACGTGGGCTGGCGCCTATCTGCTCAAGCGCGGACTCTTTCTACCCGACGATCTTCCGTCGCTGATGGGTGCCGAAGAAGCGCAGGAAGGGCTGGATCGTCTGGCGATGCCCTACCGAATCCGCACGACCATCGATCCCGATCCCGGAACGTCGTTCGGCCGGGTCGCGGCCCTCGAGGCGTCGCTCTACATGCGCAACCAACTCCTGCGCGACACCGACTGGGCCAGCATGGCCCACTCGCTAGAAGTGCGCACGCCGCTTGTCGACGCATCGCTCCTCCGGCAGATTGCGCCGCTGCTCATGGTCGAAAAACAGCGCTGCAAAGGACACTTCGCGCAAAGTCCCTGTCATCCGTTGCCGGTCTGGCTCGCCGCGCGGAAGAAGACAGGGTTCAGCGTTCCTCTCGTGGAGTGGATGGGCCTGCAGCCGGACGGAACCTCGACGCGCATGCGGAGCTGGGCGCACATCGTCATGGAGCGGTGGGCGTGAGGATTCTTCACCTCGGGACCGATTCGTTCGGCGGCTATGGAGGAATCGCCCTCTACAACCGTGAGCTCATCGCCGCGATGGCCTCACACCCCTCGGTCGATGAAGTCGTCGTCGTGCCCCGCATCATCGTCGGCGAGTGCGAAGCGCTTCCGGAAAAAGTAACGTTCGTTACCTCGGCCGCGCACGGCCGGCTGGCCTATCTGAACGCCCTACGGAAAGCGCGCGGCCCCTTCGATCTCGTCGTCTGCGCGCACGTGAACCTGCTCCCGCTCGCGCAGTTGATCGTGAAACGTCCTCTGCTGATGCTCTACGGCATCGAAGCGTGGAAGCCCTTGCGCGACCCGTTGTCGAACCGCCTGCTGCGCGACGTCCGCGCCGTCGTCTCCATCAGCGACGTCACCCGCGAGCGTTTCGCCGGCTGGTCGCAGTACGTCGGTCCGTCGCTTCTCCTGCCGAACTCGATCCGCGCCGAGTGGTACGGCATCCGTCCCCGAAACGAAAGTCTCATCGCGCGATACGGCCTCGAGGGCAAGCGCGTCCTGATGACCCTCGGCCGCGTCGTTGCCGCGGAGCGCTACAAAGGATTCGATGAAGTGCTCGAGGTCCTGCCGGATCTCGACGACGACATCGCCTATCTCGTCGCCGGAGGCGGCAACGACGTGCCGCGCCTGAAGCAAAAAGCATCCGGCCTCGGGATCTCCGATCGCGTCGTCTTCACCGGCCTCTTCCCCGAGGAGGAGAAAACGGATCTCTACAACCTGGCCGACGTCTACGTGATGCCGAGCCGCGGCGAGGGATTCGGCTTCGTCATTCTCGAAGCGATGGCTTGCGGCGTCCCTGTCATCGCCAGCCGCCTCGACGGCGGGCGCGAAGCCGTCCGAGGCGGCCGGCTTGGCCAGCTCGTCGATCCAACCAATCCCGCGGAGATCCGCGTGGCCATTCGTGATGCCCTCGCCGCCGGCCCGAAGCGAATCCCCGAGGGGCTCGAATACTTCAGTTACGCAAATTTCGAGAGACGGACCCACGCAATTGTCGACGCGCTATCCTGACGGTGAGCGTAGCGAGCCTGTCAGGATCTCGGGTCATACCGCGCGGCAGTTGGTTTCAGCAGGGCTCTCGCAGCTCCACCGGAGATCCTGACAGGCTCGCTGCGCTCGCCGTCAGGATGAACTTCTTGCCAGGAATGCATGACAATACCCCCGTGAAGCGCGCGTTGATCTTCGGGGTGTCGGGGCAGGATGGCGCCTATCTCTCGCGTCTCCTGCTGGAGCGCGGGTACGAGGTGCACGGCGTTTCGCGCGATGCGGAGTCGCAGTCGTTCCGCCGCCTGGTCACCCTCGGCATCGACGACCGCGTCATCACCCACTCCGCGGCGGCGCGCGATTTCCGCGAGCTGCTGCAACTGATCGGCGGCATCCGTCCGGACGAGATCTACAACCTGGCCGGCCAGAGCTCGGTTGCCCTCTCCTTCTCCCAGCCCGTCGAGACGATGGACAGCATCGCCCAGGCCACGCTGGTCATGCTCGAAGTCATCCGCTACCTCAAGCTGCCGGTGCGCCTCTACAACTCCGCCTCGAGCGAATGCTTCGGCGACGTGACGCCCGGCGAAGCCAGCGACGAATCGACGCCGTTCTTTCCGCGCAGCCCGTACGCCACCGCCAAGGCCGCCGCGCACTGGACCACAGCCAACTACCGCGAGGCCTACGGCATCTACGCCTGCTCCGGCATTCTCTTCAATCACGAGTCGCCGCTGCGCTCCGAACGTTTCGTGACCAAGAAGATCTTTGCCGCCGCCGCCGACATCGCCGCCGGCAAACGCGCCCGCCTGACCCTCGGCCGTCTTGACGTCTCCCGAGACTGGGGTTACGCCCCCGAATACGTCGAAGCCATGTGGCGCATGCTGCAACGGGACGAGCCACAGGACTTCGTCATCGCCACCGGCGAGAGCCACACGTTGGAAGAGCTCACCGCCGCCGCCTTCTCCTGCTTCGACCTCGACTGGCACGACCACGTCGACATCGACCCCTCCCTCTTCCGCGCCTCCGAGATCGCCTACAGCCGCGGCAACCCGGAGAAGAGCCGCAGACTCCTCGGGTGGGAAGCGGAGACGAAGTTCGCCAAGCTGGTGCCGATGCTCGTGGAAAAGCGTTTGTTCGGGCGAAGAAGGGACGACGCGAAGACCTGAAGTCTCCGCGTCTCCGCGCCTCCGCGTGAAACCGTTTCCCCCGGGGTTAGACTGAACACGATTGCACACCATCATCAAACCCCGCCGCGGGGTCGCCCAACTCAACCTCGCCGAGGTCTGGCAGGCGCGTGAGCTGTTGGGGTTTCTGGCCTGGCGCGACATCACCGTCCGTTACAAGCAGACTTCCATCGGCGTGCTCTGGGCCTTCATCCGGCCGTTTCTGACGATGGTGATCTTTTCCATCGTCTTCGGGCGGATCGCCAAGCTGCCGTCGGATCACGTGCCCTACGCCATTCTCACCTTCACGGCGCTGCTGCCGTGGCAGTTCTTCTCCACCGCTTTTGCCGATGCCGCCAATGCCGTCGTCGGGAACGGCTACATGATCACGAAGATCTACTTTCCGCGGCTGATTCTGCCGCTGGCGTCGATCGCGGTCGGCATCGTCGACTTCCTGGTTTCGTTCGTCATCCTCGTCTTCATGATGATCGGCTACCGGATGGTGCCGACGTGGCGCGTCCTGGCGCTGCCGCTCTTCTTCGCCCTCTGCCTCCTCTTCACGGTCGGCCTCGGCTTGTGGACGGCATCGCTGTACGTGAAGTATCGCGACATGCGCCACATCATCCCGTTCATCACGCAGTTCGGCATGTACGTTTCGCCGGTGGCTTTCAGCAGCAGCATCGTGCCGGCCAGGTGGCGCTTTCTCTATTCGCTGAATCCGATGGTGGTGGTGATCGACGGCTTCCGCTGGTCGCTGCTCGGCACGACGCAGCTCTACGTCCCCGGCGTCATTGCCGGAACGGTGACGTCGATCGTGTTGCTGGTCACCGGCGTTTACTATTTCAAACAGACGGAGCGCGTCTTCGCGGACGTGATGTGATGAGCGACGTCATCATTGCCGAAGGAGTGAGCAAGTCGTACAGACTTGGGGAGCAGACCACGGCGTACGGCCTGTTGCGCGAGCGCATCGCCCAGGCCTTCAAGGCGCCGTTCGCGCGGCAGCAGCCGGCGAACCAGTTCTGGGCGCTGAAGGACGTCTCCTTCACGGTCGGCTCGGCCGAGGTGGTCGGCCTGATCGGGAAGAACGGCGCCGGCAAGTCGACGCTGCTGAAGATCCTCAGCCGCATCACCGAGCCGGCGGAAGGGCGCATCGATCTGCACGGCAAGGTGTCCAGCCTCCTCGAGGTCGGCATCGGTTTTCATCCTGAGTTGAGCGGACGCGAGAACGTCTATCTGAACGGCGCCATCCTCGGCATGTCGCGCCGCGAGATCCGCCGCAAGTTCGATGAGATCGTCGACTTCGCCGAGATCAGCAAGTTTCTCGACACGCCGGTCAAGCGTTACTCCTCCGGCATGTACGTCCGGCTGGCCTTCGCCGTGGCCGCGCATCTGGAGCCGGACATTCTCATCGTCGATGAAGTGCTCGCCGTCGGCGACTCGGCGTTCCAGCAGAAGTGCCTCGGCAAGATGCGCGATATCCGATCCGAGGGACGGACGGTCATCGTCGTCAGCCACAACATGGGGACGGTGTCGTCGCTCTGCCAGCGCGTGATCTGGCTCGCCGACGGCAAGGTCAAAGCGGCCGGCGAGGCGCAGGCCATCATCCGGCAGTATTTGTCTGAGGGAGTCAAGAACGACTTTGTCTGGACGCCGCGGCACGGCATCCTGAGCGCATTCGAGTACCACTCGGTCTCCATTGAATCTGGCGACGCGGCCGGTGGAGGCGAAGGCTTCCCGGCAAACGCACCGATCGACGTCGTCTTCGACATCTCCATTCACGACAAGTTCCCCGACGGAAGAATCGAGATGCGCCTGCAGACCGACTCGGGGGACCTCCTGCTGACCTCGACCAGCGCCGATGCCACCGGCCAGATGAATCACGACTGGAAGCGCGGCCGCCAGCAGTTTCGCTGCCGGATCCCCGCCGATTTCCTGATGCCAGGCCGCTACTTCATCACCATCACGGAGCCATACGGCAGCCACGACATCGTCCGTGAGAACGTGCTCACGTTTTCGGTGACGGAAGAAGGCAGCCTCTCCGCGCGCGACCAACGCGGCGGAAAGATCGCGCCACGGTTGCAGTGGAGGTTGACGCAACTGACAACCGACAACCGATAACCCCTACCTCACCGTCCCCGCCGTAACCGCGCCACCACCCATCCTGGCAGGATACGCCGCGCCGCGCGACGCAACCCTCCTTCGACATAACCCCGTATCCGCCACCACCGCGACACCATCCGCGGTCCGATGAAGTGCGCCTTGAAGGCCGGATTCCGCATCGAGCGCTCTTCGCGCCAGGCTCGGTCGATCCACAGCCGCGCGCCGCCCCACGACTCGCGCGACATGGCGTTGCCGGCAACCAGCCAGTAGATTGCTGCGCGCTTATGAGGCGTCGTCGCCGCCGGATCGAAGTAGGTCGCGTCGTATCGCTCCATCAGCCGTCCAAAAAGCTCGTCTTTGTCCCGTTGGTAGCGCGATTCGGTCTGGCTGCCTGATTCAGGATGCTGGCGGAATTGCGCCAGCACATCCGGAAGCAGATAGATGGGATCGTGCTCGAGGATCCGAAACCACATCTCCAGGTCCTGGGTGGTGCGGTTCGATTCGTTGAACGGCCCAGCGTTCTTCAGCACAGACCGATGGATCATGAGACCGCACCCGTACACCCATGACGAAATCAAATCATGTCCCGTGCGGACGACGCCGAGCGTCTCGCGGTACTCCTCCGTGACTTTTCCCTGATCGTCGATCATCTGGAAGTTGCATCCGACGATCCTCGCATCCGGGTTTCGATCGAGAAAGGCCAGCTCGGTTGCGCATTTCTCCGGCAGATAGCGGTCATCGTGACTCAGCCAGCAGAACCACTGGCCGGTCATCGCGGCGATGCCGCAATTGAGCGCCGACGAGACGCCGCCATTCTCTTTCTCGATGTAGCGGATCCTCTCACCATACGACCGCGCGATCTCCGCCGTCGCACCCCCGTCCCGCGATCCGTCGTTGACGACGATAACCTCGATCTCGCTACTGGTCTGCGCCAGCGCGCTGTCGATCGCCTCGCGCATGTAATTCGCGCCGTTGTAGACCGGGATGATGATGGAGACGCGCGGCATCGGTGACACGCTAGCCTAAACTTTAACTTAGCGCGACGCGACGGAGCGCTGGCGTCTCACCGGCTGGCCCGTTTATTCCTGCCAAGCTCCGGCACAGACAAGAGTGTCTGTGCCCACAGTTGTCCAAATTAGGTAGCGGAGAGTTGGCCGATCGGAAGAAACGCCGGGCGCTGTAGAGTCAGTCAGTCGACCAAGAACGACGATTCGACAGGAGGCCCGACGTTGAGCGCATTTTCTAGCGTGTTCGGTCAGATTCTCAAGCTGTTTCCACGGACAGAGTTCGAGCAGTTGGTACGAGAGACCAAGGCCGAGA